>Ga0156236_101_pt1 | contig 292560 bp, 267 predicted proteins | sample RifCSPlowO2_12_FD_107883 | JGI IMG/M metagenome (GOLD analysis project Ga0156236, IMG submission 107883) | Candidatus Lindowbacteria bacterium RIFCSPLOWO2_12_FULL_62_27
CGCTCACCTGGTTCACGATCGTGTCCGTCACGAACCCTCGCGTCGTCGAGTACGACCCGCCGTTCGCCAGATCATCCACCGCGCGCACTCGCCAGTAGTATGTGTCGTTGTACAGACCCGTCACCGTGTCCGCCGTGAACGCCTGGTCCACCGTGTCTGTAAACGCGATGTTCGTGAATCCCGTGTTCTTCGATACCTCCACCGCGTATGAATCCACCCCCACGCTGTCGCTCACCGCGCTCCAGCTCACCTGAAAGCCGATCACCGTCGTCTCGTGGCCGTCCGCAGGCAGGCTCGCGCTCACCTGGTTCACGATCGTGTCCGTCACGAACCCCCGCGTCGTTGAGTACGACCCGCCATTTGCCGTACTGTCAATGGCCCGCACCCGCCAGTAGTACGTATCGTTGTACAGACCCGTCACCGTGTCGCTCGTCAGGCCCGTCGATCCGTCGATCGTGTCCGTAAACGTGATGTTCGTGAAAGATGTGTTCTTCGATACCTCCACCGCGTAGCTGTCCACCCCCAAGCTGTCGCTCACCGCGCTCCAGCTTACCAGGAAATCGATCGCCGTCGTCTCGTGACCGTCCGCAGGCTGACTCGCGCTCACCTGGTTCACGCTTGTATCGAGCATGATCGTGCGCGTCGACGTCGTATCATGTTCAACATTGGTGGTGGTATCAATGGCGATGACGCGCCAGTAAAACGTGTCTTCATACTTCAAAGGCATCGTTCCGCTGTAGGTGGCCGTACGGCTGTCTTCGAGGACGGTGGCGCACGAAGAATTGCTGCAAAGTTGCAGACGAAATGTGTCCAGAGCAGAAGTCCCGCTCAGGCCGGAGACCCATGAAAAAACGATCGAATTTTTCGTCGTGTCATGGTTATCATCAGGCGCTGACAAAGCCAGCGTGACAGCAGAGGCGTCAGGGGTCAGAGTAAACAGCAGAACCATCCCGATCCCACCAAGCACGATTGAACGCAACACTTTGTACTTCATCGGAGTTAGCATAATACCTATCGTCATATAGAGCAGACGAATGAAGTATTTAATTGCACACTTAACCAAAAGACACTGTACAAGAAATACGATAAAAGGCCAGATAGAAACCGACAAGTTGACCTTCGAATGTCAGGAATGTCAATCCTTATTTTTGAAAACCATTTCGAGCGGGGTTTTGAACAGAAATACGGCACACCCGTGTCCATCCCCAAGCCCTCGCGAAACAGATCGGCAGGCGGCATGACCATAACGGCCTGAGAGATTGGGAGCTTATTCATAGCCCGGCAGGGACGCGCGTTCTATATATATCAATATTAATATTGTGACGTAGATCACAACTCGGTTGGCTATGTACACTGCCCAATATCTCGATTGGAGGGAATTTTGGAATCGAGCAATCACAGATGTGCTGACAATCTCGCGTTGGCCTTCCATTCTTATTGACAATAATCATGAGTCCATTTACATGGCCTCTTGCGGCACATGCAATGGGCCAACACGGTATAACGTTAACTTCGCAAAAATACTGCGGAATGTCAAGACGAAAATGAAAAAATGTGGGCCAACAAGCCGTAAAATTTTTAATGTTGATAAACTGTTTATAACCGGCCGGCAGTACGCTGGTCGATCACTCAGTACTTATACTCCGACCCCCCAATAAACTCCCTGATCAGCGCTGTTTTCGGGATTTCATGCTCGTCCGCCTCTGTAATACTTCCGATAGATTCAAACAATTTCCATATCCGGTCTGCGCGTTCCCCGGCATCCATCCGGTCCGCGCGTCCGGCATACTCATCCTTCCACCCCCTGAACGTATCGAGCCATCGACGTTTCATCACCGGAAGCTCGTACGGCAGTCCGCCATTGACAATATAGTCGACCGAATTCACGAACGGCACGATGTGGTCAAGTTCCGAATCCCGCACATACCGCCAATGCTCGATCGTGAACTTCGGATCCACGTACCGCTGGTCCTTGTCGCGCGTCATGCGCCTAAGAAGCCGCAGGTCCGCCCACCGGATGTATCGGCCCCCGGCATCACGCATTTGCAGAAGCGTCTCGATATACAGCCGGAACTTCTCGTCGTTGGGGATCTCGCCGGTCATGTCGCGGTACAAACCGTGAAGCGAATCGATCAGAAGAATTTCGTCCCTCGCGAGTTTCATCTCATGGTGGTTGTCGATCCGCTTGCCGGCCTTGTAGTCGAATTTGGGCACCGACACGGTCTCGCCGTTCAGGAGCCGCTTGAGATGCCGGTTGATCATATCCAAGTCCAGCGCCTGGGGCGTCTCGTAATCATAATCTCCGTATTCATCCCTCGGGTGGGCGTCCAGATCATGGAAGTAGTGATCAACGTGAAACGGCACGAACCGGAATCCCTCTTTGGCGAGGTGCCGGCTGATTTTGATGGTGGTGGTGGTTTTGCCGGAAGAGGAAGGTCCGGCGACAATGACCACCCGGATTTCCTTTTTCCGGGCCAGGATCGCGTCGGCCGCATGCACCACGTCCAGTTGATAGGCGTCCTCCGACTCCCGGACGATCGTTCCGAATTCCCCGCGCCCGATCCGGTCATTCAAGGCCTGCACGGTGTGAAGCTGATGGTCGATCGCCCAGTTCAGAACGTGCCAGACTTTTTTCCAAGGAATGGGATCCCCCTTTTTCGGGTCCCGCGCCTCCCGGCCCGTCCGTTTCCGCGCGCGCTCCGCCCGGTAGAGAATATAGGCTTTCGCGATTTTGGATTTCCCGCTTTCGATCAGCACCTTTTCGACGACGTCCTGAATCTCCTCCACCGCCGGGTACGGCTGGGAGGACGGCGTCCGGCCGATCGCCGCGATGACCTGCTCGGCCATCCGATCCGCCTCGTCCCTCGACCGCTCGCCCACGGCGACAGCCGCGCGGAAAATGGCGTTGGAAATCCGGACCCTCGTGAACGGCACGATGCGGCCGTCCCGCTTGACGATGTGACTCAAATCCCTGGCCGTGGCGCTTTCCATGACGCCCATCCTTTACCATACGGATTGAGACTTGAAAACAGTGCGCGCGTCAGTCACTCTTTTGGTCCATGAACCCCGGCGCGATGACCTGGCTCCTCTCCATATTATATATGGCGCTCTTTGCCCCCCTGCCAGGCCGGAACGCAGCCCATGCCGGATGGGACAAAACGGCCGAACGCGTGGTTCAGGACGTCAGCGACAGCGTTCACGCCCGGGAGGCCAGGGTCACCTACATTGACGATGACGGGCAACGCATCTACTTCGCCGGCCTGTCGCCTACGGAGGCTGAAACGGGGCTTGCCGTCATCTTTTACGGCAAAGCGCAGAACGGCGACGCAGACTGGGCCGAGCTGGGCGCCGGCATCATCGAGGCGTCCCAACCGCCCCTCACGTGGGCCTCCGTCGACAGCTTGATCAGCCGGCGCATCCGGAAAGACGATCTGGTCCGGCTCGATCCGCTGCTCGGCGGGATATCGCTCGGCCCGATCTGGTTGGAATCTCCCGGCGAGACGCCGCGGGTTCATTCGGTTTGCGCCATTTTTGAAACACTGCTGTCACACCTGCTCGATCGCAAAGGCATCAAGCACGTTTGGGCGCCATCGACCGGCCAATGGCCGGACACGAGCGCGGTCCTGAAAGACGCGGCCGTCATGGACGCGCGCGGCGCCCGCATGCCGTTCGCGCTCGCCGGCGCCATCCGCAGGAGCGGGGCCGACCTGTCCGTCCGGATGGCGCTGTATCATGTTCCCACGGGCGTTGCTCGATTCGAGCAGGAGTACCCGTTGGATGCGATTGCGGGATGGGACCCCGACTTGGAGCGGCTGAAATGGCAGTCGTCGGCCGTGACGCCGGCGGCCGAGGCGCCCGAGGACACGCACAGCGTTCCGCCGCCCGGCCTCCTTCGGCTTTCGCTGGCAACTTCGCCCACCGGTCAAGACGGCCGGCTGGGATGGCCGCCGCGCACGCCGGCGGACGGCCTCCTGGCCCGCGCGATTTCGGTCACGCTGCCGGAAATTTCCGTGGCCTATCGCTTGGAGGGCGACCACACCCACTGGTTCATTCTGCCGGCGGAACTGCGGGACATGCCCGGCGCTGTCAACGCGAATCGCATCGCGGCGCTTCTGAACGATCGCCGGACCGATACCACGGCGAAATTTTTGCTGCCTGATTTTCGTTTCTCGGCCCATTCCGAGACGGAGCTTGTTCTGGAATGCGGAGCTCCTTTCGTGGAAGTTCCCGCCATCCTGTCCGATCCGGCGTTCCGACTGCTCGATCCTGCCGGTGCGGATCCGGACATGGGGTTGGGACGCTGGCGAATTCATTCCGGGACCCTCTCTGAAATCATCCTGGCCCGCAGGCCGCCGCGCCCGTGGCTCAAGGCCGCGGAGGACAGGCCGGAAACGATCGTCCTCTCGATCGACACCGACCCCCGTGTCCGGCAGGCGAGATTCGAACTCGGCGAAACGGACCTGCACGAGCTGACGGACGCCGATTTTTTGAAGTACACGGGAGCGGTCGCCTACCTCAATCGCATTGTGCAGAGCCGGCTGCCCGCCCTTCATGTGTTGTTGTTCAATCTGTCGGCGGCGCCGATGTCCGACGCGAAATTCCGCCAGGCTGTGGACCTCGCGCTGGACCGGCGCGCGACGCTGGAGGTGCTGCTCAACAATCGCGGAACGGTCGCGCCCGAATTTTTGCCGGCGCCGATCGGTTGGACCGGCGGGGGCGCCCACAGCAGGGCGTATGTTCAAAAAACCACGGCCGCGGCCAGAGAGCGCGCGAAGGACTTCAGGCGCCCCATCCGGCTCGCCCTCCTTACGCCCGAGGAGGACCCCGTGTTTTCGATCATCGCCGAACGCATCCAGGCGGATCTTCGGGCCATTTCCGTCGCCGTCCAGATTCAGCGCGTGCCATGGGCGGAGTATGACCGGCGGCTGGCCGGCCGCCAGTTTGATCTGGCCCTGGCCGCATTCTTCCCGACCGAGCCGGCCGGACTGTGGCTGTCCCGGCGATTTGCGGAAGACGGCCCGGAAAATTACTGCGGCTATCGAAACAGCACCTTCGACGCGCTCGTCTCCATCCGCGCGGCGCCGCAGGTGGCTCAGGATTGGCTGATGCAGGAGCGCCCGGCGCTGCCGATGTTCTGGGTGTACCGCCACGCGGTGCTGGGCAAACGGGTCCGATCGGCCGATTTGAAGGAAGGGCCGTTCTTTTCCATCGACGGCATCCGGCTGTTGCCCTGAGATCATGAGACTTCATGTCCGGTTGGGAATTCTCTTTGGGAGTCTCCTGGTCCTGGTATTTGCGGCGCTGGCGGCGATTCTCTACTGGCAGGCGCGGTCCGCCTTTGTCCGCCGAAGCGCCGAGCAGGCGGACCGCGTGACGGAGACGGCGTTGAAGATCGGCGACCGGCGCGCACGGGAATTGAACGAATCGGTGGCTCAACTGGCCGGTGATTTTCAAATCGGAATCCTCATGCGGGACGCGCGGTCGGCCGGCGCGTCGCAGAAGCGGCTCATCGATCTTTTGTCCGCGCGCGTCAGGGACGGCGGACTTCACGAGCTGACGGCGGTCTCTCCCGACGGCGTCGTGCTCGGCCGGGGCCATCAGCCGGCCGATTTCGGCGACGCGGCCGAATCCGCGCCGCTGTCCGTCCCTTATTTCCGGCCGCAGTCTTCGATGCTGAGAATTCGTCTTCCGGTCCGGCTCCACAGCCGCGGCGCCGGGCACATCGAAGTCGGGCTGGACCTGGCCGACGATTTGTCCGAAATGGGAAGGCTCTTTGGCGGGCAGGTCTCGCTGTCGGCAGCGGGGGCGGCAGGAAGCGCCGGCGCGCCGGCGACGCGACACGCACCCGGGCAGTTTCGCTTCGCCTCGTCCGCCGAATGGCGGCTTTCGGACGGAACCGTGCTCGCCGACTTGATCTTCGAAAGCACCGACGAGGAGAGCCGGCAGATGTTCCGGAACCTCATCGCGCGCGGCGCCGCGGTCCTGCTCGTGGCGCTCCTCGCCGCAGGCATCGGCGTGGCGGCCGTGGCACGCAGCGTGTCGCGACCGGTCCGGCAGTTGGCGCAGGCGGCGGCCGAGATATCGCGCGGGCGGCGGCAACTGGAGCTGCCGCCGGCCGGCGGAAGCGAGGTCGGGGAACTGGCGGACGCCTTCGCCCGAATGGCGTCGTCGCTCGATGAGTCCCAGAAGAAACTTCTCGCCGCCGAACGGCTCGCCGCCTGGCAGGACGCCGCGCGGATGCTCGCGCATGAAATCAAAAATCCTCTGTCGCCCATCAAGACCACCGCCTCCACGCTCGCGCGCGCCGCGCAGGACAAGGACCCCGGCCTCGGGCGGCTGGCCGAACGGGGATCGGTCACGATCCTTTCCGAAATCGGCCATCTCGAAAAATTGCTGTCGGAATTTTCCGCGTTCGCGCGATTTCCGTCTCCCCATCCCGCGCCGGGCGACTTCAACGCCGCGGTCCGCGCCGCGGTCGAACAGTTCCGAGAAAAAGTCCGCCACATCCGTTGGGTCGAACGCTACGGCGACGGCATTCCGCCGGCGCTGATCGACGCGGGCATGTTCGCGGAAGTGGTCCGCAACCTGATCCTGAACGCGGCGGAAGCCGGGGCCCAACTCATTCATCTGCAAACCGCGCGCGACGCCCGGCACGCGGTGCTCACGCTGTGCGACAGCGGCCCGGGCATCGACGCGGGCCGGCGCGGGTCGCTCTTTACGCCCTATTTCACCACCAAGTCCGGCGGCGCAGGACTGGGGCTGGCGGTCAGCCGGAAAATCATGATCGAACACGGCGGCGACCTCACGCTCCTCGACGCGTCGCCCTTCGACGACGCGCGCGGCGCGGCCTTTCGAGCGACGTTGCCGCTGGCGGCGGGGCGATGAAACGCCGCATCCTGATCGTCGACGACGAAACCGGCATCCGGGACAGTCTCTCGATCGGTCTTGAACGCGAGGGCTGTGAAGTCGCCGAAGCGCCCGACGCGGAAGGCGCGCTGTCCGTGGCCGGCGCATTTCATCCGGACCTCGCGCTCGTGGATGTGAGACTGCCGGGCCGGGACGGTCTCTGGGTCCTGCAGCATCTCAGGGAGGCCGGTGTTCCGGTCGTGATGATCTCCGGCAACGCGACGCTTCGGGAGGCCGTGGAGGCGGTGAAACAGGGGGCGTTCGATTTCCTGGAAAAACCGCTCTCGATTGACAAAGTCCTCGTCACCATCCACCGGGCGCTCGACTACGAGCGCATCAAAACCCGCGTCGCCATCCTCTCGGAAAAGGCCGGACCCGCCGAACCCGTCGGAAACTCGCCGGTGTGGAGCCAGGCGCTGGACACGGCGGAGCGCGTGGCGCCGACCGACGCGGCGGTCCTCCTCATCGGCGAGAGCGGCACCGGGAAGGAACTCGTGGCCGGATGGATCCACGCGCACAGCGCCCGGGCCGAGGGCGCCTTCGTCCCGGTCAACATGGCGGCCATGCCGGAGACGCTGATTGAATCTGAACTCTTCGGCCACGAAAAAGGCGCGTTTACCGGCGCGGCCGCAACCAGGAAAGGCAAATTCGAACTCGCCGCGGGCGGGACGCTCTTTCTGGACGAGATCGGCGAATTGCCGGTGGCCCTTCAGCCGAAACTCCTGCGGGCGCTCGAATCCGGCGAGATCCAGCGGCTGGGCGGTGAGGGTACGCGGAAAACGGACGCGCGGATCATCGCGGCGACCAACCGGGATCTTGCGGCCGCCGTCGCCGCGGGGAAATTCCGGGAGGATCTTTTTTTCCGGCTGAACGTCATTCCCATTCGACTGCCGCCCCTGAGAGATCGCGGCGATGACGCGAGGCTGCTCGCGGACATCTTCCTGGAAAATTTCTGCAAACGGCACCGCCGGCCGCTCATGCGATGGACGCCGGAGGCCCGCGACCTCTTGCGACGGGCGCGCTGGCCCGGCAATGTGCGCGAACTCAAAAATCTGTGCGAGCGGCTGGCCATCCTTCACGAGGGAGACATCCCGGCGGCGGTCGTGGAAGACATGCTGTCGTTCCCGGCGCAGAGCGGGACGGTTGGAGGAGCGGCGGAAGGAGAGCTTCGGGCGAAGCTCGACAAGGTCGAGGCCGACATCCTGCGCGAAACCCTCGCGGCCTGCGGCGGCAACCACACCACCGCGGCCCAGCGGCTCGGAATCTCCCGCAGCCAGCTATACCGCAAACTCGAACGGTTGGGAATTAAAACAGAGTTGACCGGCTAAACGTACACGTCCACGTTCCGGCCGAGTCCCATGGAGCGGTTGAGGTCCCAAATGGCGTGGACAAATGTTTGACAAATGTCCACATGCGGGGTAGGATGGAATCAGCCATGGGACGAATGCAGGTTGCCGAAAGAGGTGATCCCAAACAGGTGTTGCGGCAATGCGCCGCGATGGGCCTTGACCTGAAGACCGTGTCATTTTGTCTGGGGGTTCATCCGAAGACGGTCGAGCGGTGGCTGGATGGCCGATCCGACCCGAGCGAGCCGGCTGTGCGGTCGTTGGAAAAGCTGGATGCGATTTGCCGGACGGCGAGGCGGTTGCTGAAGCCGGCAGCCGGCCGGACATGGTTTGCGGCGCCGAACAAGACCCTTGGAGGCGAGCCGCCGCTTGCGCTGATTCGGCGGGGTGAATTGGACCGCGTCCGAACCGTTCTTGGCATGCTGGAGTGGGGAATCTACTCCTGATCCGTCCGCCGCTCCGGATGCCTCTTGATGGCTCTTCGGCCTAAACTACAGGCTCTCTCATCCCTCAACCCCGTTCCCTTCACGGGGAAGGTATACCGCGTTGTTCGTGCGGGCCACAGAAATCAAATCCTTTCCACGGAAGGCAACCGCCATTTCGAGGGCCGCTATCATATGGCGGGCGAAACGGGGATGCTCTACACGTCGTTGAATAAGGACACGGCGAAGGATGAGGTTCTGCGCCACGCCGCAGCGGATATGATTCAGGATCCCCTCGTGTGCGCGGAGATTCAAATCCGCATGAACCGTGTCTTGGATCTCACCCGCCGCGCGACATTGAACAAACTTGGAATCTCCCGGTCCGACCTGACGACGTTCGACCTCGTTCTTCCCCAAGCGATCGGCCTTCAGGCGCGGCGCGCCGGATTCGAGGGCATGATCGTGCCTTCCGCAACAGGGGAGGGGCACAATCTGGTCATTTTCGAAGACAATCTCGGCGAGGGCTGCCGAATCGAGATCGGGGAAATACAAAAAGTCTGATCCGGTTAAATCTGATTCGACGACGTGTGGGAGCCGTGCCTGTGTTTCAGCCCGGCCCGCGTCCGACGGAGTTCGGCAAAAGTCAGCGTGCGTTTACTGGCGCGGCCGCAACCAGGACGCGAAACCCTCGCGGCCTGCGGCGGCAACCACACCACCGCGGCCCAGCGGCTCGGAATCTCCCGCAGCCAGCTTTACCGAAAACTCGAACGGTTGGGGATCAAGACAGAACAGACCGGCTAAACGACCACGTCCACGTTCCGGCCGAGTCCCAGGGAGCGGTTGAGGTCCCGAATGGATTCGGCGTAGGAGCCGACCGTCTGCGGCGAATGAGGCCCGTTGACAGGCGGCTGCGTCAAATCCGCCGGCAACTGCACCGGTCTGCTTTCGTTGGTCGGAACATCAACCCGCGCTACGGGATCCATGGGGATCGCCACCTCCTCGAAGACAGTTTACTCCATCGCGAGTGTTGATTCAAGTCGCCGCCTATGGTCACATGAACCAACCATTGGGCGCATGGACAAGCAAAAGGATGGAATCAGCCGTCGGACATTTCTGAAATCAGGGGCCGCCGCAATTGGCATGGCGGCGGCCGGCGCAGGCCGGGTCAGCGCGGAGGCCGGCGAGGCTCCGGAGGCACTCGGGCCCGGGCCGGTTCCCTGCGCGCTCTCGGTCAACGGCCGGGAAGTCCGCATCGAGATCGAGCCGCGCGTGACGCTCCTTCGGGCGCTGCGCCATTATTCGGACTACACAGGTCCCAAAGAAATCTGCGATCGCGGCGCATGCGGCGGCTGTACCGTCCTTCTGGACGGAAAGCCCGTCGCGAGCTGCATGATGCTCGCGCTGGACGCGCAAGGCCGGCCGATCACGACCGTCGAAGGGCTCGCCCGCGACGGCAAGCTCCATCCGGTTCAGGAAGCCTTCAAAACTTGCGACGCCTACCAGTGCGGCTACTGCACGCCCGGCATGCTCCTGTCGACCGTCGCGCTCCTCAAGGAAAACCCCGCGCCGAGCCTCGACGAGATCAAGCGCGGACTCGAAGGCAACCTGTGCCGGTGCGCCGCCTACAACCATATTTTTGACGCCGTTCAGATGGCGGCGAAAAAAATGTCCGCATCGCCCGCAAAATAAAGATGGCTCGCCTGCGTCTGAAAGTCGGCTTTGTGGGTGGATACGAGGAGATCGAAGTCGACGTTCCGGACGACGGGCCCGTGCCGTGGGACGCGGACTCCAAACTCGCCGTCGTTTCCAAGTCCCACCCGCGGATCAATGCCGCTGACATCCTCACCGGCCGGGCGCGATTTGCCACCGACATCAAGCGACGCGGGATGCTCTACGCCAAAATCCTTCGATGCCCCTACGGACACGCGAAAGTTGGGCGCGTGACGGTGCCGGATATCGCCGGCGTCCGCCATGTGGAGAAGAAGGAGGGCAAAGAGTGTTTCTTCGCCGGAGACGACGTCGCGATCGTGGTGGCCGACACGCAGGAGATCGCCGAGGAGGCCGGCCGGCGGGCCGAGGTCGACTACGAAATCCTGCCGCACGCGGTGACGATGGAGGACGCAATCGAGGGACCGGGGGTTTTTCGCGGCGGAAATCGGATGCGCGCCCAGACCCGGGATGAGGGGGATGTCGATCAGGGGTTGAAAGAGGCGGCCGTGGTGTTGGAGCGGACCTACAAGACTCAGGCGCAGACGCATTCCTGTCTCGAACCTCACAGCGCCGTCGCAGAGTTCAATTCCGGGGGGGTGACGGTCTGGACGTCGACCCAGAGCGTCCAGGGCAACCGGGAACAGATCACCGAAGCGCTCGATTTGAGCGCCGGCCAAGTCCGCGTGATCGCCGAGTATGTCGGCGGCGGATTCGGAAGCAAATTCGGCGCGCAGAGCGGCGCGACCGTGGCGGAACTTTCCAGGAAACTGGATGCGCCCGTGAAACTCCTGCCGGACCGGGCGGAAGAGCACGCGGCCAACGGCAACCGGCCGCCGTCGATTCAGAAAGTCAAAGCGGGCATCCGAAAGGACGGCGTCGTCACCGCATGGATCGTCGACTCGTACGGGTCCGGCGGATACGCCGGTGGCGGCGGCGGGCCGGCGAATCCTCTGAAATATTTGTATCCATTCACGAACTGGCGGAAGACGCACGTCGACGTTCGGATCAACGGCGGCGCAGCCTTGCCCTTTCGCGCGCCCGGCCATCCCCAGGGCGTGTTCGCCATCGAATCGATGATCGACGAGCTGGCCGCGCGCGTCGGGATGGATCCGCTCGAGGTTCGGAAAAAAAATGATACGAGTCCCGTCCGGCGCGCCCAGTTCGACGCGGGCGCGAAGCGGATCGGATGGAGCCGGCGCGCACAGCCGACCGGTTCCGAACAGGGCCCCCTCAAACACGGGATCGGGATGGCCGGCGCCACGTGGGGTGGGCAGGGCGGTCCGCCGGCGGAGATCACCGCCGTCCGGCATGCCGACGGCACGTTCGAGTTTCACAGCGGCGCGCAGGACATCGGCACGGGCATCCGGACCGCGATCGCCGTCATCGCGGCCGAGGAATTGGGCGTCCGGCCGGCGGACATCAAGGTGAAAATCGGCGACAGCGATCTTCCCTATGGACCCGGAAGCGGTGGAAGCGTGACAGCGCCGTCCGTTCTGCCGGCCGTTCGGGAGGCCGCGCACAAATTGAAACAGGAGATCGCGAAACAGGGCGCCGGCGCTCCGGGCGGAAAAATAACCGTGACCGGATCGAGGCCGGAGGATTTCCGCCGGTACCGCGGCGGCGTCGCCGGATGCCAGTTCGCGGAAGTCGAAGTCGACACCGAAACCGGCATGGTGCGTGTGCTGAAGGTTGTGGCGGTGCAGGACTGCGGCCGCATCGTGAACCGGCTCACAGCCGAAAGCCAGATTCAGGGCGGAGTCCTGCAAGGCATCAGTTACGCCCTGTTTGAGGAGCGGGTGCTGGACCGGCAGAAGGGCGCGATGCTGAACGCGGATTTCCTGAACTACAAGATCCTCGGACCGCGGGACACGCCCGACATCGACGTCGTCCTCTTCGAAGTCTCCAACGCCGGCAACACCGTCGGGCTCCTCGGCCTGGGCGAGCCGCCCACCGTCCCGACCGCGGCGGCCGTGGCCAACGCCGTCGCGAACGCCATCGGCGCGCGAATCTACGAGCTGCCCATCACGCCCGACAAGGTCCTGGGAGCGTTGAACAAAATATGAACCGCTTTGAATATGTTGCGGCCCCGGATGTCGGTGGCGCTCTGGCTGCGAGGCGGCCCGATGCCGCATTCAAGGCCGGCGGGATGGACCTCCTGGACCTGATGAAATCGTCCATCCGCGCGCCCGGACGGCTCGTCAACCTCCTCACAATCGATGAACTGAAGGGCATCGATGTGGACACATCCGGCGCCACGATCGGCGCGCTGGCCACGCTCGCGGAAATTGCGGACCACCCCGATCTCGCCCGGATGTTTCCGGCGCTGGCCCTCGCCGCCGGCCATGCCGCCACACCGCAGGTCCGGAATGTCGCGACGATCGGCGGGAATATTCTTCAACGGCCGCGCTGCTGGTACTTCAGGATGGCCCAGTACCCGTGCCTGAAAAAGGGAGGCGATACATGTTTCGCAATGGATGGCGAAAACAAGTATCACGCCATTTTCGAGAACAGCCTCTGCGCGATGGTCCACCCGTCCAACACGGCCGTGGCGCTCCTGGCGCTGGACGCGGTCGTGCGGACGGCGGGGTCGGGAGAAATTCCCATACGGAAATTCTTCGTGACGCCGGATCAGGACATCCTGCGGGAATCCGCGCTGGCCGAGGGTGAACTCGTCACCCAACTGTTCATACCGGCCACGGGCGCCCGCAGTCACTATCTCGAGTTCCGCGAGCGCCAGTCCTTCGACTGGGCGCTGGTCAGCGCCGCAGCCGCCGCTGAGCTGGAGGGGCAGACGCTCAATAACGCGCGCGTGGTTCTCGGCTCAGTCGCGCCCATCCCTTGGCGGATCGACCTCGGTGAGATCGCCGCGACGGACGAGGCCTTGGACCGGGCGGCCGACGAGGCGGTTCGGGGCGCAACGCCGCTGGCGAAAAACAAATACAAAGTCCAGCTTGCCCGTACCGCGATCCGCCGGAGTCTGCGGGAACTCGCGCGGGCAACGGAGTAATCATGGAAAACGGGAGCGCCTGCAGGTATCTTCGCTGCAAGGAAATGTACCATCGATCAAGCGTTACTGAACCCGCAGAGGATCACGGCACGACTGTTTTCTGGTGCCTTCGCACATTCAGGCCGCTCGGCCCTGACGACGACCCCTGCACGCGCGCGGCGTGCCGAGCCGGCCGGGCCTGTTACCAGGCATCCACGCGGACCGCCGTATGAACATCGTCACCCTGGCGCGGGGTCACAAGTTGTTTTTCGAAGGCGACCCGGCGCGGGATATCTTTTTTCTGACCGCCGGAAAGCTGACCGTGATGAAAGGCAACACGTTCATTTGCGAATTGGAGCCGCCCGCGTTTATCGGGGAACTCGGATGCATCCTCAGCCTCCCGCGCACCACGACCGTCTACGCCTGCATCCCCACAACCCTCGAGGCGCGCGCCGGAAGGGAACTTCTGGAAAGGATGACCTTGAAAGACGACCATGGCTGGAAATTCCTCCAGGCACTGAGCCGGCGGTTCGACCTGACGAAGGCCCGGGTCCTGGAATATCAGTTCACCATTCTCGACGAATGCCGCAAGATCCTTTCCGTCCTGATCGCCGATCAGCAGGTAGCCGACAAGCGATTGAAGCCGGCGGACGTCAAAAAACTGCGGCCGGAAGCCGAGCGGCTGCTGGCCGAATCCGTCCGGAAGGAGGATCCGGTTTTCGATTTCGACGTTCTGAAAAGCACCGCGCGCAGGTACCGGGTGGACGGCAAATTCGAGTCTGTCCTGTCGGCCCAGTTCCGGTCGTTCACGCCGCTCGATCTGAAACCGTTCCGGATTCCGAATTTCGACACCTATTTGAATTTCGAGTCCGCCGCGCGGGACATCGCCGAAAAAGTCGTCGTCCTCACCCGCTACATGGCCGACTTCGTCACGCTCGAACTGCCCACCTTCGAAAGCGACGCCATCCGGGCCGAAAAAAAAGTTCCGTTCGGCCGGCGCGGAGAGCTTCTGAAAAAACTTTTCGTTGATGCCCGGCCTCCTGCGCCGGATGAATCGTCCGTACAACTGCGGGCCGATTTCGAAAGCGCCCTCCAGGCCTTCTCGGCCGACCCCACCCACGAGACGCGGTCGCTCTTTCCGCTCGCCCGATGTTTCGATCTCGATCAGGCGTACCTCAAAAATTTGCCGGCGGTCCTCAAAGAGAGATGAACGGAAATCGAATGGCGCTGTCAGCCGTCCTGTGCGGCGCGTTGCTGGCCCTGGTGTTGGAGACGCCGCTGGAGGGAAAATCGAGAGCGCGGAAGGAAACGAATCGCGGCGGGAGCGCCGGCAAGGGCGCAGGACTCCAACTCGTGCCTGACTATCTGGTTTCCAAGGCCGATGGCGCCTATTTCCAGTTGCAGAACATGACCGTGCAGGTCGCATTTGCCAATTTGACCGACGCCCCAAAAATGACGCTCAACGTTCTCTGCCGGCTGGACCCCGAACGCATGCCGCTCGAATATGACAGGGTCGCGCGAGTGCGCAGCGTCAAGTTCAACAATGGATGGAAACCGGCGCCGGAGGAATTTCTGTCCATGAGGGAGCACCAGAGCCGGTCCAAGGTGCGCGAAAGCAACAACACGTTTTATTTTCAGATTCAACTTCCTCTTCCCGCGCGCGCCGCGAACGCCATCGAGCGGCTCGAAGGCACGCTGACCGTTTATGACGACGACTCGCCCAGGGACACCGCATTTCTGTCGTTCACTGATCCGGAGGATGCCCGAGGGACTGCGCAAGCGGGACCGTTCCGGCTGACGCTGAAGGAAATCACGGAAGAGGAGGAAGAGGGAGGCAAGACGGCGGTGATCGAAGGCCTGAAAAACGATGCTTTCCGCGGAGCCCTGAACCATCTATACGAGTGGCTGCTCGTCCTGCAGAACGGGAAAAAAATTTCCGCCGCCGGACAGTCCGCCGGGCAATCCCGCGCGCGCGCAACCTTTCGGCCCTATTTTGAGGTCCCGGGCAAAGTCGGCGCCATCAAGGGCGTTCTCGTATCCTGGTCCAAAGAAACATCCGAACGGGAAATCCCGTTCGTCTTCGAGGAAATCCCTCTGCCCTGAACGCGGATGTACCATATCTTCGTCGTCGGGGCCGGAGCGGTCGGCGGATATTTTGGCGCGCGCCTCGCTGCGGCCGGCGAGCCGGTGACCTTCGTATGCCGGGGGAAAACGCGTGAGGCCATCCGCCGGGGCGGTCTGCGAATCGAAAGCGTCGCCGGCGACCTGCATCTCAGGCCGCCCACGGTGGAACGGCCGGACGGGTCGGTTCAGGCGGACCTGATTCTGTGGGCGGTCAAGGAATATCACAACCGCGAGGCATTCGAATCCGTCCGGCCCCTCGTCGGTGAGCGCACGACGGTCCTCTCGCTCCAAAACGGCGTCGATCCGGTGGACGAACTGGCCGATGCGTTCGGCGCCAGGAAAATCGTCGGCGGATTTGCCGGCCTTGCCGCGGGCGTGGTCGAGCCCGGACGGATTCGCCACACGGCCATGGGACAGATCACGCTCGGAGAACTCGACGGCGCAGTCTCCGAACGCGTCCGCGCGATCGCACAGAGGCTCGAAAAGGCCGGCGTGCCCCACCGCGTTTCAGAAAACATCCGACGCGATCTGTGGGGCAAACTTGCCTGGAATGCCGCATTCAATCCGCTTTCAGTGATTCTGCGCGCGACCGTCGAGGAACTCCTGAACGATCTGGCCGCGTTGTCGATCCTCAAACGCGCGATGGAGGAGGTTGTCGCGGTCGCGAAAGCGGAGGGGCATGAACTTTCGCCGCGCCTCCTGCAGGCCTATCTGAATCCGCCGGAGCCGGCGAAGGGCTTTCTCACGTCCATGCTTCAGGATTTTCTGAAAGGCCGGCCCATGGAAGTCGACGCGATCAGCGGCGCCGTCGTCCGCTGCGCGCGACGTCGGAACGTCAGCGTGCCCGTGAACGAGATGTACTACGACCTTCTGCGATATTGGGACCTGCGGCCCGACGCACGATTTCACCTGTCCGCCAGTTGAACAGCACCGTGCCGCCGGTTCCGGGCGGCACACGAAAGATGCGCCGCGGAAGAATCGCGGCCTTCTCCACCGCATCCTTCGCCGGCATCCCAATGGACCGGCATCGCTTCAGATATTCCGGAAACGTCGAGGTCAGTCTCGGATGTTCGCGCACCGGCGGAAGGCCGTCCGTGCCGACGCATCCGAACGGCAGTTTGAGCAGCTCGTCGATCAGCCGGTCATCCTGGGAGTAGATCAGCATCGCCGGGTGCGGCTCCTCCCGGACTAATTTCACAATCAGATCCAGCGGCCGCCGGGTGACTTCGGCGACCCTTCGGCCGTTATATTCAGGATATTTTTCTAGGGACGCGAGTTGAATCCCGGCCCACCCGCACATCAGCACGTAATTTTCCCAGTCGCGATCCCGGAACCGGCGCTCGAAGGTTCTCGGATGCAGGCGCGCCAGCGCCGAGCCGGGCAAAGACGATATTTCCGGCGGCAGAACGGCGGAAAGAGCGGTACAACCGTACGCGTACGGATAATGATCAAACGTCACTCCAAATCGCTCGTGCGCCTGCCGAATCCTGCGGATCAAGCGTTCGGCCAGCGGCCAGAAAGGCCGGCCGGAGATTTTCAAATGGGAGATATGGAGGCGGCACCGCGCGCGGCCGGCAATCTCCAGGACCTCATCGATGCTTTCCAAAACCGTCGATGACTCGTTTCGCAAGTGGACGGTGAGCAGCGGCGTCTCGCGGCTGATTTCATTCAGTTCCTCCGAATCGGCGCCCACCACCGGCAGATACGCAAGTCCGAGGGAGAGTCCTGCCGCGCCAGCCTCCACGGACCGGGCCACCGCCGATGCGGCGCGTTTGCGCTCGACCGCATTCAGTTTCTTCGGCCGCGGGCCGAACAGCGCGGCCCGGAGGGCGTTGTATCCCTGCAGAACCACGATATCTTTCCGTGGAACCAGGCGGCGGTAGGCCCGGATGGACGGAAACCGCCGGGTGGATGGTCCCATCACCGCGTCGAAGAGCCGGCGAACGGGCGCGCACCCCCGCGGAAGATTCGGAAAAGGGCAGATCCCACAATTGCCGATTACCTGCACGCCGATGCCTTGGTTTCGTTTGTCCGCGCGTTCGGGATCGCCGAGAAGCGCGAGATCGTCATGCGAATGCGTGTCGACGAACGAGGGACACTCGTATATATCCGGTGCGACTGATTTCACGGAACCATCCACCGGCAAACCGCCGCGCCGGCCAGGCCGACGTACGTGCCGATTGCGCCTCCCAGGAGCGCCAGAATCACGCCGACGTGCGTGAGCGACGGCTGATAAACGCCGGCCACGATCGGCGTCGACACCGGCCCGCCGATGCACGCCTGGCTGGCGGTCGCCAGATAAAACATCGGCAGGCGCCACAGCCGGCCCAGCAAATACAGGATCGTGCCGTGCGTGAGAACCATGATCACTCCAAACGCCATGAACGCGGGAGATTGAAGGATCGCCCGAAGATTGGTCTGCGCGCCGTAGGACGTGAGGAGGAGCAGCAGGATGGTTGTGCCAAGCCCGGATGCGCCGGCCGATTCCCAGCGTCGGACCGGCGTCACGGAAAAGATCAAGCCGGCGGTGGTCGCGAGAATGACCGTCCACGCCATCGCGCTCAGATTCAATCCCGGCGCGGCCTTCGCCAGAATTCGCCCCAGCCACAGCGTCAGTTCTCCGGACACGACAGCCGTGAGGACCATCGCCAGCCGGATTTTCAAGACGGGAGCGGAAGCGTCCGGTCCTGAATGGACGCCGGCGGAAGAAACGGCTTGATCCAGCGTCCGGCGGTCGGCGCCCGCCGTCCGGTCGATCGCATCTTGATATCCGGCCATCGCGATCAGGATCGCCATCCACCCGTACGCGATGACGGTGTCCACAATGATCAGCGGCGCCAGCAGAGACTCGGGCATCGACAGCGCCTCTTTCACCGCCATCATGTTGGCGCTCCCGCCCGTCCAGGATCCGAGCAGCGCCCCGGCGGCCATCCACGAATCAGGCGGAAGGCGTGACGAGAGGACAGCGAACCCCGCAACCGCCCCCGCCACCATGCCGATCGTTCCGGCGCCCATCGCCAAGAGCGCCTGCCGGCCAAGCCGCGCGAGTTCCCCCCAGGGCGACCCGAGGAGGAGCAAGACCAGGCAGGGCGGCAGAATGTGCTGGGACATCCATTTGTACAGCGTCGAATGCGGCGGCAAAAGCCCCGCGGTCGAAGCGAGGATCGGGAGGAAATAGCAGTAGAACGGCACCGGCAGGAATTTGAAAAACGCGCGGCCAGCCGAGGTTTTGGAAAATACCGTCAGCAGGGCCACCAACCCCACCAGCGTCGCCCCCAGTACGGCCGGATGCTCCATCATGCGCATGCGCGAGCCCGCACCCTCAAAGTGATATCATGATATCATGATAGCTATCATGATATCATGATATCACTTTGCGTGGGCAGCGGGTTCCCGGGGGTGGTATTTTTGCCAGAGGTAGTAGACGGGGATCCCGAGAAGGCACACGAGGAGGCCGACGACGACCTTGTTGGTTTCGAGATCGAGCCCGAACACGTCGATCGCCACTTTTTCTCCCCACCTCGTCCGGATCCGGCTGACCAGCATCCAGATCGAGATGAGCACGTAGAGGGCCGGGATCCACGGGTAGCCCCAGCACCGGTAGGGACGCGGAAGGTCGGGGTATTTTGCACGCAAGACGAAAATCGACGCGACCGTCAGGCACAGGAAAATGACGAGGGGCACCGACAGGAACGTCAGGATGTCGTCGAAATTCGCGCCGAAAAACAGGATCAGGCCGCAGGACCAGATCCCCGAAAACACGATGGCCCCCGATGGCGTCTGATACCGCTCGTGGACCTTCACGCCGAAATCGAAAAACAGGTGGTCCCTCGACATCGCAAAGAGCGTGCGCGGATTCGTGAGGATCGAGGCGCTCAGGCACCCGAGCGCCGAGAACGCCACCAGGAGGGCGATGAGCCGACCCGCCGTCGGTCCCAGGAGGACCTCCGCCGTCGTCGCCGCGACCGAGGACAGGGCCGGCATGTCGAGCAACGGGATGGCGTAGAGATAAATGAAATTCATCGCCACGTAAATCACCGACGTCAGAACCGTGCCGATCAGAAGCGACATCGGGATGTTCCGGCTCGGATTTCTCACCTCCTCCGACACGAACACCGTCGCGTTCCAGCCCGAGTAGGCGAAGGCCATCGGCACGAGCGCCGCGCCGATGCCCGTCCACACGTCCGCCGTCGGCGCCGTCAGCCCCCCGGCGAAATGTTCCGGGTGGCCGCTTCCGATCGACGCGCCCAATCCGATCAGCGCCGCCATCGCCACGATTTTCGCCAGGGTAATGGCGTTGGTCACGCCCGCGCCGAATTTGACGCCGATGTAGTTCAGGTACGAAAGAACGATCACGGACGCGAGCGCAAATATTTCGATCCACCGGCTGTCTTTCGGGAAGCCCAGTTGTTCCGCAAAGCCGATCGCCAGGAGCGCGACCGTGCCCGTGCTCGTGACCAGCACGAAGGCCCAACCGAACAGGAACGCCACCAGCGGCCCGTAGGCCACCCTTAAGAAAACGTAGTTTCCGCCCGCGTACGGATAGGCCGCGCCCAGCTCGCCGTACGTGAGCGCCCCCGCCGTCGCGAGAAACCCCCCGATCGCCCAAGCGACCAGGACCCAGGCGGCGGACGGAAGCTGCGCGGCGATCCCGCCGGGCGTGAGGAAGATTCCGACGCCGATGATGTTTCCCACGACCAGCATGATGCAGGTAAAGAGGCCGAGTTCCCGCTTGAGTTCCACCGGCATACTCAACTTATCGGCAAATGACGTTGCGTAAAATACTTTCCCGCGCTATATTTCATGAATGGCCGAGGACGTGCAGGTGGTGCGTGCGCAGCTCATGAAGAAGGAGAAAATGGTCAAGGACATCGCCCGGACCGACGGCCGGCCCTCCTACCAGTTTCTCAGCACGGTGAAGAAGGAACTCGAGAAGGAAAAAAACGCGATGGCAGCCAAATTCTACCTTCTCTTCAAGATCGCCCAGCCGTTTTCGCCCGGCGGCGCCGGCGTGCCGACGGAGATCACCAGGACCATGCACCTCCAACTGCAGAAAGTCATCGACGACCAGCTCAAATACGTCAACGGCTGGCTGTCCGTGTCCGAACAGAAAGCCCGGTCCCAGGACCGGGGCCTCGCGCCCAACAGTTCCATGATCAAGGACATCATTCAGGAATACATCATCACAAAAGACCTTCTGAAACAGAAAATTCGCGGCTTTGTCCTGAACCGCCGCGCCGGCGTCATCCAGACCCGGCTGGACGACACGGTGCGCGAGATGAAGGGCAAGGGCGGCGTCGAAGCCTTCGCGGGACAGACGCCGGTCGAGGAATTCTTAAAAAAGCAGGAGACCGGCATCGTTGTGGAGCTGGTGATGGAGGAGATGGCCGAGCGCACGCGGGAGCTGGACCGGACCGTGAACCGCATCGTGGAATGGCGGGCCAAGGTGAGCGCCCGGCCGCCCACCCCGGACTCATCCGAGTCGGGACTGGCCGAGCAGGAGTCCCAAGGACTCGTCCGGACCCTGATCGACGAAATCACGAGACTCCGCGAAAAGGAAAAACTGGTGGGCGGCTCGGAGAGCGGGATCATCAATCTCGCCGAAGGGCGCGCGGAACTGGCGCGGCTGAAGTCGATCATTCACGAGCAGAACCTGCACGTCGGCGTCCTCGGAAAACTGATCGCATCCGCCATCCCGGTCGAAGGCAAAGCCCCACGCCAGCCGGAGGAAATTCTTCAGAACAACGAGGCGGTGCTCAACACGACGGACAAGATCGAGACGCTGATCAAAGACGAACGGAACGTCTACATGAACTTCCGGAAATGGGAGGCGCCCCCCGGCCAGTTCCAGGAGGAAATTTCCCAGGCGATCCAGTTGGTCTCATAGGACCGCCGACAGGTCGAGCTGCCGGAGCGGCAGGTCGACCTTGTCGACCCGGACGCGTATCTCATCGCCGACCCGGTACCGCTTGCCGGTCCGCCGGCCGACCAGGCTCGCCGAAATCTCCGACAAAAGATAATGATCGTCCCGTATCGACGACACGTGCAGGAGCCCCTCCGCCGTGTTCGGAAGCTGCACGAACATGCCGAACGACACGACGCCCGACACGATGCCGGTGTAGACCTGCCCGATCCGGCTCTGCATGTCCTCCAGGAGTTTGACCTTCACCGACTCCCGCTCCGCCTCCGCCGCCTTGATTTCCTGCTCGGTGCTGATCTTGGCAGCCTCGGCCAGGCGGGCTTCGAGTTTTTTCAATTCACTCTTCGGAGGGACTTGATTCAGCAGGACCGCCGTGAGCATCCGGTGGACCGTGAGGTCGGGATAACGCCGTATGGGCGAGGTGAAGTGGCAGTAGCAGGGCGATCCCAGACCGAAATGCCCGATGTTCTTGGTGGAATAAATCGCCTTGGGCATCGACCGCAGGAGCTGATAATTCACGACTTTCTCCCATGGCCCGCCCTTGACCGACGCCAGGAGTTCCTGCAGCCGCCGGGAGATTTCCCTGGATATCTCCGCCTCCGATCCATGGACCTTCATCCGCAGCTTCATCTTGATGCCGAGGTTGTGAAGAAACTGCTCCAGCGCAAGGAGCTTCTCCGGCGCCGGCCGGTCGTGGACACGATATATCGCCGGCAACCGCTTGGCCGTGAGATATTCGGCCACGGCCACGTTCGCGCCGATCATGAACTCTTCGATAAGCTGGTGCGAGATCGTGTGGGTCAGCACGCGGACGTCCTTGACTTTCCCCGCGTCGTCCAGGATCAGCTTGACCTCGGGGAGATCGAAGTCGATGCTTCCGGCCTTCGAGCGCTTCTCGCGTATCCCGCGCGACAGCGCGGCCAGGTCCGGCAGAAACTCGAAGCCGGCCGGATAGCGCCCGTGCCCCAGAATGTCGTCCACCTCGTCGTAGTGGAACCGCCGGCCCACGCGGATCACGCTGCGCGCAAAATCGGCCCCGCGCAATGAGCCGTCCGGGGCGTAGTTCAGAAAAACCGAAAGCGTCAGCCTGTCCTCGCCGGCGTTCAGGCTGCAGATCCCGTTCGAGAGTTTGGGCGGCAGCATCGGAATGACGCCGTCGACGAGATAGATGGAGGTCGCCCGTTTCGACGCCTCGTCGTCGAGCGCCGATCCGGGGGTGACGTAGCGAGACACATCGGCGATATGGACGCCCACCCGAAGCGTCTGGGGATCCGGCCGCTCAAAAGAAATGGCGTCGTCCAGGTCCCGCGCGTCGATCGGATCGATGGTGAGCACCGAAAGACGACGCAGGTCCGTCCGGCCCCGCGCCGCGTGCGCGTCGACATGGTCCGGCAGGCCTTCGGCCGACCGCATCACCGGCATGGGAAATTCCCGGGGCACATCGTATTTCACCGAAACCGTTTTCAACTCCACTTCGGGCGACCCCCCCGGCCCGATGACTTCGACCACGGTCGCCCGCAGGGGCCGGTAGTCGACCATTTCGGCGTGTACCCGGTCGCCTTCCTGCCCGCCATGAATGTCGGCCGGATCGATCGTGATCGGTTCATACACCCGGTAGGCGAGCGGCAGAAGATAATAAAACACGCCGTGCCGCCGCAGTTCCCCGATCAGCCGCCTGATTCCCCGCTCCAGAATTTCCACCACGCGGCCTTCCGGCCGGCGCCCCGGCCGCACGTGCCCGCCGACCCGGACGGCCCGCACGCGGTCCCGATCCTGCGCGCCGCCGAGAGCCGCGCCTCTCAAATACAGATCCTCCTGCCCGGGATCGTCCGCGATGAAAAATCCCGACCCCGCATCCACGCGGCGGACCATGCCGAGAAGTTCTGCCTTTTTCGATTCATGCCGGCGGTCCGGCCGGGGACCCTGACGCTGCCGATATCGTTTCGCCATGCGCGTGATCGTATATTGCGCGCCTCTCGAAATCAAACCACGCCCGACCCCGACGCCTTGACGCCGTCCCGCACGCAAGCCACGATGCCGCGCATTGGGCATGCTCAACAAAATCATCGATCGGCTGAAATACGAAATCAAAACCGTCCGGCGCCTTCTCTATCATCGCCTGTACGTGTCGCCGAAATCCGAGAAAGAGGTCGTCGAGCGGTTCCATCAGTTGTTTTACAACGCGCACCTCTTCGGTGAAACCTGGGGCAAAACCCGCTGGCTGGGCGTGCCGACCCTGAAGTGCCCGCTGGACATGTGGGTCTACCAGGAAATCCTTTTCGAGGAGCGCCCGGACCTGATCGTGGAGTGCGGCACGGCGAGCGGCGGCAGCGCGCTGTACCTGGCGTCGGTTTGCGACCTCATCGGCCACGGCAAAATCCTGACGGTCGACCTCGACGAACAACCGGACCGCCCGGGCCACCCGCGCATCACGTATCTGCGCGGTTCGTCGACCTCCGGCGACATTCTCGACCAAGTCCGCGCCGCAATCCGGCCCGCCGACCGGGTGCTGGTCATTCTGGACTCGGACCACCACCAATCGCATGTGCTGGAGGAGCTGCGGCTCTACGGTCCCCTCGTTTCCCCGGGCAGCCGGCTCATCGTGGAGGACACGAACCTGAACGGCCACCCGATCGACCCGGAGTTCGGCCCGGGGCCGATGGAGGCCGTGGAGGAATTTCTCAAGACGCATCCGGAGTTTGAGGTCGATTCCTCGAAGGAAAAGTTCCTGATGACGTTCAATCCCCGCGGCTATTTGAAAAAAATCGGCCCGGCCTGATACACTCACCCTGAAGGAGGCGTCTCATCGAATCGTTTCAAGCAATCCAGTTCGTCACCATGATCTCCATCGTGCTTCTGGCCGTCACGGTCCACGAGGCGTGCCATGGCCTCGCGGCCTTCCGGCTCGGCGACGACACCGCGTATCTCTCCGGACGACTGACCCTCAATCCGGTGGCGCACATCGACCTGTTCGGGAGCCTGGTCCTGCCCCTGGCCTTGTATTTTCTGAGCAACGGCGCCTTCACCTTCGCCTGGGCGAAGCCGGTGCCGGTCAACCCTCTGCGGTTCCGCCGCGACATCAGCATGCGGACCGGCATGGCGGCCGTGGCCGCCGCAGGGCCGCTGTCGAATATACTCCTGGCCGTTCTCTTCGCCGTCCTGTACCGCGTCGGCAGCGTGGCCGACAACCCCTACAGCCAGACCCTGGCCTACCTGGCGATCCTGGCGGTCAGCATCAACCTCTATCTCGCCTTTTTCAATTTCATTCCCATCCCTCCGCTCGACGGCTCCAAGGTGATGCTGCATTTTCTTTCGCCCAACGCCGCGCACATGATGCTGAGACTCGAACCCTACGGATTTTTCATCGTCCTTTTGCTTTTTTACGCCACCCCGCTCGGCAAGCTGGTGGCGCTCCTGACCGCCGGCGCGGTCGCGCTCCTGCTCGGGATCGGATGAGGCCGTGACGCCATGAAAGACCGCGTGTTGTCCGGCATGCGACCCACGGGGCGGCTGCATCTCGGCAACTATTTCGGCGCCCTGAAAAACTGGGTGGAGCTTCAGGACCGCTACGACTGTTTTTTCTTTGTGGCCGACTACCACGCGCTGACCACGGCCTACGAATCGCCGGGGGACATTCATGCGAACGTCGAGGAAATGGTGCTCGATTTCCTGGCGGCCGGCCTCGATCCCGACCGCTGCACCCTCTTTGTCCAGTCGATGGTCCCGACCCACGCCGAGGCGCACCTTTTGTTTTCCATGATCTCTCCCCTCGCCTGGCTTGAGCGCACGCCCAGCTACAAGGAGATGATCGAGGCCCTGAAGGACCGCGACCTCAGGACCTACGGATTTCTCGGCTATCCGGTCCTTCAATGCGTCGACATTCTCTTGTATTATCCCAAGTACGTGCCGGTCGGCGTCGATCAGGTGGCGCACATTGAGCTGACGCGCGAGCTGGTCCGGCGGTTCAATTTCCTTTACAAGACGAACCTTCCGGAACCCCAGCCGCTCCTCACCGCGTCGCCCAAGGTTCCCGGCGTGGACGGTCGGAAGATGAGCAAATCCTACGGCAACACCATCGAGCTGTTCGGCGGCGCGGCGGAAACGCGGAAGCGGATCATGTCGATCAAGACTGATTCGACGCCGGTGGACGCGCCGAAGGACCCCGCGACCTGCAACGTCTTCGCGCTCCTTTCGCTGTTCTGCGACGACGCCGAACGGGCCGACTGGGAACGCCGCTATCGCGCGGGCGGCCTGAGTTACGCGGAGGCGAAACGGGCCCTCGCCGAAAAATATGAGTCCCGCATGGGGACCATGCGGGCCCGCCGGGAGGAGCTGGCGAAAGACCGGCGGGCGGTTTGGGACGTGTTGCGGAAGGGCTCGGAGAAGGCGCTCGAAATTTCCGGCCGGGTGTTGCGAGACATGCGCTCGGGCATCGGACTGAATTACGACAAAGGAGGTATCCATGGCAGATCTGGGTCGTGAACTGACGCTGGAGGCCGTGCGGATCACGGAACCGGCGGCGATCGCCGCCGCCGAAAAAGTGGGCGCCGGCGATTCCGACGGCGCCGACCAGGCCGCCGTCGATGCGATGCGGCGTGTGCTGAACCAGGTGCAGATCGTCGGCACCGTCGTGATCGGCGAGGGCGAAAAGGACGAAGCGCCGATGCTCTACATCGGCGAGCAGGTCGGAACCGGTTGCGGCCCGGCCGTCGACATCGCCGTCGACCCGCTGGAGGGCACGACGATCGTGGCGGAGGGCCGGCAAAACGCGCTCTGCGTGCTGGCGATCGGCGAGCGCGGCGGATTTTTGAACGCGCCGGACGTGTACATGATGAAAATGGCCGTGGGCCCGCGGGCTGCGGGTGCGATTGACCTGCGCAAGAGCGTGTCGGCAAACTGCAAGGCGGTGGCGAAGGCGCTCGGCAAGCCCATGCAGTATCTGACCGTCGTGGTCCTGGACCGGCCAAGACACCAAAAAATCATTGCCGAGCTGCGGTCGCTGGCCGTGCGCATCAAGCTCATCAGCGACGGCGACGTTTCCGCGGCGCTGTCGACCGCCGTTCCCGACACCGGCGTTGACATGCTCATCGGCATCGGCGGCTCGACGGAGGGCGTGCTGGCCGCGGCCGCCATGCGATGCCTGGGCGGCCAGATCCAGGGCCGGCTCCAACCGATCGGCGCCGACCAGGTGAAGCGGATCAAGGCGATGAAGATCGCGGATCCGGACCGCATCTACAACACGGCCGATTTGGCCGCCGGCGACGACGTCATCTTCTCCGCCACCGGCGTCACCGACGGCGATTTTCTCAAGGGCGTACGATACGGCGAGCACTGGATCTACACGCACTCGATGGTGCTCCGCGCCAAGACCGGCACCGTCCGGTTCGTCCAGGCGCAGCACCGATACGAAAAGGCGAGGGTAAATGACCGCGATGCCGGACGAACTGCCTGACCCACCCATGGCGCCGCGCGCAAAAAAGCGGAAGTGGCTTGGCCTGATTCTGATCCTGGCCCTGCTCGCCGGATTTCTTATGATCGTGGCCGGCCCACGCGTACCGGGCATGGGCCTCCCCGGCAGTCCGGAGATCGGGCAGATCAACCTGGTCTCGCCGATTTTTTCCTCCGAGGATCTCCTCGCGTGTTTTCACGTGGCGGACCAATCGGAGAAACTCAAGGTGCTCATTCTTCGCGTCGACAGCCCCGGCGGATTTGTCGGTTCGTCCCAGGAAGTCTATCGCCGCGTCCGCCAGTTCAAAGAGTCGCGCAATCTTCCCGTGATCGTTTCCGTCGAAAACGTGTGCGCGTCGGGCGCCTACTACATCGCGGCCGCCGCCGACACGATTCTCGTCAATCCCGGGTCACAGGTGGGATCGATCGGCGTGATCATCGATCTTTTGAACGTCCGGGACCTCATGGACAAATTCGGCGTGGACGCGCGGACCATCAAAACCGGCCGATACAAGGACGCCGGCGACCCGACCCGGCGCCTGTCCGAGGAGGACGACCGCGAGGAGCGGCGGTACTTCCAGTCGCTGATCGATCCGGTCTTGGACCAGTTCGTGAAGGACGTGGCCGAGTCGCGGCGCATGCCGGAGGCGGCGGTGCGGAAGGTCGCGCATGGCGGCGTCTTCACCGGCGAGCAGGCCGTCCGGCTGGGACTGGCCGACGAGGTCGGCAATTACGTCGACGCCATCAGTCTTGCCGCCCGCCTCGCGGGCCTCGATCCGCGCAAAGCCGCGGCGACGATCATCGCGCCTCCGGATCGGCGGGGCCTGATCGAGCGCCTTCTGTTCGGCGAATCGGCGCGGGCCGGCCTGTTTCGATCTTGGGGCCGGAAGTATTCTCTGGCGTTTCTTCCATGAGCCCCGTCCGCGCGTTCAAAGGCGTGTGGCCGGTGATTCCGGGCAGCGCCTACGTCGACGAGACAGCGGTCGTCGAAGGCGCCGTCACGCTCGGCGAGGAGTCGTCGATCTGGTGCGGCGTGGTGCTCAGGGGCGACGTCAACCGCATCGTGATCGGCGCGCGGACCAACGTCCAGGACAACGCCGTGATCCATGTCCGCAGGCGCGCGCCGACCTTCATCGGCAACGAGGTGACCATCGGCCACCTGGCGCACCTTCACGCATGCACCGTCGCCGACCGCTGTCTGATCGGCAGTGGGTCGATCGTGCTGGACGAGTGTGAAATCGGCGAAGGCGCCGTCATCGCCGCCGGCGCGCTCCTGTCCCCAAAAACGATCGTCCCACCCCGCACGCTCATGATGGGCGTTCCGGCCAAACCCAGAAGGGCCATCACCGATGAGGAATTCCAGGAGATCCTTTACTCCTCCCAGAATTACGTCCGCTACGCCGGCGAACACAAAACGGCTTGACCTTTTCCTGATCCGGCACGGCCGGTCCACGTGGAACCGGATCGGCCGCGTCCAGGGACATCAGGACCCGCCGCTGTCCGTTGAGGGACGCGACCACGCCCGGCAGGTCGCAGCGCACATGAACAGGCGGTTCGGGCCCTTTGACCCGAAGTCCGCCGTCCTTGTGTCGAGCCCGCTCCGGCGCGCCCTCCAAACCGCCCGCGTCCTTTCGGACGCGTTGCGCCTGACGGTGGTCCCCCGCCGGGACCTGCGGGAGGCGGGCCTGGGCGAGTGGGAAGGCCGCCGGGTGGACGACATCCGGCGAACCGACCGGCGCCGGCTGGAGCAGTGGTACCAAGACCCGACCCGGGTCCGGCTGAAGGGGGGGGAACCCATCCCGGCCTTCCAGCGGAGGGTCCAAGGGGAGATGCAGAAGCTGCTATATATATATGGAGAGGCGCAGTCCCTGATTCTGGTCACCCACGGGGGTTGGATCTCGACGCTCCTGACCGACGTTGTGGGCATTCCCATCGGCCGGCTGTGGACGTTCGTCCTGGACAACTGTTCCCTGACGCGCCTTCTGTGGGACGGCAAGAAGCTTCATCTTCGGAGTTTCAACGAATCGCTGAATATCCATCCGTGAGAATCCCTGTTGCTGGATTGGGGGATTTGCCATCCCAGGCAAATCCTGACCCGGAGGCAACAGGGATAATCCATCCATGGATAAAAAATGGGGCCCAATTCCATTCTGAGGAACCAGGCCCCTGGGCGCTTAGAGGGTTGGTATTTTTTTCGCTGATCTGTTCTCATCCTACCGCAGGCTTTCAAAATGGCAAGGAAAAACATTGTGATCTTGGTCACAATCTTTTCAGAGCCTGTTTTTACAAGTCACTGAGCGTTTGGAGATTGTATTTTCGGCCATCCGTCACTTGACCCGTGCCTTCGCGTCACGTACCATCCGCAGGAAATTTTGCGGTTCATTAGAATTCAAAGGAGATGGCCATGGGTAATAAGTTTGTTTATTTTTTTGGCGGCAAGAAAGCCGAAGGCGCCGCCGGCATGAAGAATCTGCTCGGCGGAAAAGGCGCGAACCTCGCCGAGATGGTGAACGTCGGAATTCCGGTTCCGCCGGGATTTACGATCACGACCGAGTGCTGTGCCGAGTATTTTGCGCGCGGCGGCAAGTTCCCGGGCCATCTGAAAGCGGAAGTCGACAAGGCGATGAAGCGGGTGGAGAAGGAAATCGGGATGGAGTTTGGCGGCCGCGCCAATCCGCTCCTGGTGTCCTGCCGGTCCGGCGCGAGAAAATCGATGCCCGGCATGATGGAGACGGTCCTCAATGTCGGTCTTTGTTCGTCCACCATCCCCGGACTCGTCGCCCGGACGAAAAATGAGCGTTTCGTGTACGACGCCTACCGGCGGCTCATCACGATGTATTCGGACGTCGTCATGGAAAAGGCCGAGGACATCGAGCCGCAAGAGGGCAAGGGTATCCGGCAGCAGTTGGACAGACTTCTGGACGATCTGAAGAAAAGAAAAAATTACCGGCAGGACACGGACCTGACCGCGGAGGATTTGAAGGGATTGTGCGAGTCGTACAAGAAGCGGATCAAGGAAGTTCTCGGCAGGCCCTTCCCGGACGACCCGATCGAGCAGTTGTGGGGCGGCATCGGCGCCGTGTTCAAGAGCTGGAACGGCCGGCGCGCGGTGGCCTACCGGAACATCGAAGGCATCCCGCACGAGTGGGGGACCGCCACCAACGTTCAGGCGATGGTCTTCGGCAACATGGGCGACACGTCGGCCACCGGGGTGGCCTTCACGCGCAACCCGGCCACCGGCGATTCCAGGTTTTACGGGGAATGGCTGGTCAACGCGCAGGGCGAGGACGTGGTGGCGGGCATCCGCACGCCGTCGCCGATCAACGAAGCGACCAAGAACGATCAGAACCGGAGTCTCGTGTCGCTCGAGAAAGCGATGCCGGGCCTCTACCGGCAACTCGACGGCATCCGCAGAAAACTCGAAAAACATTATCGCGACATGCAGGACCTCGAGTTCACGATCCAGGACGGCAAACTCTACATGCTCCAGACCCGGTCCGGCAAACGCACGGGCACGGCCGCGCTGAATATCGCGATGGACATGCTCCGCGAAAAACTCATCGACAGGAAAACCGCTGTCACGCGGGTCGAGCCGCACCAGCTCGACGAGCTTCTTCATCCCATCATCGATCCGGCGGCCGAAAAAAGCGTAAAGCCGGTCGCGAAGGGCCTCCCGGCGGGGCCGGGCGGCGCGTGCGGGCAGATCGTCTTCACGGCGGCCGCTGCGGTGGAATGGACCCAGCGCGGCAGGAAAGTCGTGCTGGTGCGCGAGGAGACCAACCCGGAGGATGTGGAGGGCATGCGCGCGGCGGTCGGCATCCTGACGGCGCGGGGCGGCATGACGAGCCACGCGGCGCTGGTCGCGCGCGGATGGGGCAAGTGCTGCATCGTCGGGGCGGCCGACATTCATGCCGACGCGCACGCGCGGACGATGAAAGCCAACGGCCGCATGTTCAAGGAAGGGGACACCGTCACGCTGAACGGTACGAGGGGACTCGTGTACGAAGGCAGGCTCAACATGATCGACGCAACGGAGAACCCGCGGTTCCAGGAGTTCATGAAAATGGCCGATGCGTTCCGCACGCTGGGCGTCCGCGCCAACGCCGACACCCCGGAGGACGCGCGCGTGGCCCGAAGTTACGGCGCGGAAGGCATTGGCCTTTTCCGGACGGAACACATGTTCTACGGCAAGGGCAGCGACGAGCCGCTCTTTTTACTCCGCAAGATGATCCTGAGCGCGACCGAGCAGGAGCGGCGGAAGGCGCTATCGGAGCTTTTCGTGCACGTCAAGAAAGACATCAAGGCGACGCTGGAGGCGATGGAAGGATTTCCGGTGACGATCCGCCTGCTCGACCCGCCTTTGCATGAATTTGTCCCCCGCGACGCCGACAAGCAAAAAGCGCTCGCGGACGCCCTTGGCATTCAGCCGGCGGACGTGCAGAAGCGGGGCGAGGAACTGCACGAATCGAACCCGATGATGGGGCACCGCGGGGTCAGGCTGGGCGTCACGTATCCCGAAATTTCGGAAATGCAGATTCGCGCCATTTTCGAGGCCGCGGCGGAGCTCATTCAGGCCGGCAAGAAGTGCCATCCCGAGATCATGGTGCCCGTGACCTGCGACGTGAAAGAACTCACCCACCAGAGGGCGATCGTGCGGAGGGTGTACACAGAGGTTTGCAAGGCCAAGGGAATCAAATCCATTCCGTACTTGTACGGAACGATGATCGAGATTCCGCGCGCAGCGCTTATGGCGGACCGCATGGCGGAGGAATCCGAATTTTTCTCGTTCGGCACGAACGATCTCACGCAGATGGGGTTCGGGTTCAGCCGCGACGACATCGGCGGATTCCTCCCGGATTATCTGAAGCAGAAGATCCTTCCGGCCGACCCATTCCAGACGATCGACCAGGCCGGCATCGGCCAGCTCATCGAGATGTCGGTGAAGAAAGGCCGCGCGACGAAAAAGGATTTGAAAGTCGGCATCTGCGGCGAGCAGGGAGGCGATCCGGCCTCGGTCGAGTTCTGCTTCAAGGCGGGATTGAACTACGTGAGCTGCAGCGCCTATCGCGTCCCGATCGCGCGGCTGGCCGCGGCGCACGCCGCCCTGCGCTGACGAAGTACCGGCCGGCGTCGGAGACGCCGGCACCTGGGGCGCCGGAGGCGCTGATCCGGATTTTCGCCGACGGCGCCTCGAGCGGCAACCCCGGCCCGTCAGGCTGGGGCGCCGTGATCCGGACGGGGCGGCGCGTCAAAGAGATCGGCGGGTCGGACCCGCACTCCACCAACAACGTCATGGAGCTCTTGGCCGTCATTGAAGGCCTGCGCGCAACGCCGCCGCACGCCGCCGTCAGCGTCCACTCCGACAGTTCCTACGTGATCGACGGCATCACGCGGCACATCCGCGTGTGGCGGGGAAACGGATTTTTGACGACGTCGAAAAAACCGGTCGAACATCGCGAGCTCTGGGAGGAACTCGACGACCTGGCGGCGGAACGCAAGACGCGGTTCGTCAAAGTGCCGGGGCACGCAGGCGTTCGGGAGAACGAACGCGCCAATGACATCGCGCAGGCCTTTGCCCAAGGGCGGCGGCCAAAGCTGGCGGACAAGGAAACGGACGACACGGAAACCCGGCCGGCCCTCGCGCTGACGGCGCTCGATGGAGCGCCGGCGGCGTTTCCGACGTACATGGTCAGCGACCGCGGCCAGATTTCCTTTTACGGCGCGTGGGACGACTGCCGGCGCGTGGTCGAGGGCCGGCGCGGCGTCTTGTACAAAAAATGCAAATCCCGCGAAGAATTGGAATACACGTTGGAAAAATGGGCCGCGCGTGCTATGGACTGATCTCGCATGAGAATCTCAGAGATGCTGGCGCGCGACGGCCGCACGTTTTCGTTCGAATTTTTCCCGCCCAAGACCCCGGAAGGGGAGAAGAACCTGTACGAAACCATCGAGGTCCTCCGTGAGCACCATCCGTCCTTCGTGTCGGTCACCTACGGCGCCGGCGGCAGCACGAGGGCCAAGACCGTGGAGATCGTGTCGCGGATCAAGAACGAGATCGGGATTGAAGCCATGGCGCACCTCACGTGCGTCGGCGCCGCCCGGGGCGAAATCCTGAGCGTGCTGGACAAACTCAAAAAGGAGCGCATCGAAAACGTTCTCGCGCTGAGGGGCGATCCCCCCAAGGGCGAAACCGGATTCACGCCGCATGCGGACGGATTCCGGTACGCCAGCGAGCTGGTCGCGGCCGTCCGGGAGCACGACGATTTCACGATCGGTGTCGCCGGCTACCCGGAGGGTCATGTGGAGTGCGAGAGCAAGGAGAAGGACCTGGAGAACCTGAAGCGGAAGGTGGACGCGGGCGGGGAGTTCATCATCACGCAGTTGTTTTTCGACCCCAAGGACTATTTCGATTTTGTGGCCAGAGCCCGCGCCATCGGCATCCGCGTCCCGATCATCCCGGGCATCATGCCGGTCACCAATTTCGCGCAGATCCAGAAGTTCACGCAAATGTGCGGCGCCCACCTGCCGGCCGAAATGCGGGCGGCGCTCGAACCGATCCAGCACGACCCGGCGCAGGTGCAGGCCTTCGGTGTCGAATACGCGGTGCGCCAGTGCCAGGAACTCCTCAACCGCGGCGCCCCCGGCATCCATTTCTACACCCTCAACAAATCCCCCGCCACGCGCGCGATTTTCTCCCGGCTGTTTTGAACCGCACTTTTCCATTCTCCCGTTTGACTTCGTCACCATTGCCCGTTAGAATTTGGCTGTGACCGCGTGACTGCGGTGAAAGGGGTGGCTTGCGGATGGGGGAGGACCCAGGGGTGAGAGGTGTGATCGCCGCCGACGGCTTGGCCGACATTTCCCGGCGGGCATCGGCGCCGGCGGAGGCGCCGGACCCGTGCCATTATTATCTGGGGCAGGACCGCGCGATCTACGGTCCTGCCGATCTCATGGCGATCGCCGGGTGGATCGGGGAGGGCCGTGTGACGGCGCGGGACTGGATTTTCGTGCCGTCGATGTGCGACTGGATGCCGATCCTAGAGATTCCGGAGTTGGCCGCGTGTTTTTACAGCGAGTCGGACCGGCCTCCGGGCCCGCCGCCCGCGCTCGCCGTCGATTTTGTCCGGAAGCACTACTCCGCCGGAAGGCTGGATCCTTCGGACCCGACCAAACCCGAAGTCCTCGAGAAACGTCAGTGGGTTCGCATTCCCCTCAGCGCCGTCATGAAATTCTCCCGGGTACAACAGGTCAACGGCAACGGTTCCGCGCAGTTTGAGGCCTGCACCGTCAATCTTTCCGAGGGCGGTCTGGGCTTCGAATGGATGGAGCCGTTGGCCGCCGGCGAGAAGCTCTACGTGCGCGTTGAATTTTCTCCTTCCGTTCTCCATGGTTCCGCCCAAGTGGTTCATTGTATTCAGCGCGGGCCGGCGGTCTACCGGATCGGCGTCGCGTTTTCAAATCTGCCCGAATCCGAGCGTTACAAGATCCGCGCCCACATCCTGACCCACCTCCAGTCCGCCGCACGCCGCCCTCCGGCTTGAAAATTCTCCCGGCGTCGGATAGGGTGACGCTGGACGGGGAGGTGAGCGGATGGACACAAGTGTGGTGCAGCGTCGCATCGAAGAGGCGTTGCCGGGATCGAAGGTCGAAGTGCTGGACCAGGGCGGCGGGGACCACCTGCAGGTGACGGTGGTTTCGGCGGCGTTTGCCGGCAAGAGCCGGATGCAGCAGCACCAGATGATCTACGGCCTCTTTCGCGAGGAGATGCAGACCGAGGCCATCCACGCGCTCGCACTCAAGACGTTCACGCCCGAAGAGGCGTAGTGACAGAATTGTAAAGGAGGTCTTGAGAATGGAAGAGATCCAAGAGCGAATCAAGAAGGACATCGAAGCGAATCCGATCCTTTTGTACATCAAGGGCACGCGGGAGCAGCCGATGTGCGGATTTTCCGCGCAGGCCGTCCACGTGTTCGAGCGGCTCGGCGTGCCGTTCGAGACCCGGAACGTCCTCGACGGTTCGGGCCTCCGGGAGGCCCTTCCGCAGGTTTCGAACTGGCCGACGTTCCCGCAGGTCTTCGTCAAGGGGGAGCTGGTGGGCGGGAGTGACATCGTGACGGAGATGTACGAAAAGGGAGAGCTTCAGCCACTGGTCGAAAAGGCGCTTGGCTCAACCAAGAACTAGAATCGGGGGTACATGACGGAACCGGCGACAGCACAGGGCGGCGTGACGCGCGATGAGGCGATGGCAGTCGCTGAGGCCGCGCGTGAGACGGAGTGGAAGCATCCCTCCTTTGTCGCCGAACTCTTCATGGGCCGGTTCCGGCCCGGGCTGATTTTTCCCTATCCGCTTCAATCCGAATCCGACAAGAAAACCGGCGACGAATTTCTGGCGAAGCTCGAGAAGTTCCTGCGGGAGCATCTGGACCCCGACGAGGTCGACCGGACGCACGAGATCCCGGTCGAGGTCATCAAGGGCCTGGCGGACCTCGGATGTTTCGGGATGAAAATTCCGACCTCGTACGGCGGGTTGGGCCTCTCGCAGGTCAATTACAACCGCTCCATCGCGCTGGTCGCGTCGTATTGCGCCTCGACCGCCGTCTGGCTTTCGGCGCACCAGTCGATCGGCGCGCCCCAGCCGCTCAAGCTGTTCGGGACGGAAGAGCAGAAGAAAAAATATTTTCCGCTGTTCGCCAAGGGATTCATTTCGGCCTTTGCGCTGACCGAGCCGGACGTCGGGTCGGACCCGGCGCGGATGTCGACGACCGCGACGCCCAACGCCGACCGGTCCGAGTGGACGATCAGCGGCGACAAGCTCTGGTGCACGAACGGTCCGGTGGCCGACATCATGATCGTGATGGCGCGCACGCCCGACCGGATGGTGGACGGCAAAGCGCGGCGGCAGATCACGGCCTTCATCGTGGAGCGAAACACGCCGGGGGTTGAAGTAGTCCACCGGTGCGAATTCATGGGGCTGAACGGCATTCAGAACGGGCTCATCCGGTTCAACAACGTCCGGGTGCCGGCGAAAAACATATTGTGGGATGAAGGCCGCGGCCTGAAACTCGCCCTGACCACCCTGAACACCGGCCGCCTCACGATTCCGGCCGCCTGCACCGGCACCGCCAAGCAGAGCCTCCGCTGGGTGCGGGAGTGGTCCAACGAGCGCGTCCAGTGGGGCGCGCCGATCGGCCGGCACGAGGCGATCGCGCAGAAAATCAGTTGGATGGCCGCGACCACGTTTGCGATGGAGGCCGTGACATACTACACCTCGGGCCTGGCCGACCGCGGCGACGCGGACATCCGGCTGGAGGCGGCGATTGCCAAACTGTTCTGTTCGGAAGCCTCCTGGAAAATTGCGGACGAAACCGTGCAGATCCGGGGCGGGCGCGGCTATGAAACCGCGCGGAGTCTCCGCGCGCGCGGCGAAAAGGCGATCCCGGCCGAGCGGGCGCTGCGGGACGCGCGGATCAACACGATCATCGAGGGATCGAGCGAGATCATGCGGCTCGTCATCGCGCGCGAGGCCGTGGACCGGCACATGCAGGTGGCCGGCAGAATTTTGCAACCGGGCCTCGCGGTGCAGGACCGGGTGCGGGCGGCGGGCAAGGCCGCGCTGTTCTACGCGGTGTGGTATCCCACGCGATGGTTCCATCTTGCCTGGCCGCCCCGATACCTCTTTCTTGGCCGGTCATTGGCCTCGCACCTCCGGTTCGCCCACCGGCACACGCGGCGGCTGTCTCGCGCCATCTTTCACGCGATGCTTCGCCATGGCCCCGGCCTGGAAAAGCGGCAGGCGGTGTTGTACCGCATCGTCGACATCGGCGTGCATCTCTTTGCGATGACCGCCGCCGTTTCGTACGCCCGCACGCTCGCGCGCCAGAATCCGGCCGACCGAACGCCCGTGGATCTCGCGGATCTGTTCTGCCGGCAGGCACGCAGGCAGATCCGCAGCCTCGATTGCGCCATCTGGTGCCACGACGACACCCGATCGTACCGGGTCGCCCGGCAGGTTCTGGACGGCCGGATGACCTGGCTGGAAAAAGGGGCGATCGGGGAGACGCCGTGAATGGGCGATCCTACGAATCCTGGCGGGATGAACTCCACCGATTTTTGAGCGGCGCCGAACGGGTGCTTGTGATTCCGTACGAGGGCCCGGACCTGAATCCCCGGCGGTTCTGGCACCGGCTGGCCAAGCGGCATCCGGTGCGATTCTTCTTCCAGACCGCCGTCGTTGCGCTGACAACCTACCTGCCGGCCGGCGAATTCAAGAATTCCCTGTTGCGGCTGATCGGCATGAACATCGGCCGGGACGCGTTCATCGCCTCCGGCGTTTTATTTGATCTGGAGTTTCCGACCCTCGTCACGATCGGTCCCGGCGCGATCATCGGCACCATGACGAAGATCCTGACGCACGAGGTCACCGTGCGGTCCATCCGCGTCGGCCGGATCGACATCGGCCGGCAGGCGGTGATCGGCGTCGGCTGCGTGATTCGGTCGGGCGTGCGGATCGGCGACGGGGCCGTAGTTTCGATGCAGTCGTTTGTGCACAAGGACGTGGAGGCCGGCGTCTTCGCCGGCGGCAAGCCGGCGGAATTCATCAAGAAGCTCGACGGCCTGGTTTGACTCCGGGCCGCCGGCGCCTCTGCGTATTCGTCTGTCTTTGCGGCCTGACGCTGGGAGGATGCACGATGTTTGAAGGTCCGATCACATCCATGATTTTTTTTCCCGACCCGGTATTGGAATATGAGCCGAAAGACATTGGACTTTCGGCCGAGACGGTAACCTTGAACGTATCGCAGGGCGTCGACCTCTATTGCTGGTATATCCCGGCGTCGAAAAATCGTCCGGTCCTGCTCTACCTTCACGGCAACGCCGGCAACATTTCGCACCGGCTGTCCATCGCCAAAGGCTGGGCCGACCGCGGCTTTGGATGTTTTATGCTCGACTATCGCGGCTACGGCCGCAGCAGCGGCCAGATCCACCATGAAAAGGATATGACCGACGACGCGCGGGCCGCCTACGGCTGGCTGCGGCAGGAGCGCGGGATTCCGGCGGAAAAAATCGTCTTGTACGGTGAATCGATCGGCTGCGCGCCCTCGATCGATCTTGCGCTCGCAGAGACCGCCGGCGCCCTCGTACTCATGGCGCCGTTTACCACCCTGCCCGACATGGCGCGGGTCCATTACGGATTCCGCGCGCCCGGATTTCTCGTGAAGAATTTCATGTTCGACAACGAATCGAAAATCGCCTCAGTGAAGTCGCCGATCTTTCTCATCCACGGCACCGCCGACGAAATCGTCCCCTTCGAAATGGGCCGGAAGATATTCGAGCGCTCCGCCTCCACGAAGGAGTCGTACTGGGTCGAAGGCGGCACGCACAACGACCTGCCCCAATCCGCCGGCGCCGCCTTTTGGGACCGCCCGGCGGACTTTTTAATTAGAACTCTGGGGCCGCATCTGCTAGAATCCGGCGCATTGTGAAACTGCGCTGAACATGAAATTCGACAAAGGATGAGGTGAAACGAGGATGAAAAAATCGCTGGGAATCCTGCTGCTCCTGGTTGCGGTCCTTCTGGCCTACGCCGCATTTCGGCCGGTCCGCGCGCCCAAGGATGAAATCCTGCAGGGCGGAAAGAATATGCGGCCCTACAACATACTGATTCTGACATCCGAAAGCTTCAACCTGCGGCATCTGGGCTGTTACGGCTATCCGAAACCGACGTCGCCGACGATCGACCAGTTGGCGAAGGAGGGCGTGCTGTTCACGCAGATGGTGAACGCGTCGGCCTGGACCAACGAGAGCCTCATCTCGCTCTTCACCTCGCTCGAATCCGGCATTCACAACGTGATCACGCGGTCGAGAAACATCGATCCGAAATGGTACACGCCGATCGAGATTCTGCGGGACCTCGGCTATGACGCGCCACGCCTGCAGGGCTTTCAGGGCGACCAGAATCACAGTTTTGTCGGGTTCGACGACGTCGAGTGGCGGAAGACCTTCGACTGGTTCGACATCAACTCCGGCAAAATCGAGCAGCCGTTTCTCATCTTCTGGCATTTTCTGCCCGCCCACCTTCCCTACGACGCCGGCGACACGTACGAAAAAATGTTTTTCCGAGAGGACATGATCCGGTCGGCCGCCAGCCGGGAGCGGATCGCGCGGGTGCGGAAGGACTCCGTCATTTTGAAGTCGTCCGTCACGTTCCAGCCCGAGGACTCGGCGGCGATCCATGCGCTCTATGACGCCGAGATCCGCCGGTTCGACGATTTTGTCAAGGAGGCGATCGCGAAACTCAAGCGGGAGGGGCTGGACAAGAACACGATCGTCCTCATCGGCTGCGACCACGGCGAGGAGATTCTGGAGCACGGACATGTGGGCCACAGCTCGACCACCGGGGCCGGCCATATGTACGACGAGTTGATCCACGTGCCGTTTATCATGTGGGCGCCCGGCATTCTGCCGGAGGGCAAGGTGATCTCCGCGCAGATGCGGACCATCGACGTCATGCCGACGCTGTTCGAGCTCGTCCACGTCCCCGTCCCATCCTATTTCCGGGGCCAGTCGATGCTGGGCGTCATCACCGGCCGGGAGGCGCCGGCGGACCGGCCCGCCTACGTGCAGACCTCCAAGTGGGGATTCGGCGAGCCCGACCCGTTCAACGTGAAGGACTACATCTATTGCGTCCGCACGCCGCGCTGGAAATTCGTCTCCTTCGTCTCGAACAAGGAGCCGGTGCGGGAAGAGTTGTTCAATCTGGAGGAGGACCCGTACGAGCAGAAGAACCTGATTGAACAGCACGTGAAGGAGGCCAATGAGTTTCGCGTCCAGCTGACGGCGCGGCTCATCGAATACACGAAAATCAAACCCCCCAAGATCGACGTCCCGGTCGCGCGGACGCCCGGGGAGAAGCTCCTGGACTTTTTCGGGCTCACGCGGGCGTACGATTTTTCCGGAGTTCCGCATCCGAAATGGATTCATCCGGCGGACAACCTGGCGTGGGCCTACGCGAAGACGAACGGCCAGATCCGGCTGGAATGGGAGGGCGTGAAGGGCTGCCCCTACGTGATCGAATATGAACTCGGGACCGGAGACTATCACCTGACCGGCGAGGTCAAGGTCGACGGCAACGTCAAGGATTTCGGCGAGTTCACGCCTCAGTACTGGAGCACGTACCTCGTCGTGCGAAATCCCTTCAAGCTGCGCGTGTCGCCGGACAAGACTCCGCGCGACTGGAGCGAGTGGGTCACGTTCCGGTTTGAACCGTAAAGCCGCCGTTCTGTTTTTCTGCGCTGTAGCCGCCGCCTGCGCGCGACCCGCCCCCGTGTCCGACCGGCGGTCCACCGTGGAGCCCGGGATCGAGGTGTTGCTCGAACAGCCGCGCGTCACGCTCGGCGACCGGCGCGCGGGCCTGCTGACGCACGCCGCCGGGATCACGCGGGATCTTGTATCGAGCGTGGACGCGATGAAGGCGAAGCCGGAGATCCGGCTGACCGCGCTCTTTTCACCCGAACACGGCATTCGCGGATCGGCGGCGGCCGGCGAGCAGGTGCAGGGCGGGCGCGATCCCGCGACGGGCCTGCCGATTCATTCGCTGTATGGAAAAACAAAAAAACCGACGCCGGAGATGATGGCCGAGGTCGATGTCCTCATCGTCGACCTGCAGGACATCGGCTCGCGAAGTTACACGTACATCTCGACGCTCTATTACGCGCTGGAGGCCGCGGCGGAGCAGAAGAAGCGCGTGGTGGTCTGCGACCGGCCGAACCCGATGGGCGGGCTGGTGGTGGACGGTCCGGTGCTGGACCCGGCGTTCCGGTCGTTCATCGGCGTCGCCGCGATTCCGGTCGTGCACGGCATGACGATCGGCGAGCTGGCCTGGCTGTTCAACGCGGAATTTCACATCGGCTGCGACCTTCAGGTGATCCCGATGCGTGGCTGGCGGCGGTCGATGCTGTTTCGGGAAACGGGACTCTTTTGGGTCCCGCCGTCGCCGCACATCCCGACGCCCGAAACGCCGCTCTTCTATCCCATCACCGGCCTCATCGGCGAGATGGGCACGCTCTCGGAGGGCGTGGGCACGCCGATGCCGTTTCACCTCGTCGGCGCGCCATGGATGGACGGTCGTGCGCTTCAGGCGGCCCTGCCGCCTCTCACCGGCGTCGCCTTCCGGCCGCTGACCGTCAAGCCGTTTTATTTCAGATACGTCGGCGCCGAGGTCCACGGAGTCCAGATTTACGTCACCGATCCGCGCAGGTACCGGCCGGTCGAAACGGCCGTACACCTGCTCGCGCAGGTCCGGCGGCTCTGGCCCGCCGAATTTCAATGGCATCCGGCCGGCAAGCCCGATCAGCTCAAGAACGTCGACTCGGCCTGGGGCACCGACCGGATCCGCGCCATGATCGCGGCCGGCCGCCCGGCGGAGGACGTCATCAAATCCTGGCAGTCTGACCTGAGAAGCTTTCGCCGCGTGCGGCAGAAGTATATAATGTACTGATATGCTGGATCAGGTCGAATATTACCGGGATCCGGCGGTGCGCAGGCGCATCGCGCAATTTGTCGAAGCGTCGAGCTACATCGTCGGCTACGGCGAATCGGAATTATGGCGCGGCAATACAAAGGGATTCTATGCGTCGCCCGTGTCCGGCCTCGGCCGGATGCTCGACCGCGGACTCGACATCCTCATCTGCCTTCAGCAGCGGCGCGCGACGCTCGGCATCACCGACATCGAGTATTACAACCCGAGGTTTCCGGGCGAAGCGCACCTGAATCCGCAGCGGGTGTTCCGCCTGATCGAGCCGGTCTACGAATGCATCCAGACCGTCTACCGCCGGTATGGCATCCCCGTCGTGGCCGTTTTCACCGGGCAAGGCTATCATTTCTGGTCGCAGTTCCCGTTCGGCCCGAAACACCGCCGGCTGGAGGAGCTGGGCCGGCTCGAGCCGACCGTGGCGCGCGCCTATGCGCGCAGGCGCATCCCGTCCGAAACGGCGCTCGGATTTTCCGGCATGGGCCGCTTGCATCTGTTCCTGGCGGGAGAAATTCTCCGGGAAATTTCGACGGCGCGGCGCACCGGCCAACGGATGCTCCCGGTGTATTTCTCCGACGTCCATCCACCGTTCGGCCGGGAGGCGGTGTCGATCGACCTCACGAGTTACGCGGATCCGGTTTACATGCGCGACGCGCGCGTTCCGTTTTCGTCCTATCAGAAGCACCGGGTTCTGACGGACAAGGTCGGCCGGAAGAACGCAGCGAAAATTCCCATCGAGATTTTGATCCCGCGCTCGGCGCCCGGCGGGCCGAGCCTCTCCGTCGAAACCTGCCTGCACCTCCGCCGCCATTTCCGCCACGCCGCCGATCTGGCCGACCGGACGGACACGCGGCCTCCGGACGCGTCGGATGGCTGGCTGAACGTGATCGAGGCGTATCAGAAATCGAGGATCGGCGCGTTCTTCCATTATTATGACGGCGGGCCGCGCCGCCCACCGAAGTTCTCGTACCGGAACCTCCCGCCGTGCATCCGCCACGCGCTGAATCCGTGGCAGCTCCTGGAGCCGACCCAGGCCCAAGCGGCGGTCCGGGTCCTGGACAAGATGGGTTTCCATCCAATGGAAATCGCCGAACTCTTCTACAGAAAATACCGCCGCACGCCCTTCGGCCATTACAACCCCCAGCGCCGCGCGGCGTTCTGGGTCGAAAGCTACGCCGCCCTCATCCACGCCGGCCTCGACCCCAAACGCGACCTCACCTGCAGGGATCACCAGAACCGCGACCGTTGCGTCAAGCCGAATTGCGGGTGGAATCTGGCGAAGTATCGGTAAGAAACGGGTCAAACCCAGCGGACGGAATCGTCCTCCAGTATTTTGACGATGCGCAGGTCGAGGCGCCCCGAGAGATCCAGCACGTGCTGTTCGGAGGCCATGAGGGGACGGCCGTTTTTGTCCTTGCGGAGCCGGACGACCGGGCGGAAGACGTTTTTGGGGTTGGTCGACACGACGACCGCGTGTTCTCCGGAGGACAAGAGGACGAGGTAGCCTTCGGGGAAAAATCCGACAAGCTGACAGAAGATTTCGACGATCGATCGGTCGTACAGATTTTGTTTGCCCATGAGCTGGCGCATGGCGTCATCCGGAAAGTGCGCGTCGCGGAAGGCGCGGTCGGCGGTGGAGGCGGCGTAGACGTCGCAGATTTGGACGATCCGCGCGGAGAGGTCGATGTCCTTGCCCTTGAGCCCCTGGGGATAGCCGCTGCCGTCCAGCCGTTCATGGTGCTGGCCGGCGATCCGCGCCCAGAGTTCGCGCGTGCCGGGCGTGGCGAGGATCAACTTCCGGCTCTCCTCCGGATGGCGCCGGATCTGCGATTGTTCCTTCTGCCAGAGTTCCCTGTCCAAGACCCAGTACCGTTCCGGCATGGCGAGCATGCCGATGTCGGAGAGGAGTCCGCCCATGGCGGTGTCCTGAACTTCCTGGGACGAAAGTTCCATCTGAATGGCCAGATACATCGAAAAGACGCCGACATTGACCATGTGGGCCATGAGATACTGACCGGCCGCCTGCGCGCGGGAGAGGAGGGTGGAGAGGCCCTGCCGGGAAAGGATTTCCATCGTGATATTTTTGGTGAGGATGTCGAGCGTATCCGGCGTCAATTTTTTTTCAAGGTAAATCTGTTCCGTGACGTCCCGCACCGCCGCGCTGAAGAGGTTGGCCGGATGAAACACGACGTCCTTGGTGAGCGGCTTGGGATCGCCGAGGGCATCATCCATTTTCTTGTAAGTTTCGCCGTGTTTTTGCTCCAGCTTTTTCTTCCGGTCCGCCCGTTTTTCCTTCCAGTCCTTCCGCGTCTTGTCGAGCTGCTCCATCATGACGTCCCTGTGGGTGGGCGCCTCTTTGGGCGGGGTTTCCGCGGGCATGCGGTCCAGCACCACCGCGGGCCCGCCGGGATCAATGGTCGACACGTCGACCTCGTCGATCATGGCGGTGACGTCCGTCGGCATCGCTTCAATTCTGTCGAGGGTTTTCTTCAACATTTCCGAGTCCGACTTCGCAAACTCCACGTCGGACACCTGGAGGGTCCGGATGCCCCGGCGTTTCAGAAAGTCAATGTGCGTTTCCTCGAGGAGCGTCCCGGACTTGAGGAGCGTCTGGCCGGCGGCCGACACGACCGGCCCGGCCAGTTTCATGCCGGGTTCGGCCAGTTCGATCTTGATGGTGCTCAGTTTCGCCATGACGCCCTACCGCCTCCAGATTTTCCGCTCGTAATAATCGAGCCCGGTCCGCTTCGCCGCGCGCCGGATCTGCCGTTCGGCCAGCCCGTTGGCCCTGCGGGTCAGCCGGCCCTCGTCGACCCGCGTGAGTTTCCCGCGCGCAACGACCACCTCGCCGTTGACGACGACGGTGTCGGCCACGTGCGAGTCGCCGGCGTACAGGAGCGCCGCGACCGGATCATGCATCGCGCCCGCATAGCCGAGTTTGTCCATATCCCACAGGACCACGTCCGCCAGCCGGCCCTTCTCGATGCGCCCGGCGTCGTCGAATCCCAACACGCGCGCCCCGCCCGACGTCGCCATCCGGAACACGCTCTCGGTCGTGATCGCCGACGCGCCGCCGAGGACCCGGTGCAGAAGCAGCGCGCTGCGGAGTTCCCCGAGCATGTCGGAGCTGTCGTTGGACGCCGAGCCGTCCACGCCAAGTCCGACCGGCACGCCGGCGGCGAGCATTTGCGGAACGGGCGCGATGCCCGATCCGAGCCGCTGGTTGGACGCGGGGCAGTGCGCGACGCCGGTGCCGGTCTTCGCCATCCGCCGAATTTCCCGGCCGTTCAAAAAAACCGCATGCGCGAACCACACGTCCGGACCCACCCACCCGACGCTTTCCATATATTCAAAGGGGCGCATCCGATGCGTTTTCAAGCAGAACGCCTCCTCATCCCTAGTTTCGGCAAGATGCGTGTGTAACCGAACCCCTTTTTTCCGCGCAAAGTCCGCGGTCTGTTTGAGGAGGCCGCTCGTCACCGAGAAGGGAGAGCAGGGCGCCAAGCCGATCCGGCACATCGAATCGGGGGAAGGGTCGTGGTATTTCCCGATCACGCGCTCGCAGTCGGCCAGAATGTCCTCCTCGCGCTGAACCACATCGTCGGGCGGCAGGCCCCCCCGGGACCGCCCGCGGGACATGGAGCCGCGCGTGGCCAGAAACCGGATCCCGATTTGCCGCGCGGCGCGGATTTCCTCGTCCAAAAGTTCGCCGCCGGCCTTGCGGGGGAACACATAAAAATGGTCGGAGGTGGCCGTGCATCCGGTCAGGAGCAGTTCCCCCAGCCCCACGAGCGCCGAGGTGCGGACGATTTCGGGATCGACCTCGCGCCAGATTTCGTAGAGCGTGACGAGCCAGTCGAAGAGTTCGGCGTTCTGGACGTACGGGACATTGCGCTGAAATGTTTGATAGAGGTGATGATGGGTATTGACGAACCCCGGCGTCGCGACTTTCCCGGCGCCGTCGATCACGCGGCCGGGCGCGCGCGGCCGGAGCCGGCGGCCGACGCCGGCGATCCGGTGGCCCTCGATGTAAATGTCGGCGCCGGGGAGTTCCGTGAAACGGTCGTCGAAGGTGGCGACGAGGCGGCAATTCTTAATGAGCAGCGTATTCCGCCTCATGCGGCATGACCGATCGTTTTTTCTGGAAGTACTTGTTCGGCGAATACGCGAGGAGGTTCGAGACCTTGCCGGTGTAGACGCACGCGAAGTCGGAGATCTGCCCCGCGAACCGCGAGATTTCGTTCCCGGCCGAAAACTCGGACCCCCAGTACTTGTTGTAGCGCCGGAACAGGTCGCGGTTGCGGACGTTGATCTTGATCATGACGTCCGACAGGTGCTTCTCGAGTTTGATGACCTCGAGAAACGTCTCGCGGGTGCGCCGGTCGAGCCGCGCGAGGTCCGATTGGGTTTTGCGCGCGAAGTTATGTATCTTGTCCGCCCGGGCCTTTGCGATGTTGTTGTACGACTTTGTGATCTTCAGATAGGTCGCATCGCGTTCCTGGAAGAGTTTGAAGAGTTCGGTCCGGAGCCGTCCCTCCTTCTGGTTGGTTTTTATTTCCGCCGCAAGTCCCGGCACGATCATGGCCGTGCGCCAGTTGAACTGCCGTTTGGTCCGGAGGATGTCGTCGTAGGTGTGATCGCCGAAATAGAGGATGCGGTCGCCCGACACGCCAAGCCGGGCGACGAGGTCCTGGGCATTGCCGCCCTTGAAGAGGACGGCCGGCTCGGCGCTGTCCAGGGGGATCGCCGGATCGGGGCGTTTGTAAAAGCTCGGTTTACCGGCCTCGAGAATCGACAGGTCGAAATAGTCCCTCCAGGTCGGATACTTCGGAAGTTTTCCGTTCAGGAGAAATCCGAGTACGACGTCGGCGTAGTCGAGGGCCGAATTGGTGAGGAGGAACAACCTTTTCCCGGCCATCCTGAATTTGTGGAGCGTCAGCGCGAGGTTCGGGTCCTCGTCGAAGTACTGCTCCGGGCTCGCGACCACCTTTTGCTTGATGCTCCCGTCGCGGTGGGCCTCATCGATGCAGGCGCGGACGTCGATGAAGGCCTGGGCGTAGGATTTGTTCGGAATTTTCTTCCCGTCAATCAGATCGACCAGCTTGATGAAGAGCCAGACTTCGGGGATGGAAAAAAGCGTGTCGACGCTGTAGTGCTTGTTCGGGTCGAACCGCAGGACGTCCTCGCTGTAGTCCTTGAGGATGTCGGAATGCGACAAAAGCCGCGTGCCGTGATAGGCGACGGCCACGTAATTGTATTTGTCCAGCTTGAGGACGTTGCCCTTGTCCTTGTCGACGATCAGGCCGCGCACGCAGCCCGCCGGATCATATTCGATCGCGGCCACGCTTTCCGGGTATCCGGGCCGCGCGAGGAGTTTTCGGACGGTGGCCGTGAAGGCGAGTTCCTCAATCGGGCGTTTCTTGTAGAGCGCCAGGGTGTGGTCCATGTCGAATCCGATGGCGCGGACGCCGGAGAGCTTGAGGCTCCGGCTGATGTACACCTTGTGGACCCGGTCGATCCGCTGGTCGCTCCGGAGCAGTCCCTCGAGGTCCTCGGAGAAGAGCCCGGACTCGTCGTCGAGGAAGTGGGAGTCCCGGACCAGCGCGTCGGTCATGATCAGGCCGCGGCTTCCTCGAGCCTGAAGAGCGCCGCGTAGACGCCGCCGCGGCGCAGGAGTTCCTCATGATCGCCGGACTCGACCAGCCGGCCCCGGTGGAGGACGAGAATCCGGTCGCAGGCGCGGACGGTCATCGGCCGGTGCGCGATCACGAGGGTCGTGCGGCCGGCCGAGACCTCGCGAAAGGCGCGCTGGAGGCGCGACTCGGTCATCGGATCGATCGCCGCCGTCGCTTCGTCGAACAAGAGAAGGTCCGGCTGAAAGACGAGGCACCGCGCGAGCGCGATGAGCTGCCGCTCGCCCACCGAACACGTCGCGCCGCGCTCCGCCATGCGCGACGCCAGGACGCGGTCTGACGCCGTCAGCCCGCAGGTGGTGAGCGCGCGCCGGACCCGGTCCTCGGAGACCTCCGGATCGCCCAGCGTGACGTTTTCGGCCAGCGTGCCGGAGAACATGAACGGTTCCTGCGCGATGTATCCGACGCGCCGGCGCAGCGCTGGCGGATCGTAGTCCGTCACCGGCACGCCATCCAGCGTGACGGTCCCGGCGCCGGGGCGGTAGAATCCCATGAGAAGCGACGCGAGCGTGGACTTGCCGGCGCCCGTCGCGCCGACGATCGCCACGCGCTCGCCCGGACCGACCTCGAAGGAGACGCGCTCCAGCACGTCGATCCCCTTTGAGTACGCGAACGTCACCTGATCGAACTTCACGCGCCCGGCGAACCGCGTGACGGGCCGCGCCAGCCGGGGCGCCGGCTCCGCCGGCTCGTCGAGGAGGCCGAAGACTTTTTCCATGGCCGCGAAGGCCGCCTGAAGAATATTGTATTTTTCCGCGAGGTCCCGGATCGGCTTGTAAAACATTTCGAGGTAGGCGAGGAACGCGACGAGTTCGCCGAAGGTCATCTGTCCCGCGAGGATGCCGCGCGCGGCGAACGCGATGAGGACCGCCGTCGAGAGCGTGCTGATCATGTCGACCACCGGGTTGTACACGGCAAAGAGCCGGATCGAGTCCATGTGGGCCTCGTAGTGGTCCGCGTTCACGGCCGCGTGCCGGTCGGCGGTTTCGGATTCGGCGTTGAAGGCCCGGAGGACGCGCATGCCCTGGACGCGCTCGTTGAGAAACGCGTTCAGCCGCGCGAGTTTCAGTCGGATCGTGCGAAACGATTCGCGGACGCGCGCGCGGAAGATCGCCGTGATGAAGACGAGGGCCGGCAGAAACAGAAAGGCCATGAGCGCAATCTTGAGGTTCATCCACATCATCACGCACACGATCCCGGCCAGAATCACCACGTCCGACAGGATCGCCACCACGCCCGAGGACACGAGCTCCGACAGCGCCTCGATGTCGTTCGTCAGCCGCGTCACCGTGCGGCCCACGGGCTGGGTATCGAAGAATCGAAGCGGGAGTTTTTGCAGATGCGCGTAGAGCTGGTCGCGGAGTTTGAAGCAGACGTTCTGGCCGACCTGCCCGATGGCGGCGGTCTGAACGTACTGGCAGACGAACGCGGCGGCCAGCGCGCCTGCGAAGAGCCCGGCGATTTTCCAGAGTTCTTCGAACCGGCCCGGCAGGATGTACTGGTCGATGCCCTGCTTGATGAGCCACGGCCCCGCGACCTGGGCCGCGCCGGCGCCGACCATGGCCGCAATCGCGACGGCCAGAAGCGGCAGATGCTCGCGGAGGTATCCGGCGAACCGCCGACACATCTCAAGGTCGCCCTTTTGAAATCCGCGGCGCTCTTCTTCGGCGTCCATCCGGCGCTCCTCCCTAGACCGCGGCCTCGAGCCGCTCTTTCAGTTCCTGGGCCTCGACGAACCGCGCGTACATCCCGCGCCGCGCCAGAAGCTCCGCGTGCGTACCCGTTTCAACCGTCCGGCCCGCGTCGATGAAAACGATCCGGTCCATCCGCGCCAGCGTCTGGACGCGGTGCGTGATCATCAAAACCCCGCGGCCGGCCAGCAGGGTCTTCATGCGCTCAAACACCCGCTCCTCCGTGTCGAGATCGACGCAGGAAAAGGGATCGTCAAAAATGTAAAAGTCGGCGTCCTTGAGGAGCGCGCGGCCCACCGCGACGCGCTGGCGCTGTCCGCCGGAAAGGGTGATGCCGCGTTCGCCGACCCGGGATTTGAGCCGGTCGGGAAAGCGATCGATCTCGTCCTTCATCTGGACGATGTCGGCGATTTGCGCGACCGATTCTTCCGGAATGTTGCGGGACCCGAGCTTGAAATTGGAAAGAAGGGATTGAGAAAAGAGAAATCCTTCCTGCGGAACGTAGGAGATGCGTTCGCGGAGCGCGCGGGGATCTATGCGCGTGACGTCGACCCCATCGAGAAAAATCGCGCCGGCGGGCGGCTCGTAGATCCTGAGAACGCGCGACACGAGAGAACTTTTGCCGCACGCCGTCCGGCCCGCGAGGCCCACCCATTCGCCGCGCCGCAGAACCAGCCGGACGCCGTCGAACCGGAACGGCTCGGAGGAATCGCCGTGCGCCGCGCCGAATCCCACGTCCTGAGTCAAGTCCCGGACCTCGAGCGTGCGAAACGCGGGGGCAGGTTCGAGATCCTCCCGGCCGCCGGCCGCATCGGAGACTTCGAACACGCGATTCAGCCGGCCCATGGACGCGCGGGCGCGCTGGACGAGATTGATGATCCATCCGAGCGCCATGAGGGGCCAGGAGAGCATCGCGACGTATTCGGTGAACGCGACGAATTGCCCGAGGGTCAGCCGGCCCCGGATGACCTCGAGGCCGCCGAACCACAATACCAGCACCGTCGCGGCGCCGGCGAGAACCTTGAGCAGCGGATAAAACAGTCCCTGGAGGCGCGTCACATACATGATTTTGCGGCGATAGGCGTCGGCCGCGCCGGTGAAGGCGGCCTGGCGGTTCTGTTCCTGGCCGTAGGCGCGAATGACGCGAACGCCGTAGAGATCCTCCTGGAGCCGGGCAGAGAGGTCGCCGAACTGGTTCTGCGTTTCCTCATGCGCGTCGTGGAGCCGGATGCCGAGCTTGAGCATGGCGAGGGTGATGAGCGGCAGAGGCACGGCGACGAGGAGGGTCAGGGGGACGCTGAGGGTGAACATGAGGAAAATCGAAAACGAAATGAGGACGACCGCATCCCCGAGCGACATGAGTCCAAACCCCAGAAACTGCCGGACGACCGCGATGTCGTTCGTGGAGAGCGACAAAAGGTCGCCCGACCGCGACCCGTCCAGAAACGGTTGCGGCGCGCGGAGCAGCTTGCGGAAAAAATCGTCGCGCAGGTCCCGCTCGATTTTCCGCGACGCGCCGAGGAGCAGAAGCCGCCAGAGGTAGCGGATCGCGACGATCAGAACGGCCAGGCCCGCGAGCCACGCAAGCGCGCGATGAACTTCCGAGAGGTTCCGGATTTTCAGCGCGTCCACCGCGTGAGCCATGAGGAGCGGAAAGATAAGCTGGATCACGTCCACCGCCACGAGGCACGCCAAGCCGGCCGAAATTGCCGCCCGGTATTTTTTGACGTACGGCCAGAGCCGATGCAGGGTTCTCATAGGAAAGAGGAAGATTAACCGCTGCGCAACTGAATGTAAAGGTCGATCAGGCCAAAAGGTCCACGCGCGGGCCGACCGAATCGGGCGGAGGAATCCGCGGCAGCACATAGGCCTGCGGAACGAAGGGCCGGGTTTCGCCGGCCACCGTCTCCTCAATCAGGGCGCGGGTCGCCGCCGCTTCCGGATTGAACTGAACCTTGATCCAGACCGGCGTCTGGCCGGTGTCCTCGAGTTCGGTTCCGCTCGTGCGGTTGTGGGACGGATCAAGGTCTTTGGGAGGGTCCGACAGGCGGTCGATCTCGCCGGACAAGTACTGGGTACGGTAGTGGGACGGGACGCGGTCGACGGGAGAGAACTTGCCGTGATCGAGTATCTCGATGCCGTTTTGAATTTCAAACAGCGTATCCGATCCGATGCCCGTCTGCCCCAGGTTGGACGTCCCGGTCTTCAGGTCAAGCGTCCGGCCGGGCGTGACGGCGTTCGGGCCAAGCTGCTCCGACTTCGTCGTGTCCTTCAAAGGGCTGGTCCTGACCGGCAGGTCGCCGACCGTCATGGACGCGCCGGCGAGCGTGACCGGCGGTCCGAGAAGCGAAAACGTCGCGTCCCTATAGAACGGATTTTCTGCGGCAATCTTTACCATCCTGGTTTTATGCGGCCGTCGGCCGCGCTCCCTCCGTAGATGTACCCCTCCGTCGGTTAGATTGTGCCGAAGCGGGGCGGGGCTGTCAAGTTTTTATCGCGGTGCATCCAGTCATCGTCCCCCCGTCAAAATGGAAGCATACCGCGGCGGCGGCGGCCGACACGTTGAGACTGCCGACCCGGCCGCGCATGGGGATGCAAAAGAGGCCGTCGCAGATCGATCGTATCTGCGGGCGGATGCCCCGGCCCTCGCTGCCGAGAACAAAGACCACGGCGGGGCCCAGGCTCAAGCGCGACAAGGGCGCCGGCGCGCGCGCATCAAGGCCGGCGATCGCCACTGATTTTGATTTCAAGGTCTTCAATGTTTCATGCAGGCTCGACACCGGAAACAGCGGCAGAAAATCGAGCGCGCCGGCCGAGGCCTTGTAGGCGGCGCCGCCCAGGGGCGGGGCGGTTTTCGTTTCGAAGAGAACGCCCGCAAGGCCGAAACATTCCGCCGTCCGGCAGATGGCTCCGAAATTCTGGGGGTCGGTCACTTCGTCCAAGGCCAGCCAGGCGATTTTGGATTTTGGATTTTGGATTTTGGATTTGCTGAGCAAACCGAACAAATCAGAGACATTCCTTAGCCTGAGAGGGTCCGCCTCCAGCGCCACGCCTTGATGGACCGCGTGGTTTGTGAGGCGGTCGAGCTGGCCGGGGTCGACCGGGGTGATGGCGGCGGACCGCCCGCGGGCGAGTCTGGAGAATTTGTCGGCGACGTCCCGGCTCAAGCGGCGGTCGATCCAGAGCCGCGCCGGGCGGCGCGGACTTTTCTCCAGAAAAAGCTGGACCGGCCGGCGGCCGTAGAGGACGTCGAACTTATTTCCGGATCGCACGCGGTCCCTGAGGCGTGTCCTGAATCTGGTATCCCATTTCCAGGAGTTCCATTCGGAGGCGATCCGCGTCCTTGTATCGCTTCTCTTTCCGCGCACGTTCGCGTTCGGCCAGAAGTCCGCTGACCCGGTCCGCGTTGTCGTCCGGCACGGCCGGCGGTTCGGGGTCGATGCCCAGAACGTCGCGGGTCACCTGCTTCAAAAACGCCTCCAGCCGGCGGAGCCCCTCAAGCGTCGTGCCGTCCGGAAGGCCGTCCCTTCCGCTCCGCTCGTGCAGGCGGTTCACCTCGCTGAGAACCCGAAAAATCGTGCCGACCGCCTCAGCCGTGTTGAAATCGTCATCCATCGCGGCCTCGAACTCCGCGCGCGCGCGTTCCGGATCGATCGGTTCCGCCGGCCCGCCGGCCGGATTCGGGTTTGCGGCGAGCAATTCCTTCAGGCGCCGGTATCCCTCCCTCAGGCGCGACAAGCCGGCCGTCGCGTCCTCAAGTTTTTTGGCCGTAAACGTCAGGGGGCTGCGGTAATGGGTCGAGAGAATGAAAAACCTCAGCGCGTCGGGCGGGCAGCGGCGGTAGAGTTCCTCCAGCGTGCGGAAATTTCCCATCGATTTCGACATTTTTTCGCCGTCGACCGTCACGAATCCGTTGTGCAGGAAATACCGGACGAAGGGCCGGCCCGTATCGGCTTCGCTCTGGGCGATTTCGTTTTCGTGGTGCGGGAAAATAAGGTCCTGGCCGCCGCCGTGGACGTCGAGCGTCACGCCCACATATTTTTGAGACATCACCGAGCACTCGATGTGCCAGCCCGGCCGGCCGTCGCCCCAGGGGCTCGGCCAGAACGGCTCCCCGGCCTTCGCCTTCTTCCACAGCGCAAAATCGAGCGGATCGCGCTTCTTGTCCGAAATCTCGACCCGCGCGCCCGCCAGGAGCGAATCCTCGGAGCGTTTTGAAAGTTTGCCGTAGCCGGAAAAGGATTTGGTCGAGAAATAAACGTCCCCGTCGGCTTCGTACGCGTGGCCCTTGTCCATCAGCCGCCCGATCATCCCGATCATGCCGCCGATCTCCTCCGTCGCCCGCGGATACCGGTCGGCCCGCCGCACGTTCAGCCGGTCGAAGACTTCAAAATATTTCGCCTCATAGGTCCGCGTCAGCTCCGCCGCCGGCACGCCGCGTTCGGCCGCCCGGGCGATGATCTTGTCGTCGATGTCGGTGAAATTCTGAACGTAGGTGACCGCCATGCCGCGGTATTCAAGGTAGCGGCGGATGACGTCAAACGCGATGTAACAGCGGGCGTGTCCGAGATGGCAGTCGTCGTAGACCGTGACGCCGCAGACATACATTCCGACCTTGCCGGCGGCGAGCGGCTCGAACGGCTCTTTTTTACCGGAGAGCGTGTTGTAAACGTGTACCACGCTAACGCGGGTGGATGTCCGTCAAGAGTGCGACAGCGGAAGCGGCGATCGCGGCGCTCTGGCCGATGGAGTCCAATCCTTCGTTTGTTTTGAACTTGACGTTCACATCCGCCGGCGCAAGCTCCAGCATGGCCGCCAGCGACTCGCGGATGCGGTCGCGATGCGGAGAGAGTTTCGGCTGTTCGGCATGGACCGTAGAGTCGACGTTGACCGGCCGCAGGCCCTTCTGCCGGACCATCGCCATGACCCGCTCCATGAGCGCCCGGCCCCGCAGATCCTTCCAGCGGCCCTCGTGGTCCGGAAAATGCTGGCCGATGTCGCCGAGGCCGGCCGCGCCCAGGATCGCGTCGGCCACCGCGTGGACCAGCACGTCCGCGTCCGAATGGCCGACCAGTCCCCGGTCATAATCGACCCGCACGCCGCCCAGCCAGAGGTCGCGGCCGGACGCCAGCCGGTGGAGATCGTATCCGTATCCGACGCGCACGCTAGGAGCCCTGTGAGAGGCGTTCGGCCTCTTCGATGTAATACTGGATTTTCTGGTCGCCGGGTTTGAGCGCGATCGCTTCGCGGAAATACTGCAGCGCGGTGGCGTAGTCCTTCGCCTTGAGCGCCTGAACGCCGAGCCGCGACAGATCGGAGAAATTTGTTTCGCGTTCGCCCGATTCGGGAAGGATTTCGACAAAATCGAGGGAGGACCATGGAAAAAATGTCTGAAGGTCGACCGATCCGACCGGCACCTCTTTCTGGCCGTCCTCCTTCATCGCCTTGCGGTGCCACCGGCCGGTGACTTGGAGGCCGGTGTAGTCGAGGGAGGCGACGCGTCCGATATAAGCCGTTCCGGGACGTTCGCCCGGCCCGCTCATCAACACGCGAACGGCGCTTCCTTCCAGCATTTCCGTCGACTTCAGGCGGCCGGCGACCCGAGGATGCCGTTGACTTTGGTGACCAGCTCGTCGAGGTCGACGGGCTTGGTGAGAAAATCGGCGATCCCCGCGCTGACCACGCCGAAATCATTCTTCATCTGCTCGTAGGCGCTGCACATGATGACCGGCGTGGTGTAGCCGGCATCGCGCAGCGCGGCGACAAACTCGACGCCGTGCATTTCGGGCATCTTGATGTCGGTGATGATGAGATCGACCGGCGATCCGCGCACGACCGTGAGGGCCTTGCGGCCGTTGTCGACCATCAAGACCTCGTAGCCCTCCTCGGTGAGGGTCTCGTGATAGATCTCACGAAGTTTTATTTCGTCCTCGACCACCAGAATCTTCTTCGCCATCTTAAACCCCGTCTCCTCTCAACCGCCGGCCGTCTCGGCCGGCGTCTGAGACGCCGGCACTTGGGGCGCCGGAGGCGCTGACCCGGCCGGCGCTGCCGGCAGAAGCACCTTGAACGTGGTGCCCTTCCCGACGACGCTCTCGACTGTGATCCGGCCTTTGTGTTCCTCGACGATCCGGTGGACGATGGAAAGGCCCAGCCCCGTGCCGTCGCTTTTGGTCGTGAAAAAAGGCGCGAATATTTTTTCCACGTGCTTCTCGTCGATCCCGGCGCCGGTGTCGGCGACCAGCACCTGAACGAAGTCCTTCCCCTCGCCGACCACGGTCCGCGAGGTGGTAACCATCAGTTTTCCATTTGTTGACATCGCTTGCAAGGCATTTTGATAGAGATTCAGGAAGACCTGCTTCATCTCGGCCATGTCGACCTGCACGTCCGGAAGGAGTTCGTCGAGGACGAACTCGAGCCCCACGCCGGCCTCCTTGTAATTTCCCTCGACGATGTAGCCGACGTCCCGGACGACTTTGTTGATCGACACGCGCGCAAGCTGCAGCGCGCCGTCCTTGGACATGTCCATCATGCCGGCGACGATCCGGTTGATCCGGTCGACCTCCTCGATGATGGACTTGGTTTTGACCAGGAGCGGTTCAGCCTCCGGCAGTTTCTGCAGCTTGCGGTTCAGAAGCTGGATGTTGCCGCGGATGGCCGACAGGGGGTTTCGGATTTCATGCGCCGCGCCCGCCGCAAGCTGCCCGACCACGGCAAGCCGGTCGGACCGGCGGACCTGCAGCTCCAGTGTTTTGATCGGGGTGAGGTCGGTAAAAATCCCGAGCGCGCCGATGACGCGGTCCTGGTCGGCGAGGATGGGCGAGGCGCTGACGCCGAGGATCTGGCGGTGTTCGCCAAAATTCAGCTCCAGCTCAATGTTTCTGCGGTCCTGGCCGGTCGAAATCGTGTCCGACAGCAGGCGCGCGAAGGAATCGAGACGCGGGACCTCCGAGAGCTGCCGGCCGAGGATGTCCGGCGCCGCCATATTTAATATGGAGAGGCCGGACGGATTCAAGGTCGTCACGCGGCCGTCCAGATCGACCGCCAAAAGGCCGCTCGTCAGGCTGATGAGAATGTTTTCATTATACTGTTTCATCTGGAGCACCTGGTCGACGAGCCGCGCGTTCTCCAGCGCAACGGCCGCCTGGGAACACAGCATTTGTACGCGTTCCTGATCGGACTGCGTGAATTCGTCGACTGCCCGGGGCGTGAGCAGAAGCAGGATGCCGATGACCTGGTTGCCGGCGTTCATCGGGACATAGACCGCCGTCGGGTATTTTCCCTCGGCCGGCATCGCGATGGTCGTGTGCGCCCGGATCACCCACTGGAGGAATCCGGCTGTTTTCTGCCGGTCGATCTCGCGCGCGTCCGCCTCGGTCGTATCCCACGCGCCCGTGAGGGTGAACCCGAGTTCCTCCGACCCCTGATAGAGCGCCGAGCCGCCGAAGGGGATGACCTTGTCACGGATCGTCGATCGGAGAAGCTCGACGATTTCGTCCCGCGTCTGCGCCAGGGCGATGGCGGCGGAGAGGCTCCTGAGATTCTCGATCTCGTCCCGGCTTTTCGAAAGCTCATCGAGCGCGTCCTGCTGCAGGCGCGCCGTCTCGGCTTTTTCGACCAGCCTGGCCCGCACCTGGTTCAAGAGGACGTTCAACGGTTCCGTCAGCGAAAACCCGCTGACCCGGACGTCGGTCGAGACCGGCCGCGAAAAATCCTCCCGCGCGACCTGATCCACCTCGTCGAACAGCGCCTTGATCTGCCGGGCGATGTCCGCCAGCGACCGGCTGATGGATGGCGTGGACTGGGGTAGAGGACTCATAGCATCTCGAGAAACACTTCCGCTTTTTCGATCTCCTTTTCCGACACGTTCTTCAACTGCTCGATGTCGGACGCGTTGAGCTTGAAATCGGCCACCGCGGCCTTGTCGAGGACCGGCACCTTGTTGTCGCCGCCGTTGCCGATCTTGAGCGCGCGGCAGAGGATGTCGGCGAGGTGGACGATGCCGGTGAGCTGGGGATTGTATTTCGACAGGCCTGGCGCGTGATGGTAGGCGAGCGGTTCCTGCAACTTTTTCGGAAGGTTCCATTTCTGGGACACGATGTAGGCGACGTTGGCGTGGTTGAGCCCCAGCAATCTGGATTCGGCCTCATACAGCAGCATGTCGTTCGCGCGGACCAGGCCCATCACCGCCTTGAACTCCTCGTGCACAAACTGGTCGAGAACAATCTTGCCGACGTCGTGGATCAGCCCCGCCGTGAACGCCTCCTCCTTGTCCGCGTACCGGGTCTTTTCGGCGAGGAGCCTCGACAGAACCCCGACGCCGAGGGAATGTTCCCAGAAACGCCGCCGGTCAAACAGTTCATCTCCGCTGTTGTCCCGGAAGAGCTGAAAGACGGTGGCGGTGAGGGCGAGGTTCTGGATGGCGTTGAATCCGAGGATGGTGGTGGCATGGCTGATCGACGAGATCTGGGAAGGAAATCCAAAATAAGCGGAATTGACCATCTTCAGAACGCGCGCAGACAGAGAGGGATCGGTCGCGATGGCCGCACCAACCTCCCGGGCGGAGGTTTTCGGGTTCTGAACCATCGCGTTGATCCGGGCCACGACGACCGGCAGGGTCGGCAGTTTCTCGATCTTGGCGATCAGCTCTTTGATTTTGGATTTTTCCATCACCATAACAGCGCCGGTATGCCGCCTTTCTCGACATTCTCCCAATGAAATGTATAACAAGACCTTCGCCCTGTCAAACTACGGCGACCGCAGCCTTGCATTCGGCCGGGAGCCTTGGCATAGTCCCCTCTTGCGCCGAATGATCCCGCCCGGCGGGATCAACGGGGGACCCAGGATCCGGGGCGAACGCCGCACCCCATGGTGCGGGCGGGCAATCTTCTCCAGCCCGAGCCCGGCAGCTAACTCCGCAGGCGCGTGGAGGAGAACGGAATGGCGCAGGATTCAACATCCGCAGGCGGCGCCGATCCCACGGGGCCGCCCCCCACGGAAAGCTCCGAGCCGCAGGAAAAACTGTGGCCGCTCGTGCTGGCGGCGCTCGGGGTCGTCTACGGCGACATCGGCACCAGCCCGCTCTACGCGATCAAACTCTGTTTTTCCGGACACCATGGCATCTCGCCGAGCGAAGAGAACATCATCGGCGTTATGTCGCTCGTGTTCTGGTCCGTCAGCTTCGTGGTCGCCTTCAAGTACCTCTGGTTCGTTCTGCGCGCGGACAATCACGGCGAGGGCGGGATCCTGGCGCTTCTGGCGGTGGCCAGTCGACGCAAGGACCGGACCGGCAACGGCCCGCCCACCGCCATGATCATCCTGGTGCTCTTCGGCGCCGCGCTTCTATTCGGCGACGGGATCATCACGCCCGCGATCTCGGTGCTCAGCGCCGTCGAAGGCCTGAGCGTCGCGACCAAGGCCGCCGAACCGTACGTTCTGCCGATCACGACCGGCATTTTGCTGGCGCTCTTTCTGATCCAAAAGAAAGGGACGGGCAACATCGGCCGGGTCTTCGGGGTCGTCATGATCGTATGGTTCTCGAGCCTTGCGGTGATCGGCCTTGCGCACATCCTCCGGCATCCGCATGTGCTCCGGGCCATCCATCCGCTGTACGCAGTGGAATTCGTGACGCGATCGGGCTCGGCCGTCCTGTGGGTTCTGGGCGGCGTGTTTCTCTGCGTGACCGGCACGGAAGCGATGTACGCCGACATGGGCCATTTTGGCCGGCCGGCGATCCGCCGCGGCTGGTTTGGACTTGTGATGCCGAGCCTGGTGTTGAACTATTTCGGCCAGGGTGCGCTCCTCCTCGGACATCCGGAATACGCGGAGTCGCCCTTTTATTACATGGTGCCCCGATGGGGGCTGTATCCGATGGTCGTACTCGCAACCGCCGCGACGATCATCGCGTCCCAAGCGCTCATTTCCGGCGCGTTTTCGCTCAATCGACAGGCGATGCAGCTCGGCTACTGTCCCCGGCTGACCGTCGTTCACACCTCTTCGGCCCATGAGGGGCAGATTTACATTCCGGAAGTCAACTGGACGCTGATGGTGTCCTGCATCGCACTCGTGTGGGGATTCCGAACGTCTGAGAACCTCGCCGCAGCCTACGGCATTGCCGTAACCGGCGACATGGTGATCACGACCTGCATGTTCTACGTCGTGACTCGCCGGACCTGGGACTGGGCGTGGTGGCGGGCGGCGATGCTCGCGGCGGCGTTTCTCGCCGTGGACCTGACCTTCTTGACCGCCAACTCCCTCAAATTCTTTCAGGGCGGCTGGGCGCCGATCCTGATGGCCCTCTGCATTTTCACCTTGATGACCACATGGAAGGACGGCCGGAAACGCTTGGCGAAGCATTTCGCGGCCAAGATCATGCCGCTGGAGGAATTTCTGAAAAAAATCACGGAGCGGAAGACCCCGCGCGTGCCGGGCACCGCCGTGTTTCTCACGGCAAACCCCACCGGCGTCCCCCCGATCCTCGTCCATCACTGGGAACACATCGGATCGCTCCACGAGCGTATCGTGCTCCTGTCGATCATGGGTTCCAACGTCCCCCGCGTGGCGGCCAAACACCGTCTGGCCGTCCGGGATATCGGGCAGGGATTCCATCAGGTGTCGTCCGTCTACGGATACATGCAGACACCCAACGTGCCGGTGGTCCTTCAAAGCTGCGAGTATCTCGGCCTGCCGATCGACCCGAAAACCGTCACCTATTTTCTGGGCCGCGAAACGCTCATGCCCTACGGCCGGTCCGGCATGCCGTACTGGCGAAAAGTCCTGTTCATTCTGATCTCCCGAAACTCCCGCAGCGCCACCGCCTATTTCGGCATCCCGGCCGGACAGGTCGAGGAACTCGGGATGCAGGTGGAACTTTGACGGCCAAGATTCAGCCATTTTTGTCTTGACAACATGAAACGCCCTAATGTACGCAGGGGGAGTTGAAAACCGGCATAGAGGGGAGAGCATGAGCGCTACCGGACAAGTTCAGAACCCGCAGCCCGTCGCAGTCACCTACAACGTCAAGCTTACGCCCCGCTTGGTGCTGGCCATTGTCGGTCCGTACGTCTTCGACAAAATCGCCGAACAAGTCAAAGCCATGATCCCAATCTGCCTGTTTCTGGTCGTGTTTCAGATGCTCGTGTTCCGGATGGCGATTCCGGACGCGGTGGGCATCTCTCTGGGGCTGTGCGGCGTCATCATGGGACTCATGTTTTTCATCGACGGCCTCCGGATCGGCGTCATGCCGCTCGGGGAAAACATTGGCTCGACATTGCCGGCCAAGGCGAAACTGCCGGTGATTCTCACCGCCGCGTGTCTCCTCGGCGCCATGGCCAACATGGCCGAGCCGGCCATCGGGACACTCCGGATTCTCGGGCAGAAGATCCCTTACGAAAAGGCGCCGTTGCTTTTTGATTTTCTGAACAACCGCACCGAGTTTATCCTGTGGGTGGTTTCGCTCGGCGTGGGAGTCGGCGCCATGAACGGCATATTCCGGTTTGTGAAGGGCTGGTCGCTCAAGTTCACCATCGTACCGGGGCTGTCCATCGCCGTCATTCTGACCATCATCTCGGCGTTTGACGAGCAGGTGAAACACATCCTCGGAATGGCTTGGGACGCCGGCGGCATCACCACCGGCACCGTCACCGCCCCGCTCGTGCTGGCGCTCGGCGTCGGCATGGCGTCGGCCCTGGGCAAGAGCGATTCCGGGATGAGCGGGTTCGGCATCATCACGCTCTGCTCGATCTGGCCCATCGTGGCGATGCTGTCCGTGGCGCTGTACTGCTCATGGACCGGCAATTACATGACGCCGGATCAATATCAGGCGTTTGTCGCCGCGGGGGCGGGCGGCGCGACGGAATCCGCGTCGACGAATATCCTGGCCCTGATCGGCGAAAATTTTCTGGCCTCGGCCCAGGTGATTATCCCCCTGATCGGCCTTCTGGTCATCATCCAGAAATTCGTGCTGAGAGACGAGATCCGGAATGTCGACCAGGTGGTCGCCGGCGTCATCTTCACGCTCATCGGTCTTATGCTGTTCAAGATCGGCCTGGCGACCGGACTCAATCCGTTCGGGGAGAAGGTCGGGCACGACGCAGCCATTTCGTTTTCGAATTCCGGATTTGAGGCATTCCTGCCGGCCGGCGCGGCGGACGGGCGGTACGGCAAGCTGTGGGGCACGATCATCGTGATGTTTTTCGGCTTTCTCGCCGGCTACGGCGCGACGCTGGCCGAGCCGGCCCTGGTCACGCTCGGGCTTACGGTGGAAGACCTCACGGCGGGAGCGTTCAAAAAATATCTGCTGATGCATTCCGTGGGATTCGGCGTCGGCATCGGGCTTGTCATCGGAGTTGCCAAGATCATTTACGGCTGGAACGCCATGGCCATCGTCCTTCCGAGCTACGCGCTTGTGCTCTTCCTCACCATGATCAGCGACGAAAAATACGTGAACTTCGGCTGGGACAGCGGCGGCGTCACCACGGGAGACATCACGTCGCCCGTCTTGATTTCGCTCGGATTGGGCGTCGCCGGCGGGGCCGGCGGGTTTGACGGATTCTGCCTGATCGCCATGGGGTCGGTCTGGCCGATCATTTCGGTTTTGACGCTCGGACTCATCATCAACAAGACGACACCTTTCGTGCAGGCGCAGAAGGCGCGGGGATAACGCAATCAGAGGAGGCATCCATGTCGGAGGATAAAAAAAGCAAGGCGTTAAAAATGATCATTGCGATCGTGCAGCGCGGGAAGGCGGACACTCCGGTCAACGCGGCCATCAAGGCGGGCGCGCCGGCCGCGACGGTCTTTTTCGGCCGCGGCCAGGGCATGCGCGAGCGGCTGGGTATTTTGGGTGTCGCGGTCCAGCCGGAGAAGGAGATCATTTTCGTCATTCTGGAGGAATGGCTCGTCGACCAGGTGCTGGCCGCGATGGTAAAGGCCGGCCACCTGGACAAACCCGGCATCGGGTTCGTCTTTGTCGTCCCGGTCGACCGTGCCGTCGGATTCGTCGAGGCGGAGGAACTGGCGAAGTCATCGGCCTGATCGTTTGAGTTCGGACCTGCTGGATCGCCTGAAGGCGATCAAATCGGACCTGATGGACGTTTATCGCGCCAAGTTCGATCCGGGCCGCATCGAGGCCCTCGTCAGAAGTACGCCAGACCGCATGAAACCTTTCAAGCGCCATCCTCTCTTCACCAGCGCCGGCGGGCGGCTCGCCCAATTCGAAGAAGGCCTGCGCGCGCTCGAACGGGCCGCGCCGCCGATGCGGGAAACGCTATTTTGGCCGGCCCTCGATACCTTTTCCGACCTCTGCCGGCTCGCGCTCCAGTCCGACATCCAGTACCTGCCGGGCATCGGGCCGGCCCGGGCGGAGCACTTCAGGAAAAAAAATATCGACACCGTGCTCGACCTCCTGCTGACCCCGCCCAGAAATTATCAGGACCGCCGGTCGGTCTCGTGGGTCTCCGAGTCCCAGGTGGGAGAGCAGGTCACGCTGTTCGCGCTGGTGCGGCGGTTCAACGTCATCCGGTCGAGATACCGCCGGGGCGCAGCCCGGCTCGAAATGTCGGTCCAGAAATGCGCGGCGGAAGTCCGCCCGCAGGATTCCCTGCTCAACGATTCGCTCCTGCCGCCGGACGACCGCGGGCCGGAGCCGCCGGCACAGGAAAGTTTGACGGTGATTTTTTTCGGCCAGCCGTATCTCGAAAAGGTTTTCAAGGCCGGCGACCGGGTCTTTTTCAGTGGCCGCCTGGAGCTGTATCGGGGTCGGCTGCAGCTCATCAATCCGGAATTTGAAGTTGAGCGGGACGAGGAGGCCGCCGAGGCCGGGGAGGCCGGGCCGCCACGATTGGGTGTCATTCCTATATATTCTCTCACGGAGGGCATCACGCAGCGGACGTACCGGCGCCTTGTGTTCCGCGCGGTTCACAACTACGCGGACCTGTTCGTCGAACACATCCCGCAAAAAATCCGGGACGCGCAGGCGCTGCCGGCGGTGTCCGACGCGATTCACGGCCTGCATTTTCCGGCGGAGCCCGAGGACATCGGCCGCGCGAGGCGCCGGCTCCGCTTTGACGAGCTTTTCCTGTACCAGCTCGTCGTCCTCCACTTGCGGTCGGAGCTTGAGACCCTCTCGAAAAACCGCGCGTACAGCTCCCGCGACCTGGAGGAGCGGTACTTGAAGGCGTTTCGAGGCGATCTGACGCGGGCGCAGAGCCGGGCCTGGGAGGAAATCCGCGCCGATCTGGACCGCCCGGCCGTGATGAACCGCCTGCTGTTCGGAGACGTCGGGTCGGGCAAGACGCTCGTGGCGGAGCTGGCATGCCTCCATGTGATCGGTTCCGGCCATCAGGCGCTGATTCTGGCGCCGACCGAGGTCCTGGCCGAGCAGCATTTCTCGACGCTGCAGCGGGACCTCGAGCCGCTGGGCGTGCGGGCGGGGCTTTTGAAGGGCGGCATGAGCGCGGCCAAAAAACGGGAATTGAAATCCGGACTCGCCGATGGAACCATCCAGATCATGGTCGGGACGCATGCCCTGATTCAGGAGGACGTCGCCTTGCATTCGCCTGCCCTCTTCGTCATCGACGAGCAGCACCGCTTCGGCGTGCTCCAGCGCGCGGCGCTGCACGAAAAAGGATTGAACGCCGACCTTCTCATCATGAGCGCCACCCCGATCCCGCGGACGCTCCAGATGACGCTCTTCGGCGACCTCAATGTCTCCTTCCTCGACGAACGGCCGCCCGGCGCGCCGCCGCCGCCGAACACGGAGCTGATGCCGGATATCCCGGAGTCGCGCGCGGCCGCCAAAAAAATCATCCTGGCCGCGCTCGAGGCCGGCGACCGGGTCTACGTCATTTATCCGCTGATTGAGGAATCAGAGGTCATGGATGTCCGGGCCGCGACGGTGCAGAAGGACAGGATTGAAAAAGCGTTCCCAAAGGCCCGCGTGGGCCTTCTGCACGGCCGGATGGCAAGCGAGGAGAAGGAGTCGGCGTTCCGCAAATTCCGCGACGGCGACATGGACATCCTCGTGTCGACGACGGTCATCGAGGTCGGCATCGACGTTCCGAAGGCGAACCTGATCGTCATCGAAAACGCCGAGCGATTTGGCCTCTCCCAGCTCCATCAATTGCGCGGCCGCGTGGGCCGGCACACCCGGCAGGGGCTCTGTGTGGCGTTACACTCATCGAACGCGGGCGCTGAAACCATCGAACGGCTCAGGATTTTCGCCCGGACGACCGACGGCGCCAAACTGGCGGAGGAAGACCTGCGCCTGCGCGGCGGCGGCGAATTGTTCGGCACGCGCCAGTGGGGCCTGCCCGATTTCCGTTTCGCGGACGTCCTCCGGGACACGGAACCGCTCATGGCGGCGCGCGCGGCGGCCGAATCGCTTCTGAAAGACGACCCGCACCTGTTGAAGCCCGAACACCAAATCCTGCGCAAGACGCTCCTCGACCGCTACCAGGGCCGCTTGCCGCTGGCGAAGGTTTCCTGAGATGCGGGTACTGGCCGGCCAGTGGCAGGGGCGCGCGCTCGGCGCGCCCGAGGGGATCCGGCCGATGACGGAGATGGTCAAACAGGCCATCTTCAACGCGCTCGGCGACGTCTCCGGCGACGCCGTCCTCGATCTATTCGCCGGGTCCGGCCAGCTCGGGATCGAGGCCCTGAGCCGCGGCGCGACCTTTGTCGCCTTCGTCGAAAAAGAGCGCCGGAACGCCGACCACATCCGCGCGGCGATCAAGTCCCTCGGCGCGTCGGCCGTTTCCACCCGCGCGCTGGCCATCGACGCCCTCGCGTATATCCCGCAGACCGACTCCGCCTTTGACCTCATTTTCGCCGATCCACCCTACGAAGAGGGTCTGGTGAGTCCGTGCGTGACCGCGATCGTCCAAAGCCCCGCGATTCTGGCGCCGGGCGGCCGGCTGGTTCTCCGGCACACCAAGCACGAGCCGCTCGACGAATCCCTCGTTGCCTCTCTTGAGGCCGGGTTTTCCAGAAGCTATGGTGACGACCGGGTCAGGATCTGGAGAAAAAAGTAGAAGAGGCGCGAGAGATGAAAGTACTTTACCCCGGCAGTTTTGATCCCATCACGTACGGCCACATCGACGTCATCCGCCGCCTGACCTGCCGGTTTCCGTTCGTTCACGTCGCGGTCCTCGCCAATCCCGGCAAACAGGAATGGTTCTCCGTGCGCGAGCGCATCGACATGATCCGCCGGTCTCTCAAGGGACTCCGCAAGGTTCGGATCGATTCCTACGAGGGCCTTCTGGTCGATTATGCCCGGCGGCTCGGCGTGTCGATCATCGTGCGCGGGCTGCGCGCCGTATCGGACTTCGACGCGGAATTCAAAATGTCCCTCGCCAACAAGGACATGGCGCCCCGCTTGGAAACGCTGTTCATGCTGACCGACAAGCGCTATGCGTTTCTATCGTCGAGCCTGGTGAAGGAAATCGCGCTCTACGGCGGCCGGCTCGGCAGTTTCGTGCCGCCGCCGGTCGAACGCGCGCTGCGCGCCAAAGTTGACAGCCTGAAACGCATCGGTTGACTGAGCGCATGTTTCTCGAAACCGTCCGATGGCGCGCATCGACGCTGAAAAAGACGATCGTGATGCCGGAGGGAAGCGACGCCCGCGTCCTGAAAGCCGCCGCGATGGCGCGGGAACGCGGCACGGTGGCGCGGGTTCTGCTCGTGGGCGATCCCGACGCCGTCCGCGTGGCGGCACGGGACACGGGGGTGCGGATGGCGGACATGGAGGTCGCGGACCCCTTGAAAGACCCCCGGGCGGCCGGCCTCTCCTCCATATTATATATGCGCCGCCGGTCGAAGGGGATGACCGAGGCGGACGCGATTCAGGCCACGCGGGACCCGTTCATGTTTGGGGCGCTCCTGGTCGCGAGCGGCGCCGCGGACGGGATGGTCGGCGGCTGTTCCGTGCCGACCGCACATATGATCCGGGCCGGCCTGTGGTGCATCGGCTGTTCGGACGGCGTCCAGACGGTTTCGTCGTTTTTCGTCATGATTCATCCCGACCCGTCTTTGGGCCACAAGGGTATTTTTCTCTTTGCCGATTGCGCGGTGGTGGTCGATCCGACGCCGGACCAGCTCTGCGACATTGCCGTCTCGACGGTCCGGTCGGCGGCGTCCCTGATTTCCGATTTTCCTCCGCGCGTCGCGTTTCTGTCCTTCTCGACCAAAGGCTCGGCCGTTCACGACCGCGTGACCAAAGTCCAAAGCGCCTGCGACAAATTCAAATCCGCCCGGCCGGAGGTCCCGGCCGACGGCGAACTGCAACTGGATGCGGCGATCATCCCCGCCGTGGGCGCGTCGAAAGCGCCCGGCAGCGCAGTCGCGGGCCGCGCCACCGTCCTTGTGTTTCCCGATCTCGACAGCGGCAACATCGGCTACAAACTCACCCAGCGGCTGGCCGGCGCGCAGGCCTTCGGCCCGATCCTTCAGGGACTCGCCAAGCCCGTCAACGACCTCTCCCGCGGCGCCTCCGCCGAGGACATCGAAGCCGTCATCGCGCTCACGGCCTGCCAAGCACAAGGATGACCGTCCACCGCTGCGAGTGGTGCGGGGTCGCCCGCGCGGAAATGTCCGACTGCCCGGTCGAGACCGCGCGTGGGTGGCTGACGGATCCCTTCCAGAAACGGGAGGCGAAATTTTCCGCGTGTTCGGACGGATGCAGGGCGGCGGCGGAGAATTTTTACAAGGAATATCAGACCGGGGTTCGAACGTGGGTCGCAGGATTCGCCGTCCTCTTTGGCGCCGCCTTCCTCACGCTGATCCCCTTCGGATATCCCGTCTTCCGGTGGGCCTTGCCCGCGGCGATCGGCCTTGGCGGGCTGTGGATGGCGCGGACGCCGTGCGCCAACAGTTTCCGGCGCGACGCCTCCGGCAGCCTCAAAACGCCGCTCCGGCGGTCGATCCGCGACGTCCGGCTCGCAGGCCTCGTCTTTTTCGCCGTCGGCCTGGTCCTCTGCTGGCTCAACACGCTGCTCCCGCCGTTTCTTACGGCGCCCTGAGCGGGGGCTAACCGCGCTTGAGGCCGATCGCGTTCTGAATGAGTTCGTCGGCCGCGCGGATGGCGCGGCTGCTGAATTGGAAGGCGCGCTGGAAAAAGATCAGGTCGGTCAGTTCATCATCCAGCTTTGAATTCGAATACTCCAGTTTGAAGGGTGAGAGGCGCGAAAGCCCCGCCGGCATCTGATCGATCGATTGGACCACCGGCGCGGCGGACGCTGCCGTTTCGATGAAGGCCGTGTCGCCCACGCGGCTCAGGCCGCCGGGATTGCGAAACGTGGCGAGGACGAATTGGGCCATGTTTTTCTGCCGCAGGTTGCTGAACCGGCCGATGACCAGCCCGTTCTCGGCGATCTCGAGCTGGAGGAGGTCCCCCTGGATGTTGCCGTCCACCGCTTCCACGATCGGCTCGGGCTGTCCCGCGACCTGTGCGAGGTTCGTCAGCGTCGGCGTGATGGTCAGCGCGTTCAACGAGGAATTGGGCGTGAACGTCACGTTCGGCACGCTCGAGTTGGTGGTGTCGAATTGCCGGTTTGCATCAAAGGCCGCCTTTCCCGAATAGAGATTGGTGGTGCCGGACGTTGCGGAGGCGTCGGTGAACCGGTCGGACGCGAATTTATAATCGACCAGAAACTTCGTGGTCGATGTGTTGATCTTGTTCGAAAACGACGGCGAAAACGTGATGAGGTTGTCCGACACGTTGTAATGGCCGATGGTCGTCTCAAACGTCGCGATGCCCGCGGCGATCGACGAACCCGTCTTGAAGATCATTCCCGGAATGACCTCGTTGCCCGTGTGAATCCCGTACGTCGTGTCGGCCTTCAGTGTCCCCGCCGCGATCGTGCCGTTCGCGGTCGCCTGGACCTGCCCGACCGGCGTGAAGCTCCAGCTCCCGCTGCCGTCGGCGTTCACCGTCAGCGACACGTTGCCGCTCTGGTCGATCGTCGACGTCCAGAACCCGCCGCGCACCGATTCCTTCCGGATGTTCCCGCCGGAGTCGGCGATCACCTGGGACGAGGCCATCCCCATCGTGGCGTTGTCCGAGGCGCGCTTCATGGTGATCTGATTGGGATCGATGTTCGCATAGGCCTTGATTTGTTTCTGGCCGCTCGTGATCGTGGCGATGCCGGAATCGGAAAAGGTCTCCTGCGTGAATCCGCTGACCATGTACCCGTAGTCATTCTGCCCGATGTGTTTGAACGTGGTGATCATGGTGTGCTGGGTCGTGGGGCTGCTGTCGTCGAAGAGCCCGCCGATCGCCGCAGCCGCGTCGGACTCGTGGTCCGTTTTGAGGATCACCGTCCCGCCGGTGAGCGCGGTCCCGGCCGTTTTGCGGATCGTGATGCCCGGGATGATGGACGCGGTCGCGCTGTCGGCCGCCGCGAACGTTCCGCTCCCCGACTCGCTGATGAAACTCTTCCCGTCCGGCACGAACGACCAGGTCACGGCGCCGCTGGCGGCGGTGTTGATCGTCAGCGTGCCGTCCTCCCGGTTCCCGAGATACGCGCCTTCCACGCTGCTGACGGAACTCGAGTTCGACTGGATGCTGAACGGCCCGACAAGCCCTGTGAAGGACCCGGCCCGCAGGGTGGACACGTCCTGGGTTCGAAAGGCGACGCCCGGGATGAAATCATGAACTTTGTTCTTCTGGACCATGTTCGCGTCGAAATTGACGAAGTTCTGCGCGTCCGGGATCGTCTGGCCGACTTTCAAAAACGTCCACGTGCCCGATCCGTCCGCGTTCCATGCAACCTTCAGAATCCCACGGTCCTGATTCTCGTTGAATTTTCCGATCAGGGACTCAAGCTGCGTGCTGCTGCCGTCTTTCATGACCGTCAGATTGTAGTCCGGGACGTTGGCGTTCAGGCTGCCGCCGATCGAATAGGCTTTCGTCTCGTTGGCCTTGTCGACCGCCCTCGGGTCGATGGTCAGGTCCGTCACGCTCGTCTGGATGGTCCCATCGCTTTCGTCGGCCAGATATCCGCGCACCACCCATCCCGTGGAGGGGTCGACCAGCCGCGGTTTGGTCGTGTACGTCGGGAAGTCGCGCAAAAAGAGCACGCGACCGCCGTCGGTGAACGGGTCGCCGGAGGTGCTGTCGGCCACGCCCGCGTCGAACACGAAGTGGCCGGCGCGCGTGTAAAAGGTATTGAGGGGCTCGGCCAGGCGCGGATCGCGCAGGACGAAAAATCCCTCGCCGACAATCGCAACGTCCGAAAACGCGGTCGACGCCTTCACTTCGCCCTGCCGGTGCATCGTATCGATGCTGCTGATGTCAACCCCGTGCCCGGTCTGGACGGGGTTGGCGATCTCCGTCGCGATGCGATCGGTTCGATTGAAGAGATCGGCAAACGTCGGGCGCTGGGCACGGTATCCCACCGTATTGATGTTCGCGATGTTGTGCCCCAGCACGTCAATGCCCGTCTGCTGGGACACCGCCCCATTGTAGCCGATGTAAATGGCTCGATCCACCATATCCATCCTTATCGGCGCCGGACAGATAAAACTTTTGCTCAAGAAATCTTAAACCTGCCGGATGGGTCTGCCGAAAGGATGTGAAGCATGGAAAAGCGCTGGATGAACAAAGGCATCATCGCAATCTTGATTCTGACGGGCATCTTCGCGTTCAACTATTTCGTGAAAGTGGATTTTGCGTGGCGCATCGGCAGCGCCGAAGCCCACGCCGACCGGCAGGCGCCCCAGACGACCATCCAGTTGGAGGAAACACGGCCGGTCGTCAACATGCAGGAGGAAACCTACATTCTCTACTCGGACCTGGACGGGGACGGCGACCTGGACATCGCGTACACCACGAGCAGCCCCATCCGGTTCATCGAGAACAAGACGATCGAACGGCAGAAGCAGTAGAGCAGCAGGACAGTCAGGGGCCGGCGGCCCCGACCAGAACAGATACCCCATCGTGTGGGTGGGCTACCGTACCGTCAGGCGATTCTGCCTCGTGGGGTGGCCCACCCTATTTTTTGGGCGTTGCAGGCGCGTTGACTTGCCCCGCCTTTCCGGGTAGATTCACTGCATGAAGGCACTCGCGTTGTTGTCCGGGGGGCTCGATTCGGCGCTCGCGGTTCGCGTCCTGATGGATCAGGGGATCGAGGTCCAGGCCCTCCATTTTTATACCGGCTTTTGCATCACCGAGCGGAAGCGCCGGATGGGCGTGCTCGATGAGCAGGACCCCCGGCGGTACAAGAGCGATGCGCTGTCGACCGCGCGGTCGATCGGCGTGCCCGTGGAGGTGCTGGACATTTCGGAGGAGTACATCCGGATGGTAACGCAGCCGAAGCACGGCTACGGCGCGAACGCCAATCCCTGCATCGACTGCCGCGTCTTCATGCTTCGCGCGGCCGCCGAACATCTGGAGGAATTCGGCGCGTCGTTTGTGATCACGGGCGAGGTCCTCAACCAGCGGCCGATGAGCCAGCGCCGGCCGACGTTGGGGACGGTCGAGACCGAGGCCGGCCTGCAGGGGCTCCTGCTCCGGCCGCTGTCCGCGAAACTTCTGCCTCCCACGATCCCGGAGGAGCGCGGCTGGGTCGACCGCGAGCGTCTCCTGGCGTTCGAGGGCAGAAGCCGCAAACCGCAACTGGAGCTGGCCGCCCGGTACGGGATCACGGGATTCGCCCAGCCCGCCGGCGGCTGCTGTTTTCTCGCCGACGAAACCTATGCGGAGCGATTCCACGAACTGCTGACGCACAAGCCCGACCGGACGCTCACGCAGGACGAGGTCATGCTCCTCGGCGCCGGGCGGCATTTCCGCCTGGGCGACGCCACCAAACTGATCGTCGGGCGCGACCGGCTCGAAAACAATCTGCTGGCCCGATACCGGGCCGGCCGGATTTATCTGACCTGCACCGCCGTCGGCGCCCCCTCGGCGCTCCTCGACGGCCCAGCGGACGACGGCGCCGTCCGGCTGGCCGCCGCGGTGATCGCCCGGTACAGCGACGCGCCGCACGGCGAGAACATCCCGGTCGTGGTCGAAAAGGATTCCGTCTCCAGCGCGCTGTACGTCACGGCCGACAAGAACATGGATCTCGTTCCGCTCAGAATATAATCCCTTCGCCGTTTTTTTGCCGATGAAAATTGTCGCGATCATCCAGTCCCGGATGACTTCCACGCGCCTGCCCGGAAAAGCCCTCGTGGACATTGCGGGCAAACCGCTGACCGGATGGATCGTGGACCGCGCCCGGCAGTGCCGGCGGCTGGATGAGGTGGTGCTCGCCATCCCCGCCGAGCCGGAGGACGATCCGCTGGCGCGGCGGTTTTCGTCGAGTTGCCGGATCCATCGGGGATCCCTGCACGACGTCCTCGACCGGTACTGGAGCGCGGCCAAAGACAGCGGCGCCGACGCGGTGGTGCGTGTCTGTGGCGACAATCCCCTCTTCGAGGCGCCCATCATGGACGCCGCCGTCGAACGGTTTCTCGCCGCCGGCGTCGACTACGCCAACACGCTCGGCTGTCCAATTGGAATCGGCGCGGAAGTCTTCCGGTACGACGCGCTGGACCGCGCGCATCGGGAGGCGACCGAGGCTTATCAACACGAGCACGTGACGCCCTACTTGTACGAATCTCCGGGCCGGTTTCGCACCACCGGATTCGACATGAGCGATCTCACGCACGGCGTCGGCAAGTCCGGCGTCCGGCTCACGGTCGACACGCCGGAGGACCTGGAGGTCATCCGCGAGATTTTCAAACGGCTCCTGCCTCTGAATCTGCAGTTTGGGCTGAAGGAAATCGCGGACCTGATCCGGGCCGACGGCGCGCTCTTTAAAAAAAATCTGCACGTGCGCCAGAAATCGTTCAAGGAGTCCGAAACATGAGCAGAACGGCCGTCCTCCTTCGCGCGGACGGCGGGCCCGGCATCGGCGGCGGGCATGTGATGCGCGCGCGGACCCTGAGCGACGCGCTCCTGGACGAGGGCTTCGATGTCCATCTCTTCTCGAAAGACAATGCGTGGATCCGCTCCGTACAGCCGATGTTCCGGTGCCGCGTCCGGTTGCTCAAGGCCGCTGACAACGAATCTCTGATTCTGTTTCAATCCGCCCGCCGCCTCGGCGCGCGGCTCATCGTCCTCGACGTTCAGAGCACGTCCCCCGAATACGTGAAATACCTCCAGGGGTCCGGCGCCACCGTGATCACCATCGACGACCCGGGCCTCGGCGCCGATGCCGCTGACGCGACGTTCCGGGCCGGACACAAACTGCGCAGGGAAAATAATTATTATTACGGCTTTCCGTACGCGATTCTCCCGCCCGCGCTCCTGAAACTCAGGGACGGGTCACGCGAACCGGAGGCGGTCCGGTCCGCCGTCATTTTCCTGGGAACGTTTGACGCGCGCGGGTACGGCCGCTGGATCCCGGACATCGCCGGCCGGTTTCCGCAGATCGCATTTTCCTGGTTCACGGACTCGGCCGCCGCGCCACACGCCAACCTGCAAATTCTGGGCCTCTCGCAAAACCTCTTCTGGGAAAAACTCGCCGCGGCGGACCTCGCGATCATTTCCGGCGGCGTGACCTTGTATGAGACAACCACCCTCGGCCGGCCGGCGGTCGTTCTGCCCCAGGCGCCTCACGAAACCGAGCAGGCGAAGTTCTTCGCCGACGCCGGCGCTGTCTGTCTTGTGGACCCGCCGTCTTTCGAACAGCTCGCCGGCGTCCTTTCGGCGCTGGCCGGCGCGAAGGACCGGCTGGCCGCCATGCATGACCGATCGATGGAGCTGGCGGACGGCCGGGGATTGGAGAGATTTCTCGAAGCCGTCCGGCGGCTGCTCAGCCGGTCCACGATCGCGGCCGGTTGAAGACGATTCAGAGCGCCCTCGCCGGATTTCACCGGCACTGCCTTCGAGAGCCCGATCTGACGCGCCGGTCGTGCCGGGCCGCGCGCCAGGGGCTGCCGGGGTTGCACGCGCTGTTTGGCCGGCATCCCACGCCGTTTTCGCCGACGCCGTGGCTGCGGTCTCCGGAATTTTTCCGGGAAATGTCCGCGCTCTGCCGGAATCTGTCAGACATTCTCGAACAGGCCGGACGGATGGCGCTCGAAGACGAAGATCTATTGGACGCCTACCAATTCCCCGCAGTTTTCCAGGAAATTCTGCGCATCGATCCCGGTTACCGGCGTCTTGCGCCCGTGCTGCGGCTCGACGGCCATTTCGTTCGCGGCGTCTTCCGGATCGTCGAAACCAACGCGGACGGATCGGCGGGGATGAACGACTCGAACGCCATCGAACGCGCGCTCCTCGCGACGCCCCTTTACTCGTACTTCGCCGATCGTGGACCTATCGAGTCTCTCGAGATGGTCGACTCGCTGGCCCGGATGCTGGCCCGCTACTCGCGCGTATCCGGCGATCGCGGCGCAACATGCGTCGGGATTCTGGACCGGAGGGGAATCTCCACGGCCTCCGAATTTGTCGCCGTCCAACAGGCCCTTCGGCGCCTCGGCCAGAACGCCGTCCTCGTCACGCCGGAGGACCTGGCGGTTCGGGACGGACTGCGCGCGCGCGGGACACGCATCACGCTTGTTTACCGCCGGCTCGTCACGGCCGACGCGTTTCAGATGTGGAGCAGCCTCGGCCCGCTGCTCGAAGCCTATCGCGCCGGCGCCATCCGAATGGTCGGATCATTCCGGTCGGAGCTTCTGCACAGCAAGGCCGTTCTCGCGATCATGCGTGATTCGCATGTCCGCGCCCGGATCGGCCCCGCCGGCCGGCGCCTCATCGATCGGCATGTGCCGCCGGCGTTTCTTCTGACGCCGGCATCCGCCGAACGGACGGTTTCGGCGCGGCGCCGATGGATTCTGAAGCCTTTGGACTCTTATGGCAGCCGTGGCGTGTTTGTCGGAAACACCCTGACGCGCAAAAGCTGGAAGAAAGCGCTGGCCCACGCGCTGGCCGCCGGCCGATATCTTCTTCAGGAATATGTCCCCGCGCCGCGCGAGCCGGTTCTCAGGATCGTGGACAACCGGCCGAAAATTTCCATGGAAATGACGTCGGTCGGCTTTTTCATCTACGACGGCGTGATGGCCGGCCCTTACGTCCGGTCCGGCCCGGCGCATCCGCTGTCCATTTCCTACGGCGCCGTGACCCGGCCGGGCTTCCGGTTCCGGGCCTGGAAGCGGGCTTGAATTGACCCACAAAGCGGGATAGCGTGCCGCCGTGAAACTGATTTTCGCGCCTGCTCATCTTCAGTGCGGCGATCGTTTTTCTCCCTCGAAGACCGACCAGCGGCACCTTCTAAAGGTGCTGCGTCTGCAGAGGGGCGACGAAGTGGAAGGGAGCGACGGCGCCGTGCGATACCGCTGCAAGGTCGTGCGGGCCAATTCGAAAGTGGAGCTTGAAGTCGCCACGGCTGAGACGATGGAGGACTCCCGCAGGATCGCGCTCGCGCTTGCGCGAATCGAACCTGCCCGATTCGAGTTCGCCGTCTCGGCGGCCGCCCAGTTGTCGGTCAAAGAAATCATCGCCTTCGGCTGCGCACGCCAGGATCCGGGAAAGCTCCGGATGGACCGCCTCCGGCGCGTGGCGGTCGAATCGGCCAAGCAGACCGGCTGTCCCTTCCTGCCGAGCCTGTCCGAACTGCCCGATGTGCCGTCCCTCGCCGCCTGCGTTCAGGACACATACGCGCTTCTGTTGGACCACGGCGCTCGTCTGTCTCTCATGGACGCCCTGACCGAGCGGGTGGACCCGTCCGCGGTTTTCCTGATCGTCGGTCCTCCGGGAGATTTGACTGAAGAGGAGAAGCAGTCGCTTCGGAACGCCGGCGCCGTCCCGGCGCGGCTGGGTGCGGAGCTTTTGCGCAGCGAAACCGCAGCCGTTGTCGCCATGGGCGTCGCCGCCGTGACGCTTGCCCGGACCGCGCGGACATGAGCGCCGAATTCAAACCCTCGAACCGGCCCATTAAAGTCCTTCGCGTGATCACCCGCCTCAATGTCGGCGGGCCCGCACAGCACGTCGCGTATCTCACGGCGGGTCTGGCGTCTCACGGGTTCGAAAGCGCGCTGGTCAGCGGCCGGATCGATCCGGCGGAGGGCGACATGGCGTACTTTTGCGAAAAACTCGGCGCGCAAGTCCGGTACGTTGACGCGCTCATCCGGCCGGTGAGTCCCCTTCAAGACCTGGCGGCATTTTTTCAGATTCTTCGTATCCTCCGCCGCGAAAAGCCGGATGTCCTGCACACGCATCTGGCCAAGGCCGGATTCCTCTCGCGCATGGCGGCGTTACTCCTCAAGCCATTCGGCGTGAACCCGGTCGTGATCCACACCTTTCACGGGCACGTGCTCCACAGCTATTTCTCGAACCGGCAAAACTCGCTCCACCTTTTTCTTGAACGCTTCTCCGCGCGGTGGACGGATCGGATCGTCACCGTATCGGAGCGGCTCCGCCAGGAGTTGATCCATGTCTACGGCATCGCTCCGGCGGAAAAGTTCCGCGTCGTGCCGCTCGGATTCGACCTCGCGCCGTTTCTTCAGATGCCCCGCCATCGCGGCGAATTCCGGAAAAAAATCGGCGTGGATGAAGTCACCCCGCTCATCGGCATCGTCGGCCGGCTCACGGCGGTGAAGGACCACGCGCTGTTTCTCGACAGCTTTCTGGAAACGTTGAAGGAAGTTCCGGCCGCCGTCGCGGTCATCATCGGCGACGGCGAGGAACAGGAACGCATCCGCGCGCACGCCGAGCGGCTCGGCATCCCGGGCCGGATCCGATGGACGGGCTTTCTGAAAAATCTCCCGGAAGTCTACAGCGATCTCACCGCCCTTGCCCTGACGTCCAAAAACGAGGGCACGCCGGTGGCCGTCATCGAAGCGCAGGCGTCGGGATGCCCGGTGGTCGCGGCCGATGTCGGCGGCACCTCCGACGCGATGCCGCCGCGGCCCGGCGAACTCGTCCAGGACGGCCGCATCGAACGGGCCGGCGGCTTCCTGATCCGGCGCCGCACGCCCGTCGAATTCGCGAATGCGTATCTGGAAATCTTAAAAGGAAGGTTCTCCCCTCACCCGGACGCCCGGTCCCTGATGGCCGAAACGTTCGGCGTCGCGCGGCTCTGCGAGGACATCGCGCACCTCTACAAAAACACGCTCGCCGCCTGCCGACCGGCCGACTGACGCGCTCACGTCATCTTGACGATGATGTCGCTGATGATGTCCGCCGAATGGTCTCCCCGGTCCGCCGCGTTCGACAGGTGGCGGTAGACCTCGCGGTGTTTGAGGACATAGGTGAAATCGTTTGAATTGAAGAGTTCCGCGAGCGCCTCGCGGTACCGGTGCTCGACGTAGTTTTCGGATTTTTTGGCGCGGATGATGTGTTCGTTGGCGTCGGCCATGTTGTTCCGGAGGGACTTGATCGCGAGCGTGATCTCCTTCGACATGGTGTAGAGGCCCTCGGAGATTTTCCTCAAATGCTCGTTGGACCCGACCTTGAACAGCAGCATCTCCTCGACCGAGGTCTTCGCGTAGTCGACCATGTCGTCGACCGACCGCGACAGCGCAAAAATGTCCTCGCGGTCCATCGGCGTCACGAAGGAATCGTTCAGTTCCAGAACGAGCCGGCGGCGGGCCTCGTCGGCCTCATTCTCCGCGTCCTCCACCCGCTTCCCCCGCTCCGCGGTGGGATCGGTGACGAACTCATGGAGGAGCCGCATGCCCTCCTCCGTCCGCTCCGCGTGATCGCTGAGCATCTTGTAGAAATCGCGTTTCTTCGGAAAAAACAGTTGCCTCAGTCCCATCCGTTGCCTCCTTGGCTCATTAGAGCATTTTACCCAGCAGATTCAATCCCAGATAGGTCAGCGCCGACACCAGCGCCGCCGCCGGGATGGTGACAAACCACGTCGTGACGATCTCGCCCGCGCGGTGCCACCGCACCGCCTTGATCCGCTCCGCCGAGCCCACGCCCATGATGCTCGACGACACCACATGGGTCGTCGACACCGGCCCGCCGAGGAGCGCGGCGGTCAGGATGACCGATCCCGACGCGCTCTGCGCGCTGAAGGCGTGGATCGGCCGGAGGCGGTAGATGCCGCTGCCCACCGTCTTGATGATCGACCATCCGCCGAAGGCCGTGCCGAGGCCGATGGCCGACGCGCAGGCGAAAATCGCCCACACGGGCACCGTGAATTCCGGATAGTGTTCCGGAAACGCGGCGACGAGGACCATCGTGATGATCCCCATTGATTTTTGGGCGTCGTTCCCGCCATGCGACAGCGCCAGCGCGATGGAGGAAACGATCTGGGATCGTTTGAAAAAATGGTTCACGTGCGGCGTTGCGCCGCGGGTCAGAAAAACCGACAGCGACTGGAACGCGTATCCGATCAGAAATCCGACGATGGGCGACGTGATCAGCACCAGCACGATTTTGACGAAACCCGCGACTTTGAAATGCGCCACGCCCGTCGCCGCCAGGACGCTTCCGGCGATCCCTCCGACCAGCGCGTGGCTCGACGACGACGGCAGGCCGAACCACCACGTCAAAAGGTTCCAGAAGATCGCCCCGCTCAGGGCGCCCATGATCACCCACGCATTGATCACGGTCGGATCGACAATGTCCTTCCCGATCGTCTTCGCGACCGCCGTGCCCAAAATAAAAGGCCCGAGGAACTCGCAGCTCGCCGCGATGATCAGGGCCGCGGACGGCGACATCGACCGGGAGGCGATCATCGTCGCGACGACGTTCGAGGCGTCGTGGAATCCGTTCACGAAATCGAAGACGATGGCCATCCCGATCACGAGGACCACCAGATAAAGGGGGGACTCCATCACGCGGTCAGTTCGTCACGCCGGGGCGGGGGGACAGGGCTAATTTTTTTTGGTGAAGGCGCTCAGCATGTCCAGCGGGATCGGAAAGACAATCGTGGTTTTTCCCTCCGTGGACATTTCCAGGAGCGTCTGCAGATACCGAAGCTGCAGGGCCTCGGGGTGGGCCGAGATGACCTTGGCCGCGTCCGTCAGCTTTTGCGACGCCTGAAACTCGCCCTCGGCCGCAATGATCTTCGCCCGGCGCTCGCGTTCGGCCTCGGCCTGCCGCGCCATCGCGCGCTGCATCCCCTGCGGAATCTCCACGTCCTTCACCTCGACCGCCTTGACCTTGATGCCCCACGAGTCGGTCTGCTCATCGATGATGACCTGAAGCTGCTGATTGATCTTGTCGCGGTTCGACAGAAGATCGTCCAGCTCGTGCTGGCCGAGGGTGCTGCGGAGCGTCGTCTGGGCGATCTGCGACGTCGCCATGTAGTAGTCGGCGATCTTCACGGTGGCGTCCTCCGGGTTGAGCACCCGGAAATAGACCACCGCGTTGACTTTGACCGGCACGTTGTCTTTCGTGATCACGTCCTGGGTCGGCACGTCCATGGTGACGATTCGAAGGTCCACCGTGACCATCTTGTCGACGAACGGGATGAGCAGAATCAGCCCGGGACCGTTGCCCTGCCCGCCCGGGTTCCACAGCGCGCGCGCCAGCCGGCCGAACCGGAACACGATGGCGCGCTCATATTCGCGAAGCACATGGAACGAATTCCAGAAGGCGACGACCACGAAGAGTACGGCGGCGAGAAGAATCGGGTTCAACAGAAAAAAGTTCACTTTCATTCACGTCCTTTCATATCGATCATCTATACGGTATGGATTATCAGCGAACGCCAACGGTGTAAAGAGGAAGCGCCCAAATCGCTCAGAGCAGACGCCGCACGATCAGTTGAACGCCGTCCTTCCGGATCACGCTGACCGCCGTGCCCGCATCCAGCGCGGCGCCGTCTTCCGTGTGGGCGCTCCAGAGTTCCCCGTCGACCAGAACGTGCCCCACGGGATTGAGCGGCGTGCGCACTTCGCCCCGCATGCCCGACAGGACTTCCTCCCCCACGCGGACTTTCGTGTGGAACGCGCGGACGGCGGCGCCGACCGCAAAAACGACGAAGGCGGCCGTCATCGCCGTGAAGAGCAGGATCACTTGAAAGGACACGCGAAACGCCTTGTCTTCAAACAGCATCAGCCCGCCGATGGCCATCGAGACGATGCCGCCCGCCGTGAGAATCCCGTGGCTGGCGACCTTGATGTCCAGGAGCATCAGGCCAATTCCGACGACCATGAGAATGAGGCCCACCGTGTTGACGGGGAGGATCGACAGGCCGTACGCCGCGAGGATCAGCGACAGAACGCCCACCACGCCCGGCACGCCGACGCCCGGCGTCGAAAATTCAAAATAGATGCCGGCCATCGCCAGCAAGATCAGAACGTAGACGACATTCGGATCCGTCAAAAACGCCAGGACCTTCTCCTTGAGTTTCGGCTCCACCGTTCGGAGTTCGACGGACTTGATTTGAAGCGCAATCTGTTTTCGGCCCGGCCCGGCCACCGACGTGGTCTCGCCGGCGATCATCGCAAGGAACGAATCGATGCTGTCCGCGCGCAGGTCGATCGCGCCGCTGTCCAGCGCAACCTTGTCGGTCAGCGACGTGCTCTCGCGCACGGCGGACTCCGCAAAGACGACATTGCGGCGGCGCGTTTCGGCGATCGTCCGCGCCCACGCGGCCGCGTCGTTCTCCGCCTTCTGCTTCATCACCGCTTCCATCTTGTCGCCTCCGAGCATCACCGGGTGCGCCGCGCCGAGGTGCGTGCCGCCGGCCATGGCGGAGATGTGGGACGCATAGGTGATGAACACGCCCGCCGACGCCGCGCGCGCCCCGCTCGGCCCGATCCACACGAGAATCGGAATTTCCGAATTCAAAAATTCCCGCACGATGTGCCGCGTCGATTCCATCAGGCCCCCCGGCGTGTCCAGCCGGAACAGGACCGCCTTCGCGTTCACCGCGCGCGCCTCGCGGATCACCCGCTCCACGTACGTCGCCGTCACCGGCGTGATCGCCTTGTCCAGGTCCGCAATGAGGACGACATCCGCGCCGGCGGGGATCAACCCCGGCGGGAGCAGGACCAGCGAAACCAAGGCGAGAACCAACGTGAGAAAGACACTCTGTCGCATAACACCGATCATAGTCGCCGCCCCGCAAAAAATCAAGCCGTGTCATTGCAAGGCGGCCGGGGAATGAGATTAAATTGGGAGACCAATGGCGACATTGCCCAAACAGCGGCTGAGTTCCAGGGTCCTGCAGATTTCCCTGACCGTGGCGCTCGCCAGCGTGATTTTCTACGGTCTTTCTGTATTCGCGATCGAGTTCCAGTCCGGTCTCAAGGACGCGCGGATGGAGATGATCAACCGCCTGAAGGAACTGACGGCGGCGTTCAACCGCGAAGTCCAGCGGCGCCAGACCCGGGTCCGGCTCCTCACGGAAAATCCCCAGGCCTTCGACGCCGCCGTCCAGTCGATCCGCCGCAGCAAAAAGCCGGAGGCCTTTTTCGGCGACGGCGTCCGCTTCTATCAGATTCTGCATCAAACGGAACTCGAAGCCGGCGGCGCCACGTCCCTCGAGTTCGAGTCGCTGCTGACCGGGTCGCGCCACGGCGTCCTCAAATTGGTGGAGGGCGTCGACACCGACGCGCGGGCGGGACTGCTCTTTGAGGCCCACGCCATGGCGGCCAACCGGGTCCAATCGATCCGGGTCCTCTGGAACGTCGACGCGCTCCTGCCGGCCGTCGATTGGATGTCGAGTCAGCGGGTGGAGGGGCTGGCGCTGGTCAGGGAAAATGGAAAACCCCTGTGGCTTGCCGGCCAATGGCCCCGGGGCGAGGCGGGGCTTGCGGTTTCAGCGGCGCCTTCGGAATTTTCCTGGGACGGAAAAACCTGGATCCTGGTAACCGAGGAAATTTCGATCTTCTCCGACCCGGTCCACCTTCGGGCGATCGCGCCCAAATCCCTCCTCTACGCCCAGGCTTGGCGAATGAGCCGGCGCTTCCTCAACCGCGTCTTCGTCCTCCTCGCCATCGGCCTCGCCCTCGCGGGCCTCCTCGTCGTCGCCACGCGGCAGGTCATGAAACCGCTCGATGAGGTCACCCGGGGCGTCAACCGCATCGCGGACGGCGATCTCGATACCGTGCTCGAAACATCCGGCGATGACGAGATCGCCTTTCTCTCGGGACAACTGAACGACCTCGTCCACCGGCTCAAGGTGAAGGAGCAGAGCGTCCAGGCGCATATCCAGCTTCTCAAGGAAAAAAACGACGAGCTTCAGGCGCTGAGCGACAAATTGAAGGAGGCCGACCGGCTTAAGGATCAGTTCCTGGCGATCCTCAGCCACGAGCTGCGCACCCCTCTGACCGCGATCCTCGGATACGCCGAGCTTTCCCTCGAAGGCATCTACGGCCCGTTGACGCAGAAACAGACGGAGATCGTCACCTTCATCCACTCCAACGGCCAAAAACTCCTGACCCTCATGGAGGACCTCCTCGACATCGCCAAGATCCGCGCGGGAACCATCGAAATCAACATCGAGCCCCTCGATCCTTACGACCTCATGGCCGACATCCGCAAGTACGCCGAAAATTCGGTCCGGGCCAAATCGGACGTCCGGTTCGTCGAGGACATTCACGCCGGCCTGCCCGGGATTCGGACCGACCGCGTCAAACTCGAACAAATCCTGACCAACCTCCTGTCGAACGCGATCAAGTTCACCGAGCGCGGCCACGTGGCCCTGTCGGTGACGCGCGAGGGAGACAGCCGCGTGAAGTTTACGGTGGAGGACACCGGCATCGGAATCGCCCCGGCTCACCTGCCGAAAATTTTTGATCCCTTTGTCCAGCTCGACGCCGGCGTCCGCCGCCGGTACGGTGGAACCGGCCTGGGATTGACCATTTGCAAGAGTCTGGTCGATAAGTTGGGTGGGCGGATCGAAGTCGAAAGCATCCCGGGCAGCGGAAGCCGGTTTTCCGTGTGGATGCCCGTGGACAGCCGGCCGGCGCATGATTCTTCGGGAGGACAGGCTGCATGAGAGTGCTGGTGATCGACGACGATCTGCACATTCAGCGGATCGTGGAGGACCGGTTGAAGGCGGAGAATTTTGAAATCCTGAAAGCCTCGGATGGAATCGAGGGCCTGCGGATGGTCTATGATTTCCATCCCGACGTCGTCCTCCTCGACATCATGATGCCCACCATCGACGGCACGGCCGTCCTTCACTGCATCAAGAAAGACGACAAGATCAAGAACATCCCCATCATCATGATGACCGCCAAACGCGAACGCGCCGACGTCATGCAGGCCGCCGCCGCCGGCGCCGCCGAATACATCGTCAAGCCGATCGATTTCAGGCAAATGGTCAAGAAAATCTATGAGGTGACGCACGCCGCGCCGCCCAAACCCAGGGAAAAGGCCGGACCGCTCAACATCAAGGCCATGGCAACCGACCTCGCCAATCTCTCTTTCGAAATGGAGGCCATCGCCGCATCCGCCGGCATCAAGGTCGAGCGACCCCTGCCGGAGACGAAGGGCAGCGGACTGAACATCAAGGTCGACACCGCCCCCGGCGGCGTGGCGTGCCTGCAATTCGGCGGCGCGCTTCACACAGAGGACGCGGATTCGATCCGCAGCGAGTTGACACGGCTCATTGCCGCCAACGTCTCCAAATTCGTGGTCGACATCAGCGACATCCAGAGCCTGGACCTCACCGAGGTCATGATCCTCAAGGACGTGATGAACCTCATCTCCCGCAACCAGTACGCCGCCCGGCTGGTCGAAACCGACGGCAAGCGCCGCCGGTTCCTCCGCCAGTGCAACCTGCATCTCGAGTATACCCTCTTTGACAGCCGCGACGAGGCCCTCCGCTCCTTTTAGACCGCCGGCGCCTCTCCATATTATATATATGGACTTTTCCGGCCCCCTGTGGTATGGAAAATGGCTTAATTTCCAGAACAAGGAGGAACGCGAATGGCCCGAATCGTAAGAGGCGGCTTGATCCAGGCCCGGGTGCCCATCCAGGCCGATGAGGGGTCGCCGGAAAAAATCAAGAAAGCCATGATTGAAAAGCACGTCAAGTTGATCGAACAGGCCGCCAAGCGGCGGGTCCAGATCCTGTGCCTGCAGGAATTGTTTTACGGCCCCTATTTTTGCGCCGAGCAGGACATCAAGTGGTACAACATCACCGAACCGGTTCCGAACGGCCCCACCACCCAGCTCATGCAGAAGCTCGCCAAGAAACATTCGATGGTCATCGTCGCCCCGCTCTACGAGGAGGCCATGACCGGCGTCTACTACAACACCGCCGTCGTCATCGACGCGGACGGCAAGTATCTCGGCAAGTTCCGGAAGATCCATATTCCGCACTGTCATCCGGGGTTCTGGGAGAAATTTTATTTCAAACCCGGCAACGCCGGCTGGCCGGTCTTCGAAACGGCCTACGCCAAAGTCGGCATTTTCATCTGTTACGACCGGCACTTTCCGGAATGCGCGCGCATTCTGGGCGTGAACGGCGCCGAGATCCTGTTTAACCCGTCGGCGACCGTCGCGGGCCTTTCGGAATATCTGTGGAAACTCGAGCAGCCGGCGCAGGCGGTGGCCAACGCCGTCTTCATCGGCGCCATCAATCGCGTGGGCCGGGAGCGGCCCTGGAACATCGGCGAATTTTACGGCCAGAGCTATTTCGTGGACCCCCGCGGAAGTTTCGTGGCGAACGCCAGCCGCGACAAGGACGAGGTGCTGGTGGCGGACATGGACCTCGACAAGATCCGGGAGGTCCGCAACGTCTGGCAGTTCTACCGGGACCGCCGGCCGGAAACGTACGACGACTTTGTCAAACTGAAGCCTTAACCCGCAGGAGGAGAATTCATATGGCGGCGCCAACCGTTGATCAGATCAAGAAAATGCGGGAGGAGTATCTCCTCCCGTCGACCATGACCTACTTTGAGCGGCCGGTCAACATCGTCCGCGGGCAGATGCAGTACGTGTACGACGACCAGGGCAGGAAGTACATGGACGCCTTCAGCGCCGTCGTGACCATCAGCGTCGGCCACTGCCATCCCGATGTTGTATCCAAAATCCAGAGGCAGGTCGGCCAGCTCCAGCATATGACCACGCTTTACTATCATCCCAACATTGTGCAGTACGCGAAGAAAATGCACGAGATGGCCGGCGGCGGCGACCTCAAGGTCAGCTTCTTCACCAATTCCGGCTGCGAGGCCAATGAACTGGCGGCCATACTCGCCAAGAACCACACCAAGCAGCAGGAATTCATCGCCCTCCGCCATTCCTTTCACGGCCGCACCCTCATGGCCATGACCCTGACCGGCCAGTCCTCCTGGCGCCACTCCATGCCCTACGTCTTCGGCGTGACCCACGCGCCCAACGCCTACTGCTATCGCTGTCCGCTCAAGCTCAAGTACCCGTCGTGCGGCGTCGCCTGCGCCACGCAGGTCGAGGACATCATCAAGTACAACACGTCCGGCCGCATCGCCGGATTCATCGCTGAGCCCATCGCCGGATTCGGCGGCGTCATCCATCCGCCCAAGGAATATTTTCCCATCATCGCCGACATCGTCAAAAAACACGGCGGCGTATACATCTCCGACGAGGTCCAGACCGGATTCGGCAGAACCGGGAAACACTTTTTCGGCATCAGCCACTGGGGCGTCAAGCCCGACATCGTGACGATGGCCAAAGGCATCGGCAACGGCGTGCCCCTCGGCGGCATCATCACCACGCGGGCCATCGCCGAGTCGATGCGCGGCAAGGTCCATTTCAACACGTATGGCGGCAACCCCGTTTCGATGGCCGCCGGACTGGCCGTCCTCGAGGTCATCGAGCGGTACAACATGGTCCGCAACGCCGACTCGGTCGGGACCTACCTCAAGTCCCGGCTGCTCTCGATTTCAAACCGCCACCCTGTGATCGGCGATGTGCGCGGGCTGGGACTCATGCTGGGCGTGGAACTCGTGAAAAACCGGAAGACCAAGGAAGTCGCCCCGAAGGAAACTTTGCGGCTCATGGAGCTGTGCAAGGACCGGGGTCTTTTGATCGGCAAGGGCGGGATGGCCGGCAACGTCGTCCGGATCAAACCTCCGATGTGCGTCACGCGGAGAGACGCCGACTTCATCGTCGGCGTCCTGGACGAGTCTCTCGGCGTCATGGAAAAGGAATTTCGGATCCGACGCCCCGCCGCTTCGCGAAAACGATAAACCGGAGTCTCCCCCTGGCCTTCTGCCTCGCCCTCGCGGCTGCCGGGTGCGAGGCCGAGCCTCCATCGGGCGGTGTCGGCGCTGGCGCCCCCGCGCCGGCCACGGCCCGTGGCGCCGCATCCTCGACCGGCCACGAGCCCGCGCTTTCGGTCCGCGCGGACGGGGCGGCCAGAAAAATGTTCCTCCAAGGTCTGCGCGCCATCCAGCGGCGTGATTACCCGGCGGCCACCGCATTCTTTCAGCAGGCGGAAGAACGCCACAGCCGGCGCTCAGGCGCGCCGGACGAATTCATCTACGGATGCCTCTATTACATCGGCCGGTGCCGTGAAGGCACACTCAGTTTCGAGGAAGCTCGCGACATCTACGCGCATGTCCCGGCCGAAAGCGCCTACCGGCCGTGGGTGGAACTCCGCATGTCCGCCATGTCCCAGGATTCCGACGGCGACGGCTACATCGACGCATGGGAAGACGCCGAGGGAACCAATCCGATGAACCCACTGGCGCACCCCTAGATGGCCCGGCGCCCCGCGCTCCCGGGACAGCGCGCCGCACAGATCGCGGCCCTTAAAAAGCATCTTCGCACCCTCCTCATCGGACTTGCCATCGGCGTGGTCAGTGGTGTGATGGTGATGGTCCTGGGATCCTTCGAGGAGGGATTTGTTGCGCGCACGGAACTCTTGCTCCTGGATGTCCGCTATCGAACGCGGCCCCACATTCCCGTCCATCCGGACGTCGCCCTGATCAACTACGACGACGCCTCCCTCGCGCTCTTCGGAGGCTGGCCATGGCCGCGGCACCGGCAGGTCGCGCTCGTGACCGTGCTCGATCTCTACGACGCCCGGGCTGCCGGCTACGACGTGTTTTTCTCGGAACGAAATGACATCATCGTCATGGATGAGCGGCTCCGCCAGTTTGTCCGCAGCGACGAGGTCGCCAAGGGTCGGCCGGCGCCCGAACGCGTGTCCCGTGTGCTCCGGACCGCCATCCGCGACTACGACCGCGAGTTCGAACGGGCCATCGCGAAGTCCGGGAACATCTATCTCGGATATTTTGTCCAGGAGCCCGACAAGACCGTCGCCGTCGGGGGACTTCCGGCGATCCAGAAATATGTCGAGGAAGACAAGAAATCGCCCACCTATCCCCACGAGGCCCTGGAATCGCTCGCGCCCCACACCATCGCGGCCACACCCGACTTGGAAAAACATATTTTCAAAATGAGCCGCGTCGTCCCGCCGCTGTCCTTCCATACGCGCGCGGCCCGCAGCGCGGGATTCGCGCAGATCGTCAAGGACCTCGACCACACGGTGCGGCTCTACCCCATGTTCATGTACTACGACGGCAAAATCCATCCGTCGATCGGGTGCGTCATGGTGGCCAGCGTCACCGGCGTTCCGCTCGACCGCTGGGTCATCAAGCCCGGCGAATACGTGGAACTGCCCGACGCCAAAGTCCCGGGCGAGACCAACCCCGTCACCATCCGCATTCCCGTCAACGAAAACGGGCAGATGCTCATGAACTGGGCCGCCAAATTCGACGACGTCTTCCTCCACGTGTCCTTCCGGCTCATCTCCGAATACTATGCCTATCACACCGCCAAGGGCCTGGCGCGAAATTATCCGGCGGACCCCGCGGCCTTCGGGGCGATCTACGCGGACATCGTCAGTTCCATCGATGAGGAGCAGATGGTGACCGAAGAGGAATCCCGGCGCATCGCGGGCGAAATTGCCCTCGCGCACATCGCAACGCCCATGTTGAAAGCCGGCGCGACGCACGCCGACATCCTCTCCCGGCTCAAACTTCCCGACGGGGTCGCGGCGCCGGAGCAGGTCCTCCAGGCCGTCGACATCGCGTTGCAAAAATCCGGCGGCGCGGCCTTCGACGCCGCGTGGCAGGCCGAGATCGAGCGGAATGTGAGCTGGTTTGTGGCCAAAAATCGGTTGAACGAAGTCGAGCCTCTCTTTTTTCCGCCCGCACGCACCGCGCTCTGGCAGGGCAAACAGACGGCATTCTCTCCACTCGACCTCGAGAACAAGATTTTCATGATCGGACTCACCGGCGTCGGGACCATCGACCTCAACCCCATGCCGTTCGAAAGCGTTTCGCCCATGGTCGGCATGCACTCCAATGCGCTCAACACCATGCTGGCCCACACCTTTCTCAAGTTCCCCAAGGACTCATGGCGCTATCCGCTCGACATGGTCTTCGCGATCGTGACCGCCGTCGTCGGAGCCCTCACGTCGCCCTTCATCGGGTTTCTCGTCGTGACCCTCATCGTCGCCGGATACAGCTACGCCGTCTGGTGGGCCTTTGCCGCGCACGGCCAGTGGATCCAGTGGCTGGAGCCCGTCATGGCGATCTCGCTGACCTACATCGGCGTCGTCGTCTACCATTTCATCCAGGCCCGGCGCGAAAAGGGCAAGGTCCGGGCCATCTTCGCCGCCATGGTCTCGCCCGACGTCCTGAAATACATGGAGGAACATCCGGAAAGCTTTTCGCTCACGGGTGTCCGGAAGGCCGGCACGACCTTTTTCTCGTCCGTCGAGCGTTTCGGAAAGGTCACCGCGGGCGTCGCGCCGGACGAACTCGGGGGAATTCTCAGTTATTATCTGACGCCGACCAGCGAGATCATCATGGACTATCAGGGGTACATCGACAAGTATGAAGGCCACGTCATCATGGCCGATTTCGGCGTCCCCATCGACGACCCCGGGCACGCCTGGAAGTGCTGCTACGCCGCGATCGAGCAGCAGCAGGACATCCTGCCGTTCCAGTTTTTCGTCAAGGCGCGCTACGGCGTCGACGTCTTCGTCGCCATGGGCATCAATTCCGGTTACGTCTCGGCCGGAAACATGGGATCGGAAAAGAAAATGCAGTACACCGTCATGGGTGACGCCGTCAATATGTCGGCCCGGTTCAGGCCCGCCAACAACATCTACGACACGCGCATCATCGCCGGCGAACCGACGCTCCCCTTCGCCGGTGACTGCCTGGAACTCCGGCTCCTCGACAAACTGCTGGCCAAGGGCAAAACCAAGCCGGCCACCATCTACGAAATCCAGGGATGGAATCCCAAGTCCTACCTCGAACTCAAAAAGGACGCGCCCGTTCCGCCGTCCCTCTTGTCACGATGGTCCAAGTGCCCGGCGGAAAAGATATTCGGCTATCACCGGTTCTGGCAGCAGAAGGAAAAGGATTTCGCGCATCCGCTGATTCCGAAAATCCGCGAGTTCTTCGAGTCCCAGCTTGCGGTCGCCGAGGAAATGATCAAGGTGGAGGGGCGGTCGGAAGTGCGGAAATACTGCACGGAACTCTACGGCGTCCGCGACGAGGCCGCCATCGTGCTCGGCAAGAAGGTGGACGGGATGGCGGCGCCCGGAAAACCCTGGGATGTGATTCTGGACAAATGGATTTCGACCGCGTCGGAGATCCACCGCGCGCTCGAGGAAAGCCGGCAACTGGCCGGGCAGAGCCCCGAGATTTACAAGGCCTACGTGTCCTCGTTTTCCCGCGCCGCGACCTTGACCAACAAGCTCGAGACCCTGAAGGCCCGGCTGGCGTTTCATGCCGAAACGGAATCGGTGATGGAACGATTCATCGTCGACATGCACGAATCCATTGAGAAAACCGCCGAAGCCGGCGAATCAGCGCCCGCCCCGGACGGGACCGAACTCGAAACCAAACGCGCCGCCTACCGCTCCGCCGTCCAGGGCATCTACGACAGCCTGGCGGCCAAACCCGCCGAGTACCATGAGATGATGTCGCAGGTGGGCTCGGTCACCGAATCCCAGAAAAAGGCCCGTGAGATTTTCGTTGAGGGCGTGAACCTCCACTGGGAGCGAAAATGGGACGAATCGATCGAGAAGTTCCGCGCCGTGCTGGACATCATGCCGGCGGATGGCCCGTCCAAATCCTACATCGAACGCGTCCACGGATACAAAACCGACCCGCCCGGCGACAAGTGGCAGGGCGAATTCGTGCAGAAGAAGAAATAGAGATGGCCGAAAAAGAGAAGGCGCGGAAAGTTCCGCCGGTCAAGGTCGCGATCATTGGTCTTACCTGCGCCGCCGCCGTCGGCGTCCTCACTTGGCTCGGCGTCTTTCAGAAGGTCGAACTTGAGCTGAACAAGCAGCGGTACGTTCACCGGCCGGCCATCGACATCGACACGACCATCTTCACGATCGACATCGACGATCCCTCCATCGACCAGATCGGACGCTGGCCCTGGACTTGGGACCGGCACGCCGTCATCCTCGACCTCGCGTGGCTCTACGACTCCCGCCGCGTCGCATTCGTCGAACCCTATTTCAGCGAGCCCGGCCCCATCACTGTCCAGACCCCGCAGGCCCGGCAGATCGCGCTCAGCCTCTCGCAGTTGGCCCAGGGCAAGACCGACGTGGACTACCGGACGGAGCTGGAAGGGCAGATCCCCGACTTCAACCGCCGGTTCCTCAAGGCGGTCGAGCGGTTTCCCGCCACCTTCATCGGAAACAGCTTTGCCATTCCTGAAGGCCCGGCCGCGGAGGATGTGCGGAAGATCCGGCAGATGTCCGAGTCCTACAAGGCGCATTACTCGCTCGCGAAAAAACAGGCCATCGCCTCACTCGACTCCTGTTCCATTCTCCGGCCCGATCCCGCCTCCCTCCTCGTCGCGGCGGACATCGTGCCCGTCACGGCCGACCTCTCTCGCCGCATCGCCGGCGCGGGATTCATGCGCATCATCCAGGACGTCGACGGCGTCGTCCGCCGCACGCCCCTCCTCGTCTGGTACGACGGCCGCGCGCATCCGAGCATCGCGCTCTCCATGGCCGCCGATTATTTTGGATGCCCTCTGGACAGGATTCGCATCCATCCCGGAAAATACGTCGAGATCCCCGGCCGGGACCGCACCGTCCGCGTGCCCATCGACCGCAAGGGCAACCTGCTGATCAACTGGGCCGGAAAATATCAGGACACCTTCTTCCATCTCCCCTACATCGTCATCGCCCACCATTACGCGCATCGGCTGGCCAAGAGATTCGTCCGGCAGTTCACCCTGGGGCTCGACAACCCGCAGGACGTCATGCAAAAAATGGCCGAGTTCCTCACGCGCCAGCGCCTCGTCCCGGCCGAGGACGTGGAGCGTACCACGCAGGAGATCATTCTCGTGTGGCTGATGGATTTCTTCATCGACCGAAACGCCCCCTACGAGGCCTTTCTGGCCAACACCGGGATTGAGCACAGTGACGGCCTGAGGTTCTGGTGGGACCAGTTGTCCGTCAACAAGCGCACCGAGGACATGCTGCGGTCCGGCCAGGACCCCAACTACTCCGCCATTCTGGTCAGCCTCGGCCTCAAGGACACGGACATCTACCGGGACGGCGTCCGGCAGACGGCGTTTTTCTTCCGCAACGGCAAGATCAACGACGTGCGGCCCCTGATGTTCATGGAGCCGAGCACGATCGACGTGAGCGGCGTCGAGATGAAATTCAGCCCGATGGACCTCACCGGCAAAACCGTCTTTGTCGGGCTCACCGCCACCGGCCTGAACGCCTTCAACCCGATCCCCTACCAGCAGCGATACCAGATGTTCGGCATGATCCCCAACGTGTACAACACCATCGTCACAGAGCAATTCTTGCGCGCCCAGTCGCCCTGGATGCAGTACCTCTACATCATCCTCTACGCGCTCGCCGTGACCTGGATCGTCCTCCATGTGCGGCCCCTCATGGGATTCGGCGTGACGGTCCTGACCTCGGCCGTCCACATCGGCGCGGCGTGGCTTCTCTTCATCTTCGCCGGCGTCGCCATCCCGGTCTTCGCGCCAGTCCTGACCGTCGTGATCTGTTACGTGTCGGCCATGCTGTACCGCTACGTGCAGGAGCAGCGGGAGCGGCAGAAGGTGCGGAACATGTTCGGCGCGATGGTGTCGCCAGAGGTATTGAAGATGATGGAGACGAAGGGCGTGGCGCTGACGGGCGAGAAGCACGAGGCGACGATGTTTTCCTCGGACGTGTCCGGATTCACGACCATCTCCGAGGGCGTCACCGCGCAGGAGCTGGCCGACATCCTGAACATCTACCTCACGCCGATGAGCAACATCATCATGAACTTCGACGGCTTCGTCGACAAGTACGAGGGCGACGCCATCAAGGCCGATTACGGCATCCCCATCATCGACCCCAACCACGCCTGGAAAGGGTGCCTCTCCGCGCTCCTTCAGCAGGAGGACCTCCGCGTCATCCAGCGGCTGCTCCTCCTCAAGTACGGCGTCAAGATCACCGCGCGGATGGGCGTCAACACCGGCGTCGTCGCCGCCGGCAACATGGGCTCCGAGAAAAAAATGCAGTACACCGTCATGGGCGAAGCCGTCACCCTCGCCGAGGAACTCGAGCCGATCAACAAACTCTACGAAAGCTGGATCGCCATCGGCCCGCTCACCTACGAGAAGGCGAGGGACTACGTCGAGGTCCGGTACTTGGACCGCGCCCTCATGGGTCCCTCCGCGCACCCGACCGAAGTGTATGAGCTCATGGGCTGGAGGCGGGAAAAGTTTCTCGAGCACTGGAACGGCAGGCCGGTCCCGCCGCTGTTCATCGAGGCCTGGCGGAAACTGACGCCGGAAAAAATTCTCGGATACATCTATTACTGGGACGAAAAAAAATTCAATGACACGCCCTTTTACCGCGACCTCCGCGGGCTCTTTGACAAACTCGCGCCTTTGTCGATCGAAACCGTCAAGATGAACGACATCGCCGGGGTCCACTCCCTGCGGGTGGAACTCGCCGAGCTCGACAAGGCGATCCAGGCCTACGACAATCTTCTCTCCGGTATGACGCTCGACCGCATCTCGCAGTCGGAACTGGACGACTTCAAGGCCCAGGAGGCGAAGGCGGCCGAGGACTGGCTGAAAACGCTGTGGGGGTGGAAAGTCAAACTCAAACAGAACCAGTTCGCCGTTCAGTACCTGCAGGGCAAAATCCCGCACGAGAATTACGAGGAACTCCTCCGGTTCGTCGATACGCACCAGAAGCGTGTCGAGTGCTGCATCAAGCGCAGCTCGTTTCCCAAGCCCGAAGACACCGTCGGATGGGAGTTTGCCGTTCACCTCAAGTCCCTCGTGGTCGACGGGAAATCCGGCGTGGACCCCGCAGCCGCCAAGGCCAAATCCGAGGAGCTGCTCGGGAAAAGCCGGGAACTGGTCGCGGCCTTTCTCGAAAAACTCCCGAAACGCGCCGCCGAATTCCACGAGTTCATCGCCGACCACTGCATCGTTCCCGCCTACAAGTTCAAGGTCCGGGACCGGTTCGACGAGGCGCGCAAGCTCTATCTGAAAATGGACTGGGACGCCGCCGAAAAGGCCTTCCAGGCGGTCCTCGAGATCGATCCCAAGGACGGCCCGGCGACCAAATTCATCGAACGCATCGGCCACCTGCGCAAACACCCGCCGGCGCCCGATTGGAACGGAGACTGGGCGGAGGAATAGGAAGGAGGGAGAAAAGGAGGAGAAAGTGCCGCTCTTGACTTTTTGACTTTTTACAGGATTTCCCGGTAAACTTCCTCCCGTGGATTCGGAATCACAACCTTGTTGACCAGCAGGCCCTTCTCGGCGATGATCTCCGCGCCCGCGTCGATCGCCGCGTTGACGTCGTCCAGCGAGCCGCACATCGTGACGAAGGCCTTTCCGCCCAAGGCCATCGCAAGGCGGATTTCAATGAGGTCGACGTCCGCCGCCTTCACGCTCGCGTCCGCTGCCTCGATCAGGGACGCGACGCTGAAACTCTCCAATATCCCCAGCGCCTCCGTGTCCCGAACGCTCGACATGCCCCGGATCGCCGGCACGACCTTGTCGTGGACGTTCGGAATGATGAAATCGTCGATCAGCGTGTAGTCGGCCGTTTCCCGGCCCGCACCCACCGCGCGCTCCACCGCGCCGGTCGAGCCCGTCACCAGGACCATGTACTTGCCGGAACAGATGGTCCGCGACAGCAGAAGCTCCACGTTCCCGCTCTTGAGCATCGTGTCCGCCGTCTTGAAGCCGGACGCGATGCTCGATAGTTCAATGATGCCGATCGCCTCCCGCATGGGAGATGTCTCAGCCATGGCTACTCCCTCTCAATCACAATATCGCCGTTCACGGATGTGACCCGGCCCGAAATCGACGCGTGGATCGGCGCGCCCATCTGCCCTTCCGGCATCACCGCCACCGCCTGCCCCCGCTTCACGCGGTCGCCCGGCCGCACCGCCGGCGCCGCGGCTTGGCCGACATGCTGCTTGAGCGGCAACGTCACGCGGTCCGGCTGATAGTTCGTCTCGACGTACGGCGCGGGCACGTCCCATTCCGTAAGGCCGAGCCGCCGCGTCAGGCGATCCAGCGGCAGCCGGCGAAACTGGAACATCGGATGCGGCTTGTATCCTTTGCGTGGGTTGAAGTCCTGCGGTTTCGCGCCTTCCTTGATTTTTTCGGCCCTCGTTGACCAACTGATGATGTGCGGGTCCAGATCCTCGGGGCACGCAAAAAGCCCGCAGACGCCGCAGTGCACGCAGGCCAGCGCAAAATCGCTCTCGAGCTTCCAGCCGCTGCCGGTCAGCCCGAGCGTCCGCATCACGCGGTGCGGCTCGATCGGGTGGCCGATCAGATATCGCGGACAGAACTCCGTGCAGTAGGAACACTGGTCGCACGCCGATTTGCCGATGCGATTAAAGGCCTGCGGCTTTCTCGATTTTTTTTGTTCAAGGTAATGCCCGATGGGCACCGCGATATACCCCCCGCAGGATTTGGTCACAATGTCTTCAAGATCGTACGTGAGCTTGCCCATCATCGCGCCGCCGTTCAAAAACGCGCATTCCGGAAACGTCAGCCCCCCCGCAAGATCCACGATCTCGCGCAGCCGCACCCCCACGGGCACTTTCACCGTCATCGGCCGCCGCACCGCGCCGGCAATCGTCAGATATTTTTCCGTGACCGGCTCGCCGCTCGCGTCGGCCCGATAGACGTTGAGCAGTGTCTCCACGTTCGAAACGACGCAGCCGACCTGGAGCGGAATTCCGCCGGGCGGAATCACGCGGCCGGTGACCTCATACACGAGCACAAACTCGTCCCCGGCGGGATAGTAGGAGCCCATGAGAAACAGCTCCACGCCCGGACGCCCGCGCAGAACCTTCTCGAACGCCTCGACCGCGTCGTGCGCCTTCTTCTTGAGCGCAATCACGCCCTTGTCCGCCCCGACCTGCCGCATCACCAGCTCCACGCCCTTGACGATCTCCTCCGCCTTCAGGCGCATGACCTCCTTGTCCTTGTACAGAAGCGGCTCGCACTCGGCTCCGTTGGCGATCACATATTCGGCCTTCGCGTTGTATTTCACGTAAGCCGGAAACCCGGCCCCGCCGGCCCCGACCACCCCGGCGGTCTTCACTTGATCAACGAGCGCCATATCCCGAGCCTACCCGAAATCTATTGGTTTGACAAGGAACAGAACAAGGAGCATTCACGTCATCGCCAGATTGATCAGGAACAGCGCGCAGATCGCGTACATCATTGGATGGATGTCGCGCGCGCGGCCCATGCAAAGATGGAGAAGCAGGTGCGACATGAAGCCGAATCCGATGCCGATGGAGATGGAGTAGGTCAGCGGCATGAGCAGCATCGTCACGAACACCGGCAGGCCCTCCGCGATGTCCGAGAAATTGATTCGGGTGATCTCGGCCATCATCAATAATCCGACCAGCACCAGGACCGGCGCCGTGGCGAATCCCGGCACGGCCGTGACCAGCGGCGCGATGAACAGGCCGAGGAGAAAGAGCCCGCCGCACACGACCGCCGTAAGACCCGTCCGGCCCCCGCTCTCCACGCCCGCCGCGGACTCGATGTAGCTGGTCGTGTTGCTCGTCCCCAGAATCGAGCCGATCGGCGTGGCCAGCGAGTCGGCCTGGAGCGCCTCGCGAATCCTCGGGAATTCGCCGTCCTCCCTCACCAGCTTTGCGGCGTACCCGACCGCGAGAAGCGTTCCCAGGGTGTCGAAGAGGTCGACGAACATCGACGCGACGATCACCCCCCACAGCCGGGGTTCACGGAGGGGCGCGAGAATGTCGAGCTGCAGAAACGTCGGCGCGAGCGACGGAGGCGGGCCGACGAGCGCGGCCGGTTTGGGCGCCAGGCCCGTCACGAAGGCCACGGCGGATACGGACAGGATTCCGATGAGAAACGCCGCGCGGATTTTCTGCGCCATCAACACCGCCATGACCACCAGACCCGCCAGGGACATGAGCACGGCGGGTTTCGAGAGATCTCCGACCGTCACCAGCGTCACCGGATGCGCGGCGACGAGTCCCATGTTCTGAAATCCGATGAACGCCAAAAAGAGCCCTATGCCGATCGCGATCGCCCGCTTGAGCGCCGTCGGAATCGCTCGCACGATCATCTCGCGCACGTTCGTCCACGTGAGCGCCACATTGAGCGCCCCGGACCAGAACACCACGCCGAGCGCCTGCGGCCACGGGACCTTCATCGAGAGACATATCGTGTAGGTGAAAAACGCGTTCAGCCCCATCCCCGGCGCCAGGGCCACCGGAAGGTTCGCCCACAGGCCCATCGACAGCGACGCGAGCGCCGCCGCCAGACACGTCGCCGCCGTCACCGCGCCCTTGTCCATGCCGGACGCGGCCAGAATCTGGGGGTTGACGAAGATGATGTACGACATCGTGAGAAACGTCGTCACGCCGGCAAGACTCTCGGTCCGCGCGTCCGTTCCGTGCTCCTCAAGCTTGAACATGGCGGTGGATGGTAAGTGCAACCGCGCAATTTGACAAGCGGCGGTCCCGCCGATACAGTGGTAACGCCATGAGCCGATCAACGAATCCCTCCCGGCGCGGCCGGGACGACGCGATTACGCCGCTTTCGGGCGACGCTGCCCAGTATTATCTGTGCCAAGCGGGCCGAATCTTCGGCCCGATCGAACTCACCGCCATTGCGACTTGGATCGGCGAAAATCGGGTGACGCCGAGGGATTGGGTCTTCGTGCCGTCCCTCTGCGACTGGGCGCCGATTCTGGAAGTCCCGGAAATGGCCGGATGCTTTTACAACCCGTCCGACAAGCCGATCGGCCCGCCGCCGGGAATGCCGGTGGAGGCGTATCTCAAGTATTATCGCGCCCAGCAGGAGGCCGCACCGGAGGCGGAGGCGCCGCAACGGGTCGAAAAGCGCCAGTGGGTCCGTATCCCGCTCCACACCACGATGACGTTCCGGGAAATCAGGGACGGCGCGGCCAAACCCGCCGAGCGGCATCAGGCCTATACGGTAAACATTTCAGAAGGAGGACTCGCGTTTGAGTGGTCGGCTGCGATTGCGACAAAAACAGCCATCGAAGTGAGAGTCGACTTCTATCCAACGACACTCCGCGCCGATGCCGCGGTGGCGCACTGTGACCCCAAGGAGGCCGGCACGTATCAGATCGGCGCCGCGTTCAAGAATCTGCCGCAGACCGAACGCGACAAGATCCGCCACTTCGTCCGGGCCTGCATCCGCACCGCCTCGAACGCCACACCGCCGCCTGTGTAATCTTCCGGCGGCTATTTTTCGACGATTGTTTCCTTGACCTTCATCCCAAAGTGCCGGCCCGCCTCCTCGGTCAGCCCGAGGACCCGGTCGCCTTCCTTGACATCGACCACTGACTTTGGCCGGCCGCCTTCGAGCGTGAGCTTGATGGTTTCGGCGTTTTGCAGAACGAGGGCCACCGTCTCGCCTGCTTCCGTCCGGCCCTCGATCAGGAGCATCGGGCGGCGTTCGATCTTGGCGCGGCCGACCACGGCGCGCTGGGTGCGGCCGTCGTGCCGGACGATCAGGACCTCGACGCCGGATTCGATTTCGGAAAGATATTTTGTTTTGCCGTCCGGGACCTTGCAGTAGGCGTGGAGGGCGCCGGCGTTGACGCGGAACGGCCGCGAGGCGACATACTCGCTCTCCTCGACCTCGGCATGCACGAGGAAAAATCCGGACGAGCTGTTGCCCACCAGCAGCCCCTCGCCCATCGACATCTTCGTGCAGGTGTCGACGCAGACCCGGTCGCCCATCCCGAGCTGCCGGACCTTGGTCAGGGTCACCGGCACGAGCCGGACCGGCTCCTCCATGGCCCGGAGCGCCTCGGCGACGGCGCGCACGTTTTTCGCGTCGCCGTTACGCAGCACGACGCCGCGAACGCCCTTTTCGAGTATGCCCGCCGCCAGGCGCGCCTCCTCGGCGTTCGATACGTAGGTGTACAATGCGTCGGACTGAGCCACGAGATTTTCGAGCGGGATGATCGTCCAGTCCTTTGTGTCGACGATGACGTTGCGGTGGGCGGCCAGCCCCGCGGCCCGGACCTCGTCGCCCTTGCTCCGGATCTCGACGATCACGGCCTGCTCGCCGAGCTTGACGTCGCCGTCCGGCGCCACGATCTTGATCTTGCCGAGCTTGCGAATCGTTTCGGCCTGGCCGGCCTGCAGGAGCAGGAGCGCGTCAACGCCGGCCTCCAAGCAGGCGGCCACCAGCGGCTTGTCCGGCCGGTCAATCTGGACCCACAGCTCTTTTTTCATTCTACTTGCCGCGCAGACTCTTCTCGGCCTCTTTCACCGACTTTTTGTCATGGACGATCGCGGAAATCGCACGGATCATCTTGACCGGGTCCTTGTGCTGGAACACGTTCCGCCCGATCGAGGCCCCGCGCGCGCCGGCCTGCATCGCGCCGTGCATCATTTCCAGAACCTCCGTGTCCGTCTCCATCTTCTCGCCGCCCGCAATCAGCACCGGAATCGGACAGCCCTGGACCACCTTGCGGAACGTCTCGACACTGCCGGTGTACTGCACCTTCACGATGTCCGCGCCCATCTCGGCGGCCACCCGCGCCGCGTGCGACACGATCAGCGGGTCGTACGCGTCCTTCACTTTCTCTCCGCGCGTGTACATCATCGCCAGAAGCGGCATGCCCCAGGCTCGGGCCTGGGCCGACACCTGGCCGAGTTGCTCCAGCATCTGCGGCTCTTCGTCGGCCGCCAGATTGATGTGGACCGACACGCCGTCCGCCCCGCGCCGGATGGCCTCCTCGACAGTGCAGACCATGACTTTGTAGTTGGGGGTGGGCGACAACGACGTCGAGGCCGACATGTGAATGATGAGCCCCACGTCCCGCCCGCCGCCACGGTAGCCGGATTCGACGATGCCCTTGTGCAACAGAACCGCGTCCGCGCCTCCTTCGACGCATTTCGACACGGTGTCCTTCATGTTCTCGAGACCCTTGATCGGACCGAGGGTCAGCCCATGGTCCATCGGAATGACCACGCAGTTGCCGGTCCGCCGATTCATGATCCGCTCCATCCGGATGGCCTTGCCGATCAGCAGCATGTTCTTGTCCTCCTGACGCCAATGTGACCCAACGCCACGCGCAAACCCTGATTTTTCAACATCGGCATGGGAAAGTCAACAAACGAGGATGGGACCAAAGGATGGGGCCGCTCTTGACTTTTTGACTTTTGGGCTTTTCATGACTCCAGAAGCGCCAAAACCTCTTGTTCCATTGCCGGATATTTCCGACTCAGAAGGTGGAACCGGCGGTAACAACGGGTGACGCCGGATGGACTGATCTTCAGAAAAGATGCGATCTTGGAAGGTTTGATTTCGCAAAAATGCATCGCGGCGTATACGATTTTACTCCGAATATCCGATATCTCACGTGGCCGGTGCATGGCTGTAATCTGCGCAACGAAAATTCCACTGGCCTTGCAAATTCGCCGGCAGATTTCATCCAACGATCTTCTCACGATACCCTTGTGAATCACCCTTCGGCGTGGTTCATGTTCATGCTTGATGGCACGCATAAAATCCGGCTCTCCCAATACGGGGTATCGTTCCGACGGATACATCCCGCGCTCGAACCGCCTGGCATCTTTTGAGCCATCATGCTCCAAATGAAACCGGATGAAACTCCGCGTGTCACGAAACTGGGCCTTGATCAGACCCGTCGTCAAAAAGGCATGCCTCCGACCGTGTACATAATCTCGATAACTGCTCCACCTCCATTTTTCAGGCCTGCTGACAAGGCCCGCACGCACCGGATTCATGTGGATGTAGCGCATCAGTTCCAATAGATAAGCTTCCTTTTGGCATAATATGGCCCGGTATCGGCCCTGAAACACATGCCCGACTTTGTGATACTTCCGGTTAAAGTACTGCGCGTACCTCGTCAAAAGCGATCTCATGATCGTCGACAAAGGGACATGCCCGACCTCGATGATCAGATGGAAGTGGTTCGGCATCAGGCAAAATGCATATACGCGAAAGGCGTATCGTTTCTGCACGAGGACGATCGATTCGAGGAAGTACTGATAGTCCCGGGACTCAAGAAATAGTGGTTCCCGTCGGTTCCCGCGATTGAGAGCATGGTAACACGCTCCGGGGAAATGGATCCGGTGTTTTCTGGGCATAGAAAGAGAATAGTTGCAACAAAGTCAAAAAGTCAAGAGCGGCCCCTTTTTCCTTTTTTTCTTTACTGCCACCGCTTGGCGGGGCGCGTGAGGGGGCTGTTCTTCGCGATGTACCGGGTCACCGCCTCTCGGATGGAAACGCCGGTTGAATGTCTGGATGCGGCCATGGACAACGCCGTGTAGTTTGCCCGATCCGCCACATAATCGCTTGCCGCGAGTGTATAGGTTCGGTCCATCGGAATGACCTCGTCGCGTTCGCCGGTGAGCGTTACGGCCGGCGAATCGGAAGCTGTGGTGGACGCGTGGACCTTGATCTGCAGTCCCGAAACGTAGAGTGAACCGGTTCGGCTGGGCGGCTTCCTGAAAGAGGGCGGCGAGATCAGCGTCGGTCATTCGGAGAAGGACGAGTTCGTCGTCGTAGGGCAGCGCGTATTCGATCATCCCAGCCGAAATGCCGCCCTTCGGAAAATTTCCGCACAGGCCGCTTGGGTTATAGATCCCGATGTCAGCGCCGGTGGCGGCGCGCGCCGCGTCGGCGACGACGTTGCCGACGCCGCCCTCATCCCACGGCGCCACCCATAGAAGGTTGTCACGGGTTTTTCCAACGTTTTTCCTCTCGTTGGATTCACGAAGGGCGTCGTATTGGACGAAAAGAGGCGATGGTCCGCCCTCATGCAACTGCAATTTCAGAACACCTTCGGGGTCGAACGCCAAAAACGTGTAGCTCCGACGGCCGGGCGTGGGAACGTAGGTCCACGTCCCTCCGTAGGGCGAGAGTGGGAGCCGCGTCAGGTTCAATTTCCGGAGAAGCTCCGGCAACGGGGGCGGCTGGTCGGGTTCGACATGCTCGCGAACGTTCCTCAACCACTTGACAGACTCACGTGCCCGCGGGTCTTGAATTCGGTCATCTCGTATATCCCCGTGCATCTCAACCCGCCCTTCGGCAAAATCTCCGACAACGCCATTCGCCACTCGCGCGATCCGCACGATGTCCGGACACGTCGAGCCGGACGGAAGCTCCGTGAACCAGACGTCCTTGTCAGACGCATGCGTTTCAAATTTGAGCTCGGCGCGGGATTCCCATCGGACGATGACAACGCAGCGTTCACCGGCGGCAATTCCTTCGCCGGCAATGAGGAGTGACCCTCGTTTGAGTTCGACGGTATCACTCAGTCGATACGGCCTTGAGATGAATCTGGCGTCCCGAATGACCGGCGCCGGAGGCTTGCTCAGAATCTCAAAAGACTCCCCACGATCCACCTCCAGATGCCAGACATCCCCCTGCAGGTGGGCGCATGGGAGTGTGACGTAGCCGATCGGCCAGTTTGACGGGATTCGCCAAAGGCCGGGTGTATTCTGGTCAGCAGCAGAAGGTCCGCGTTCGGCAACCCAAGGAATGATCGTCCCGTCCGGGAATTCGGCCAGCAGCCGGTAGGCGTCGGCCGGAGCGCCCGCCGTGATCTCCTTCAGCTCGCCATGCAGACCCTTACGCTCCCGTACGTGTACTGAAGCGTACGGGTCGGGAAGGTAGTATCCGTCGACGATGCAGAGATCAGCGGGTTCCGAGGCCAGACCGCGTTGAACCACCTTCAGCGTCGCCCGGCCCTCCTGCGCATCCTTCGGGACGCACACGGCCAGGCCTGCTTCGTAGTCCCGGCTCTTGGCGGGCGCCAGAAACCACTCGAGCTGCCAGCTTCTTCCACCCTGCTCCAGAATCAGTTTAATATCGGGATCATACTGATTTTTACCATACCGGATGAGTTGCCGGGCCTGCACGATCATCCACCAGCCATGTGCCGTCAGGCGCGGCAGGTCAGTGATGAGAGGCGGAACCTCGCGCGAAACGATGCGGATCGGAATGACGCCGGTGTCCACATGAAGTTTCGCAGGACCATATTCCAGATCATGTGGAAGGAAGACATAATGTCTCACCCATGTCATGTTCTGTTTGAAATCGCCAATCGCGTGATCGCTGCCGATCTCAACATCGTCGAATTTCTTCGCGCCTTGTTCAATCCACACGTATTCCCACGAAAACGACCGTTTCAACTTCATCCCTGGTCGGCGGACGACCAGCGTCTGTCCCGGCATTCCCTCGGCCGCGTCGATGCTCCATGCGGTCACGCGCGGTTCGAGATCGTACCGGTACCAGTATAACTGCTTGCCCGCATCCTTCATTCTGCGCCATAAATCCTCAAGTACCGGGTCGGCAGAGGTTGGAGACGCCGGATCACGGGGTGTATCCCGGAGAGGTGCGGTCCTGCCGACGTAGGCTAGTGGAAACGCGCACAGACGATAAAAATCCGGGTATGCATGGAAGACCGCATCCGGATTTCTGTTGAATTGCTGAATCAGTCAGCGGGCGGGATCGGCCAGTGGCCGTTCGAGCGCCTCGTCAATAATGAACTGTATCATTAGCCGCCGCGTCTCATTCAAGGCGACCTCACCACGATGCAGCGACTGGTCAGCCAGTTCGAACTCTCCGAGGCTCATCAGCAGGTACGTCAGATCGATCCAACCATCGAGCGAGGGCGGCATGCCTGCCAGACGCGAGAGGTCGACGGTTGAATCGCCCGGCTCAATGGTGGCCGCCGTCTGATAGGCCCAGACACGGCTGGACATTCGGGTGACCATCGCGGCGCCGGTTGCAGTGTCCTTTTCCACCGATTCCAAAAGAACGTCGTACCTCACGGCCGCTTCTTTCAGACGCCGCCGGGCCTCCTCTCTCTGGCGACTGGCGCGGTCCGCATAAGAAGTCATGTGTGCTGGTTCCTTCCATGCGGCGACTTCGAGCGCGTTCAGAGCGACACAAATCGCCGCCACCAGCACGAACGCCCGACAGCACATGGACGCGCGAATCAGTGCTCCTGAAGCGATCGCGGCGGGCACGGCGTGAGGCCGAGCGCGTCCCGGACCTGGCACACGATCCCGCGCCACTTCGCGCTCAGCACACGCCAGTCGGACGGGTCCATGACGCTCTCGCGGGTCTGCAGGCAGAACACCGGCACGTTCTCGTCGCCGTACCGCGGGTGCCCCAGCACGAGGTCCTCCCACGGCACGCCACTCGTCACCACAAACTCGGCGCTCGATTTCGACTCCGACAGCGATAGCGCAGGCCCGCGCCATTCGAGGCGGCCGTCCGCCAGCGTGTACCGGCCGGCCCGCAGCGTGCCCGGACTTCGGAAAATTCCCTTGCGGTTGTTGCACACGATGATGTTCGATCCCTCGATGTCGGTAAGCGATTCGTTGTATCGCCGGATATCCTCCGGCGGAAGGTCCAAGCCCATGAATTCGGCGACATGAAAAAACGGCAGCGGCACGATGCCCTGCATCGCCTCGAAATCCGCCATGTACTGCGACTCGCCCACCAGGCGCGCGTTGATCTCGCTCACGTACACCGCGTCCGGCCGGCCCTGGCGGTCGACCGTGGTGAGGAAATCGATCCCGAAGTTCCCGCGATAGCAGTTGTGGCCCATCCAGCGCCCGACCCGGACCATGATCTCAAGGACCTGCCGGCGAAGCTCCGGCGGCATGCCTCGGAGCGAGAAATCGGAGCCGCTGTACTGCGTGGCGCTCGTGGTCACGGCCGGATCGCCCACGATCTGGATGCAGGGCGGCGACAGCACAATCTCGCCGTTGCACACGGCCGCCGTGCAGTTGAAACTCGGGCCGGACAAGAATCTCGTGATCTTGACCTGCGTATGCGCGAAGGCCGCGCCGAGACTGCGCCGCTTGCCCTCCATCATCCGCATAAAATCCTCGTCGGTCCGGATGATGTGCGTGCCCTGGCCCGCAGCCGACAGCGGCACCTGCACCACAAACGCGCCGCCGTACTTGTCGGCCAGCTCCCGGTACTCGATCTGGCCGAAAAATCCTAGCGAGCTTTCCGGCGGGATCGGAATGCCGAGCTGTTCGGCCCGCCAGGCCAGCCGTGCCTTGTAATCGAAATAATTCTGCACAATGACGGGATTTTGAAGCAGATGGACCTTGCGACCCTTCCGGAACAGAAACTCCTGCAAATCGAGCGTTGTGCTGAACGCCACGAAATGGATTTCGCCCGCCGCCGCGCGCTCCGCCAGCGCTTTCGATATCTCATCGCCGTGGTCCTTGCAGAAGTAGTGGTCGAAGGAGTCGCTCGAGCCTGGCCGGACCCGCTTGTATTTCTCGTACGAAAACACCTGCGCGCCCCAGCCCTTCTCAATTCCCTCCCGGATGTCGTCGCCGTAATCGTCGCAGAGGACCATCGACACCTTCAGAAAATGCGAGAGCATGTGCGCGTCCGCGCCCGACCCGCCGTAATAGACGAAGCGTTTGTCCCGAAACCATCCCCGCCGCGCGGCCTCCTCCTGCAATGCGCTCAGGCTCTCCAGCGGCGAGCGGCGGATCGCGGGCGACATCTCAGCCCCTCAGCCGGTAGGTCCGGCCGCGGCTGCGCGCGGGATTGCCCCGGATGACCCGAAGCGCGAGCCGGCGCGTGTCGAAGATCGCCGTGGCGAGCGTCGCGTGTTCGTTGCGGGGTTCGGGGATGCAGAAGAAGCAGAAAGGCGCGCCGTCCCGTGACCCCAGCAGGCGGCGAATGTCGCGCGCGCCAAATCTCGGATGCCGCGCGATGTAGTCCCGGCCCATCCCGTACCGCGTCAGCGTCCACTGCATGTGGCCCGGACTTTCCATGTCGATCAGGTCCGGATGCAAATAGTGGTTGGTGTGCAGGAAAACCCCCCGGGGCCGGCTGAACGCCACGCGCTTCGCCGACGTCTCGATGTTCACAAACTGCCCGTACCGGAAGAGATTGATGCTCTGCCCGAACGACCGGTAATGCGCCCGCGCGATGTGGATGGCCGTCTTGAAGTCCGGCGCGTCCAGGATGGCCCGCGTGATGAACGTCCGCGGGATGCCCACCCGCCGGTCGCGCGGCGAGAGATAGTTGATCGCGTGAAAAATCCCATGCGAATTCAGCCCGACGCTCATCCCCGGCAGATACCCGAAATACGCCAGCGCCAGAAACCCGCCGCCGGTCGGATACCGCGCCCGCAGCACATACACGTCGTTCTGCCCCGACGTCCAGTCCTCGTTGTGCCCCACGACGTAGTGAGAATTGCACGGAACCGCCACGGTCGAACAATTGTCCGACCCGCGCGTGTACGGCGCGTCGATCTCAAGCAGTTCAATGTAGTTCAGCGCATAGATGTCGCGGAACGGCACGCCCGCCCCCTGCGCCACGCCGTCCAGCTCCTCCACATACCTCGGAAACGCCCGCGCGCTCCTTGCCAGCGACTCGTCCAGCGCCTCCTGCACCGTCCCGATCCGGCCGGTCCAGTGCGTCGCGAGCTGCGCGTTGTTGTGCCGGACATAATGGCGGATCTCCCGCCGGAACGCGCGGCCGATCGCAAGGCCGATGTCATAATTGAATCCGGAAACTTCAAATTCGATCAAAGATCCCATGAGCGCGAAACACTACCCTGCGTCCGCCGCTTTGTCCAGTTTTCCCGCATCCAATTGATACTGCCTCCGGAACCTGATACCTGTTGTCTGTCAATGAACCAAGACAGGGCCGTGCTGGAGGGCATGAATCTGCAAAAGCGTTTCCAAACCGGCGGCGAAGTCCGCGCCGTGCTGGACGGCGTATCGATCCGGCTGGCCACCGGCGAATGGCTGGCGGTCCTCGGACCGTCCGGCGTCGGCAAAACGACGCTGCTCCACATCCTCGCCGGCCTCCTCCCGCCGGACGCCGGGCAGGTCCTCTGGGATCAAACGGATCTCTACGCGATGGATGAGACCGCAAGGGACCACCAGCGGGCGGCCCAGGCCGGCCTCGTGTTCCAGTTTCATCACCTGCTCCCCGACCTGACCGTCGAAGAGAATGTCCGGCTCGCGCTGCAGTTGGCGCGCCGCAATCACAGGGACACGGACGCCCGGAAGTCCGTGACCGATCTACTCGACCGCCTCCATCTTCGTAACCTCGCCGGCGCGCGGATCGACAAGCTCTCAGGCGGCGAGCGCCAGCGCGTCGCCGTCGCCCGCGCGCTCGTCCACCACCCCAGATTCATCTTCGCCGACGAGCCGACCGGCAACTTGGACGAATCGGCGGCCGGCGCGGTCCTCGACCTCCTCGACACCGCCCGCCGCACCGAGGGCGTCGCGATCCTCCTCTCGACCCACAACCCCGCCGCCGCCGCCCGCGCCGACCGACGCCTCACGCTGCACGCGGGGAAAATCATGTGAGCATGCCGCGCTCGTCCATGGCCCGCCGGATCGCATGGCTTCCGGGCGACGGCATCGGACCCGAGGTGCTGTCGGCGGCGCGGCTCGTTCTCGACCGGCTCGGGTTCGACGCCGAATACATTCACGGCGACATCGGCTGGGAGTGCTGGCGAAGGGAGGGAGATCCTCTTCCGCCGCGGACGATCGATCTGTTGAAAACCGTCGACGCGGCCATGTTCGGCGCCATCACCTCCAAACCGGCCGGGCAGGCGGAAAGGGAACTCGACGCACCTCTGCGCGGCAAAGGATTGGCATACCGTTCGCCCATTGTGCGGCTGCGACAGATGTTCGATCTCTACATCTGCCTGAGACCCTGCACGGCGTATCCGGGCAATCCGATGAATTACAAAGAAGGGATCGATCTGGTGATATTTCGGGAAAACACCGAGGACCTTTACGCGGGCGTGGAATTTCATCCGGCGCCGACCGCCCTGTCTGCCGTGCTGTCCGATCTCTCGCTGTCGTTCTCTCCATACAAACATCTGCGCCCCGATCAGTATGCCGTGTCCTGCAAGATCAACACGCGCGCCGGATCGGAACGGATCGCCCGCGCGGCCTTCGATTTCGCCCGCGCGCGCGGCCGGAAGAAAGTCACGATCGTGCACAAAGCCAATGTGGTGCGGGCCTCCGACGGCCTGTTCCTGGAAACGGCGCGGGAGGTGGCCGCAGCCTATCCCGAAATTCTTGTGGAAGACGCCAACGTGGACGCCGCCGCAATGTGGCTGCTCAAAAATCCCCTCAATTACGACGTCCTCCTCGCCCCCAACCTCTACGGCGACATTCTCTCCGATATTTGCGCGCAGATGGTGGGCGGGTTGGGATTCGGCTGTTCGGGAAATATCGGCGACCGATTGGCGGTCTTTGAGCCGACGCACGGTTCCGCCCCCAAATACGCCGGCCAGAACAAGGTCAATCCGATCGCGGCCATACTTGCGGCGAAAATGATGCTGGATCATCTGGGCGAACCCGAAATGGCAAAACGGCTTGAGTCGGCCGTCGCGAGGGTGATCCGCGAGGGGAAAGTTCGGACGTACGACATGGGCGGATCGCACACGACAACGGAAATGGCCCGGGCCATCGCCGGGAAGGTATAGGGAAATGAAAAAAAGCGAAACGCTCCGCGCCGCCATCCTCGCCCGCCGCGCCATGGTGGTTCCCGGCTGTCACGACGCGCTGAGCGCGAAGGTGATCGAATCGTGCGGGTTCGAAGCCGTTCAGATTTCCGGGTTCGGCCTCGCGGCAGCGCTTCTCGGAAAACCCGATGTGGGGCTTGTTCAGATGAAGGACGTGCTCGACCTCACTTGGAACATCGCGCAAGCGGTGTCGATCCCCGTGATGGCGGACATCGACACCGGCGGCGGCAACGCCGTCAACGCGGCCGCCGTCACCGACCGGCTGATCGCCATGGGCGTGGCCGGGATGAACATCGAGGACCAGGTCTTCCCCAAACGATGCGGCCACATGGCGGGCAAGGAAGTGATCCCGGCGGAGGAGATGGGGGGAAAAATCCGGGCGTGCGTTCAGGCGCGGGACCGGCTGGACCGGGACTTCGTCATCAACGCCCGCACCGACGTCTATTCGGTCCGCGGCCTGGATGAAGCGATCCGCCGGTGCAACCTCTATTTCGACGCCGGCGCCGATCTCGCCTTCATCGACGGCATCGGAACGAAAAAGGAAATCGCGCAGGCGGTCCGGACGCTCAAGGGTCCGCTGTCGGTCAATCTCATGGACGCCGTCACCGGCGTCAAGACGGAACTGGTACCGATTCCGGAACTGGCGGCGATGGGCGTCGGCCGCGTGTCGATCCCCGTGGCGTCGATTCTCGCCGAGCACAAATCGCTGACTGATTTTTTCCGCGACCTGAAAGCGTCGCCGTCCGGACTTCTGGAAGGGCAGACACGCCGGGTCACGCCATTCGCCGAATTTCTCGAATTCGTCGGCCTGAAGGAATACCGCCAAATGGAACAGGAATTCCTCCCGAAAGAAAACGTGGACCGGAAATACAAATGATCCGGACGGTGGTCGAAAAAATTCTGGCCCGCGCGTCGGGCCGCTCCGGCGTGACGGCGGGAGACGTGGTGGAGCCCAGGGTGGATCTGGCGATGTCCCACGAAAACGCCGCGCTGGTCATCCACCAGTTTTCGGAAATTTACAGGGGAACGGGATTGGACATGCGCGTGTGGGATCCTTCCCGGATCACCATTATCTTCGACCATCGCACGCCCGCCGAAAGCGCCAAAACGGCGACCAACCAGAAAAAGGTTCGGGCGTTTGTGGGGGAACAGCGCATCGACAAATTTCACGACATCCGGGGCGACCGTGGTGGAATCTGCCACCAGATCCTGCCGGAATACGGCTATGTCCGCCCGGGTCAGGTGGTGGTCGGCACCGACAGCCACACGACGACCCATGGCGCGCTGGGGGCGTTCGCGTTCGGCATCGGCGCGACGGAAATGGCGGCCGTCTGGGCGCTGGGGACGGCGTTGAACGTGGAAGTTCCCGGCACGATCAAGGTGATCTTGCGCGGGCGATTTGCCGCGCGAGTTTGCGCCAAAGATGCGATCCTTCATCTGATCGGCCAAATTTCAGCCGAGGGTGCCAACTTCAGGGTCATCGAGTTTCACGGCGACGCGGTGGACCGGATGCCGACTTCCGGCCGGCTCGTGCTCTGCAACATGGCGATGGAAGCCGGAGCGACGTCGGGGATTGTTCCGGCGGACGAAGAAACGCGCCGGTACTTGCGGGAGGAGGCGGGAGTGTCCGACGACATCGAATGCGTTCGGCCGGACGAGGACGCAAGCTACGAGCGCTCGATCGAGATCGACGTCTCGGACCTTTCGCCGCAGATCGCCTGTCCGCACCGGGTGGACAACGTGAAAAGCGTGGATGCCGTGGAAGGCGTCAAGGTCGATCAGATCGTCATCGGGTCCTGCACCAACGGCCGGCTTGACGACCTCGCCATCGCAGCCGGCATTTTGCGGGGCCGGAAAGTTGCGGCGAGCACGAGGCTCCTGGTATTCCCGGCGTCATGGAGAGTTTACCAGGCGGCGTTAAAGGAGGGGTATCTGTCCGATCTTGCGGAGTCGGGCGCGACGATCCTGAACGCCGGCTGCGGCTGTTGTCTGGGCGTGCATCAGGGCGCGCTGGGCGACGGCGAAGTTGCGCTGTCGACCACGAACCGAAATTTTCAGGGACGGATGGGCAATCCCGACTCTGAAGTGTATCTCTGTTCGCCGGCCGTCGCCGCGGCCAGCGCGATCGCCGGCGCCATCGCCGATCCGAGAAAGGCGGGCTGAGGCCGGTGTCGAAGGTCGTGTTGAAACTCGGCGACGACGTTTCGACCGACATCATTTACCCCGGCCGGTTCATGGCCACCGTCCTGCCGGCCGAAACTCCCCGGCATGCCTTCGCCGACATCCCCCAATTCAACTCGCGCCTGCTGAAAAAAGAAATCGCCCCGGGCAGTGTGATCGTGGCCGGCAAAAACTTCGGCTGCGGCTCATCCCGCGAACAGGCGGTGTCGGCCCTGAAAGGACATGAGCTCGTGGTGGCGGCCAAAAGTTTCGCGAGAATCTTTCTTCAAAATGCCGTCAACCTGGGGTTGAAAACAGTTGCCTGTCCCGGCATCGAAGCGTCGGAAGGAGACGAAGTGGAGTTGACCGTCGGACAGGGATGTCCTGTCCCAAACGCTTCAGACTCGGAAAATTCCAGGAGGGAATTTTCCCCAGTACGCGTTGGGGGCGGGCATGTCATCAATCATTCGACCGGCGGGAGGTTCGACCTCATACCGCTTCCCCGACCCCGGCAGGAAATCATGGACGCCGGCGGGTTGATCCCGTATGCGCGGGTCAGGCTGCTGAAACGTCCTAAAATTATTTAAATTTCCCTTGCTTTTGGCCGACAAGTGTAATAGAAGGCCTTTTAGTGGTGAGGGGTGGCCTTCTGGAGAGGGGGAGGCCGGTGGAATTATTCGGCAGCAGTTACAGCTTTCAGACACGGAATATTCTGGCTACCTCTATGTCTGCCCATTCGATCCGCCATTCCGCGATTTCCCAAAACATCGCCAACGCTGACACGCCGTATTACAAGCGCAAGGAAGTACTATTTGAGGGCTACCTCCGGCGCGTCCTGTACGACGGGCCGAAGGTCCGCTCGTCCCGGCCGGACGGGCGGCACATTCCATTTTCGACCGAGATCCTCAAGATCCGGCCGACCATCCACGCTGAAACCGACTCGCGGTACCGGAACGACTACAACAACGTCGACATCGACCGCGAGATGTCCATCCTAGCCAAGAATCAGCTATCGTACAATGCCATCGTCAGTTTCGCGCAGAGCCTCAACCAGACCGTCCAGTCGGTCTTGCAGGCCGCCCGGTAATGTCTCTCTTCTCCTCCATCAACGCCTCCTCGACGGGGCTCACCGCACAGCGCACGCGCATGGACGTCATCGCCAACAACATTGCCAACGTCGACACGCCGAACTACAAACGCCAGCTTGTCATTTTCCGGCCCAAGGGCGAAGAGGGATTCATTTTCAACATTCCGCTGCCCAAGGCCAGCATCGGGATCGGCAACACGATCGGCGAGGGCGTCATCATCGACCGCATCAAGGACGACCTGAAAACGCCGAAACGCCTGGCCTACATGCCCGGCCATCCCGACGCCGACGAAAAAGGATACGTGCATCTGCCCAACGTCAACGTCGTGACCGAGATGGTCGACCTCATCGACGCCTCGCGCGCCTACGAGGCGAACGTCTCCGCCATTCGCGCCGCCAAGGGCATGCACTCAAAAGCGCTGGACCTTCTGCGGTGAGCAGCATCTTTGCTCTTTTGCCGAAGCCCAGGCTCCTGACGGACGAATTTTTCGCCCAGTCAGCGCCCAAGGCGGAGGGCGGAGCCGGCGCGCTCGCGGATTCAATGCTCTCGACCTTCAAGGAGGTCATGGGCGAAGTCAACCGGCAGCAGTTTCACGCGGAGGACATGACGCGCGCCTTCGCCGCCGGCGACGTCCAGGACGTCCACGACGTGGCCCTGGCGATCAACAAGGCCAAATTCGCGCTCGATTTCACCGTCCGGGTGCGCGACAGAATGCTGGAGGCATACAGGGAACTTTCGATGATGAGATAGCGGCCCACCGGGGGGTGAGGCCGATCTCTTGCGTGCAGGCAAGTGGAGTGGGGGGAAAGTAGAATGCCGGAATTTCTGCGCCGGATCGGCAGGCAGGTCGGCGATGTGTGGAAGGGCCTGGATCCGACCAAGAAGATCATGTTCGCCGCCGCGCTGCTCATGGTGGTCGCGGGGGTCAGTGTCTCCCTCTTCTGGGCGTCCCGCCCTCACTATGTCCCCCTCTACGCGAAAATATCAGAAAAAGACGCCGCGACCGTCATCGCAAGGCTCAAGGAATGGCGCATCGAGCACCAGTTCGACGCCGGCCAGATCCTGGTGCCGAGCAAGGTCCGGGACGAGGTCAAGATCCGGCTCGCCGGCGAGGACATCACGCCCCAGGACGTGCTCGGGTTCAAAGCCTTCGCCGAGGCCAAATTCGGCGGCACTGACTTTGACCGCAAAGTCCAGTTTCGCACAGCCATGGAGGAGGAGATCAAGCGGATGCTCCGGACCATCAAGGGCGTCGAGGACGTGGACGTCAACATCGCATGGCCGGAGAAGACCATTTACATCGAGGAGCAGCTTCCCGTCACCGCCTCCATCACCCTCACCCTCGCGCCGGGCACCAACCTCGAGGAAAAGCAGGTCCGGGCCATCGTCAATCTCGTGTCGCATTCCGTCGAGGGTCTCAAGTCCGACAACGTCTTCATCACCGACAACTACGGCCAGCCCCTGACCCTGCCCGACGGCGAGGACCGGGACGAGGAGATGAAGATGGCGCACCAGATGTGGGTCCGCAACAAAATCATCCGCCAGTTCGAAAACAAGGTCCTCGTCAATCTCGGCAGCATCCTCGCCTTCGACCGCGTCCGCGTCATGGCCGACGTCGCGATGGATTTTGACTTGCTCGAAAGAACGATGGAGAATTACCGTAAGCCGGGATTCGAGCAGCTCAAAGTCTCGGACGAGGAAAAAGAAATTCACATGGAAGGCTTGGGCATCCGGCCCGGCGGACAACCCGGCGTCGCGTCCAACGTCGCCTCCTACCAGGAGGTCCTGCAGCATCCGATCAAGTATGACGAAAAGGAGCGGCGGACGAACTGGATCACCGACAAGGAAATCACCCGGATGGTGAAATCCCCGGCCATCAAGCGACTCACCACCTCGGTCGTCGTCGACGGCATGTGGGAGATCGAGAAAGAGAAGACCGGCAAAGTCGGCAAGCGAAAGTACAGTCCGGTCTCGAAGGAGGAGCTGGAGACCATCCAGAGCATCGTCCAGAGCGCCATCGGATTTGACGTCGCCCGCAACGACGCCGTGACCGTGCGCAACATCCAGTTCAACCGGGAGGCGCAGTTCAAGGCCGAGGACGAGGCGTGGGAGCGCGCCCGGAACAAGCGCAACGCGGTCATGATCATTGCGCTCCTGGTTCTGTTTTCGATCTTCTTCATCGCCGTGATCTACTACATCCGCGAGTACCGCCGCCGCAAGGCGGAGGAGCTGGCGCGGCGGCGCGAGGAGGCGATGGCGAAGGCGGCCCCGGCCCTCATCGAGGCGGAGCTGGCGGCCGAGGAGCGGCAGCGCCGCGAGATGATCGAGCGGATCCGCCGCACGGCGCTCGAAAAGCCCGAGCTGGTTGCATCCGTCATGCGAACGTGGTTATTTGAGGGTGAGTAACCGGGGAATGGGGGAACCGTAATGGCCGAAGAAAAAATGGCCGGCCGCACCAAGGCGGCTGTGCTGCTCATCACGCTGGGCGACGAGCCAAGTTCAAAAATATTGAAGTATCTCAACGAAAAGGAAATCGAAGGCGTGACCTTCGAGATCGCGCGGCACCCGCGCATCGATCCGGGCGAGCGCGACAAGGTCGTCAGCGAGTTTTCCGAGATGCTGATGGCCCAGGAGGTCATCCAGCAGGGCGGCATCGACTACGCCCGGGCGATGCTCGAAAAATCCCTCGGCAGCCAGCGCGCCATGCAGATCATTGAAAAACTCACCGCCTCCATCCAGGTCAAGCCCTTTGACTTCATCAAAAAAGCCGAGCCCAGCCACATCATGAACTTCATCCAGGGCGAGCACCCGCAGACCATCGCCCTCATCCTCTCCTACCTGGACCCCAAGATGGCCTCCGCGATCGTCTCGCAGCTTCCGCTCGAAACCCAGGCCGACGTCGCCAAACGCATCGCCACCATGGACCGCACCAGCCCCGACGTCCTCCGGGAGGTCGAGCGCGTCCTGGAGCGCAAGCTCTCCTCGCTCGTCAACGAGGAATACGCCTTCGCCGGCGGCATCCAGACCGTGGTCGACATCCTGAACAACGTCGACCGCGCGACGGAGAAGGGCATCATGGAGACCCTCGAAGAGGAGGACCCGGAACTGGCGGAGGAGATCAAGAAGCGCCTCTTCGTGTTCGAGGACGTCGTCATGCTCGACGACCGCGCCATCCAGCAGGTCCTCCGCGAGGTCGACACCAAGGAGCTGGCGCTGGCGCTCAAGTCCGTCGATGAAAACGTCAAGACAAAAATATTCGCCAACATGTCCAAACGCGCCGCTTCCATGCTCGCCGAGGACATGGAATACATGGGCCCGGTGCGCTTGAGGGACGTTGAGGAGGCCCAGCAGCGGGTGGTCGGGATCATCCGCCGGCTGGAGGAGGAGGGCGAGATCGTGGTCGCGCGCGGAGGCGAAGAGGAACTCGTTGTCTAAAAACATCTATCGGGCGGGGGAGCTCCGCTACGGCGGCAGTGACGTGCTTCTCGGCGAGCGCCCCGGCATCACCAGCCTCCGCTCGCGGTATCTGCGCGACATCGAGGACGAGATCAGCCGGGTCAAGACGGAACTCGCCGAGCTTCGGGCCACCTACGAGCGGGAGGCCAAGGAGATGGCCGACGCCTACGGGCAGAAGAAGACGGCGCTCGAGGCGGACCTGGCGCAGGTCCGCGCCGGGTCCGAGGAGGAGGCGCGACGCATCCGCGACTCGGCGCAGGCGCAGCTCGACGGCGAAAAAAAACGCGGCTATGACGAGGGCCTGGCCTCTGGGCGCCAGGAAGGGTTGGAAACCGCCGCGAAGTCCATCGCCGACGAGCTGGCACGGATGCGCCAGAAAATTCATGAGGCCCGCGAGGCCTTTCTCGACCACATCGCCGCCTCCGAGTCCAAGCTCATCGAGACGGCCCTCGCCGTCGCCGAACGCGTCGTCCGGCAGAAAATCCGGATCGACCCCGCCGTTGTCCGCGAGGCGGTCCGGGAGGCGCTCGCGCAGGTCCGGGATGCCCACCCGCTCCGCATCCGCGTCCATCCCGATGACGTCGCGCATCTCGAGGAATTTCGAAAACTTTCCCCGGACGCCTTCCGCGACATGCCCGCGACCTTTCTGGCCGACGAAACGCTTCAGCCCGGCGACGCGGTCGTCGAAACGGGTCTGGAATTCATCGATGCGACTGTCGCCAAAAAACTGGAGACCCTCCGCGACCGGCTGATCCCTCGATCCGTTCTTTGATCCATGCCTGACCTCCTCGACCGGGCGCTGGAGCAGTCCCGGGAGCCAATGACGCGGCCCTTCGGCCGGGTCAGCCGCGTCGTGGGCCTCTTGATCGAATCGACTGGGCCGCCGGCCAAAGTCGGCGAGTTGTGCGAAATCGTCCTCGAGGACAGGACCCGCCGGCCGGCCGAGGTCGTCGGCTTTCGCGACGGGAAACTGATGCTCATGCCCATCGGCGAAATCCACGGGATCTCGGCCGGATGCACCGTCTACGCCTCGGGATCGAGCCTGTCGGTCCCCGTCGGCCCCGAGCTTCTCGGCAGGATCGTCGACGGATTCGGCCGCCCGCTCGACGGCGCAGGCCCGATTCCGCCAACGGCCGACCGATGCGCCGTCCATCGCCTCCCGCCCAACGCCCTCGACCGCCCGGTCATCCGCCGCACCCTCGAAACCGGCATCCGCGCCATCGACGGCCTTCTGACGATCGGCCGCGGCCAGCGGATCGGAATCTTTTCCGGCAGCGGCGTCGGCAAGAGCACCCTGCTCGGCATGCTCGCGCGATACGCCCGGGCCGACGTGAACGTCATCGCGCTGATCGGCGAACGCGGCCGCGAGGTGCGCGAGTTTCTGGAGAGAGACCTCGGGCAGGAGGGGCGGAAACGGTCGGTGGTGGTGATCGCCACCAGCGATCAGGCGCCGCTCATCCGCATGCGGTCGGCCTTCACAGCCACCGCCTTCGCCGAGTATTTCCGCGACCAGGGCAAGGACGTCCTCCTCCTCATGGACTCGGTCACGCGGTTCGCGCGGGCCCAGCGCGAGGTGGGCCTCGCGGTCGGCGAGCCGGCGGCCACGCGCGGATTTCCGCCGAGCGTCTTTGAAATGCTCCCCAAATTCCTCGAGCGCACCGGCACCTCCGTGACCGGCAGCATCACCGGCCTCTACACCATCCTCGTCGAGGCCGACGACATGAACGAGCCCATCGCCGACACCGTCCGCGCCATCCTCGACGGCCACATCGTCCTCTCCCGCGACATCGCCGCGCGCAACCACTATCCCGCCATCGACGTCTTGAACAGCATCAGCCGCGTCATGACGCACCTCGTGGCCCAGGAACAGAAGGACCTCGCGGGCCGGATGCGCCAGACGCTTGCCGTCTATCGCGACGCGGAGGACATGGTCAACATCGGCGCCTACGTCGCCGGGCAGAACGCCGACATCGACGCGGCCCTCCGGCACATCGGACCCGCCCGGGCCTTCCTCCAGCAGGCGGTGGAGGAAAACGAGCCTTACGGCGCGATGCTCGAAAAAATGCGCGCGGTCTTTCAAGGCTGATGGCCGGCTTCAAATTCAAGCTTCAGCGCATCCTTGACATCCGAGCCACGCAGGAGCGAATGAAGCAGAACGAGCTGGCCGTCGAGCGCAAGAAAGAGTGGAACATCCTTCAAAAAATTTCCAATCTCGAAAAGGCCCAGTCCGATGAGTATCTCCGCGGCCGCTCGATCCTCTCCGAGCCCGTGGCCGACATCCGCATCTTCGTCGCGCATCAGCGGTATTTCGAGGCGCTCGAAATGGAACTCGTGCGCGCCGCGGTGGATCTCGACCGCCAGCGAGAGGCCGTCGAAGCCGCCCGGCAGGCGCTCATCGAGGCCGCGCGGAAACGCAAGCTGCTGGAAAAATTGAAGGATAAACGATATCACGCATTCAAGAAAGAGGAGGAGACGGCCGAACAGAAGACCATTGATGAAGTCGGCGGGGCCGTCCGCGAAGCGGCCCGGCGCGGGTCTCTGGACAGATGATCGGTCCCGTCGGCTACACGGGCTTTTCAGGGCTCGAGCGAGTCCTGAAAAAGATGATGGAGATCTCGGAACGATTCGAGTCGATTCAGCAGCACGTCTCGGAAATGCAGCCGGATCCGGCCATCGAGAAAAATCCCCGGCAGGACGCCGGCTCCTTCCGTTCCGCGCTCAACCGCGCACAGGAACGGCAACCCACGGATGGAAAAAAAACAGAGTCGTTGGCCGAAACTGATTCGGCCCCGGACGCGCGCCGCCGCGCGGTGCCTTCCGCGACTACGACGGAGAAAGAGTTGATGGACGTCTTGCGACAGGAATTGCCCAAATACAATGTGCCCCCGGACCTGGCCCTGTCGGTCATGCAGGTCGAATCCAATTTCAACCCGGGCGCGCGGTCGCCCAAAGGGGCGCTCGGGCTCATGCAGCTTATGCCCCACACCGCCGCGTCTCTGGGGGTGGAGGACGAAAACGACCTCTTCGAGCCGCAGGTCAATCTCCAGGCCGGGCTCACCCATCTGTCGAACCTGCTCTCGAAATACAACGGCAATGAACAGCTCGCGCTCGCCGCCTACAACGCGGGCGCCGGCGCGGTGACCCGGTACGGCGGCGTTCCGCCGTTCGCGGAAACGCAGGAATACATCCGCAAGGTGTTTGACATCCGGCGGCGGCTGAATGAAGGGGCGCCGCAATCTTGAGGAAGATGGCCTTTCTCGGATATCTCGGCGTCTTTCTGTCCAGCGTCTTTCTCCTGCTTTGGTCCGTGCAGTATGCGGGAATCTATGACGTCAAAGGCGCGGTGCAGCCGCTCCTGGCCCGGCTGCCCTTTGTCGGCTACACGGTGGCGGAGGAGCGGCTGACGCCGGCGGAACTGCAGAAACGGGAACTCGAGCGGATTCAGGAGGCGATCGCGGAGAAGGAACAGGTCCTGGCGAACAAGGAGCTGGAGCTGTCGGAACGCGAGAAATCGCTGATGCACGAAAGCGAGATGCTCGAGCAGCGGCGGCGGCAGATCCGCGAGATTGAAAACAAGCTCGCCGAGCAGGCCCGGCTCGAGGAGAGCCGCGACCGGCGGCTCAACCGGCTCGTCGAAATTTACACGGCCATGCCGCCCGACGCCGCCGCCAAACAACTGGAGGGCCAGGAGGACGGACTCGTCGTGGACCTCCTCCAGCGCATGAGGGCCGACATCGTCGCCATCATCCTGGCGCAGATGCCGAGGGAGCGCGCCACGGCGCTCACGCTCAAAATGGGAAGGCCGGAAACGGTGACGCAATAAATATTTGATATGCCGTAAGGAGGTGAGAGGGAACCCGAAAACCGCGGCCCCGCGTGGCGGGGACGCACACAACTGAGAGGACAGGACACGATGCAGGACTTGCAGAACGTCCACCTCGAATCGAGAGAATCGGCCGAACGGAATTCGGAACTCAAGCGCGCCGCGCTGGAGAACGACCTGCGTCGAAGAAAAAATCACGCGGGCAGCGGCGACGGCGTGCGGTTCTCCTCGATCTTCGCCATGGTCGACAACAGCCTGGAACTCGGCTCGGATTCGCTGAAACGAATCCCGAAACGCGCCGACCCCAGGGACTCGGACGCCGGAAAAAACGCGGACTTCGCGGGACCGGCGGCGGTGGATCCCAAGTCCCAGGCGGCTGAATCGGCGAAGGAAACGGCGAAATCGAGGGTCGAACCTGAGCAAAAACCGAAGCCTCCGAAGGAGACGGCCCGGAAGGCGGATGCGCACGAAAATCTCATCGTGCACGCAGCCGCCCTCCAGGTCAAGGCTGATCCCCAGGCCAGGCCAACGGTCCGGCCGGCGGAACGGGCGGAAATCAAGATCGAGCGGCGCGAGGGAACGCTCGCGGAGAAATCCAGAGCGCCGCAAAGAGAGATCCGCCGATCCGACGACAAGGATCGACCGACCGAATCGGCGGCCGGCCGGCGCGAGACGCAGGCGCCGGAGCGCGGCCCCGCGGTTCAACAGGAACGCGGGCCGGAGCGCAAGGCGCGGAAGAAAGAGAAAGACGACGCGCCTGTTGCGGCAAAGGAAGCGCCGAAAGCCCCCGAATCCCAGAAGGGACCCCGCCCGGAAGACGCCGAGGCAAGGACGCCGAAAGTTCGCGAAAGGGCCGAGGAAAGACCCAACGGCCCTGAGCGGACGGACGGCAGGGAACAGCGGCCGACGTTTCGTCGCTCGGATGAGAACGACATCTCGATTCTGAAGGACAGTCATGAGGCGTATGACGCCGGCAGGAAGAAACGGAGCATCGGAGATCTTGAGAAGCTGACAGGCCTCCAGGCCAGGAGCGCGGTGGAACTCGCGCCGCCGCTCGTCCCGATCCTTCCCGCGCCCGAGATCGCCTTGAAGGCGATGCAGGACACGGGCGGACGGGGAGGGGCCGTCGATGCGGTTCGAGCGCCGGCCCGGATGACAGCGGCGGCCGGCAACGCCGGCGCGCAGCAGCACGCGGGCGGCGGCCACGCCGAATCGCAGTCGGCCCGGGCGCAGGACAAACTGGCGCAGTCGGCCCGCAGGCTCGCGAGCTATCTGAGCGGGCGGCCGGAAACGGTGGTCAAACCCGAAGCGACGTTTTCGGACATGGTCGCGAAGGCCAAACTCTTCGTGGATCAGGGCCGGTCGGAAATGACCCTTCAGCTCAAGCCCGAACAGCTCGGCAGCCTGAACATCAAGATCGTGGTCGAAGACGGCAAGATGCAGGCGCAGTTCGTGACGGACCGGCCCGAAGTCAGGGATATGATCGAGCGGAACGAGGGCCTGCTGAAGGACAAGATGGCGGAGGTCGGCATTGAAATCAGCTCGCTCTCCGTTGAAGTTCGCAGCGACGCCGGCCGGCCGCAGCCCCGGGACGGACAGTCCGGGGGACTAAGGCGGGTCGTGGAGTTTGGAAGCGGCGACGAACCGGAGCTTCCGATGGATTCAAGCGGCGCGCAGGTCGCCTATGCGCTCGCAGGTATGGGACTGCACTTATCTTTGGTTGCATGATCGCTTGTCTCTGTTCGCTATTCTCTGTTCGCTCTGTTGGGCGAACGGCGAATGGCGAACGGCGAAAAGCGAAAACAGGAGGAAGGACATGCCGATAACGTCAGGCATTGCAGCGCAGACGGATATTTTCAGAAAGGAATCGCCGAAGGCCCTCGAGGGAACCGGGGGGAACGCCTTCGGGCAGGACGCCTTTTTGAAATTGCTGGTCACCCAGCTCCGGTTTCAGGACCCGAGCGAGCCGGTCAACAACGAGGAGTTCCTCGGCCAGATGGCCCAGTTCACCGGACTGGAGCAGATGGTCAAGCTCAACACGACGATGGAGAAACTCCTCGGATCGTCTTCCAAGACCGACGCCGTGGCGATCCTCGGCGCCGAAGTCACGGTCCGGCCGACCGACCAGCTTCTCGATGAGGGCCAGGCGCCGCTCGAAGTGACCGGTACGGTGGGCCAGATCCGGTTCGAGGGCGATGTGGCGATGCTGCAAGTCAACGGAATAGAATATACGATGGACGAGGTGGTCAAGGTGAGGATGCCGGAACGCTGATTGTTCGAGGGAACCATTCAGCCGCACAAATAGTCGCAGCCGTCCCGCAGCGCGGGATAAACGTAGAAGAAGAGGTGGTCCATTAAATGGTTCGATCGTTCTTTTCAGGCGTGTCGGGTCTCCAGGCTCATCTGGAGCGGATGGACGTCATTGGCGACAACCTCGCCAATACCAACACCATCGGCTTCAAAAAGAGCAACATGACCTTCAAGGACTTTCTGTCCCAGACCCTGTTCATTTCGCAGGCCCCCACCGCCACGCTCGGCGGCGTCAATCCCAAACAAATTGGCCTGGGCGTCAAGGTCGGCGCCATCACCGTCGATTTCTCCCAGGGACAGCTTCAGCGCACGGGGAGAACCACCGACGTCGCCGTCGAAGGCACGGGGTTTTTCGTCATGAAGGGCCAGGGCGGCGTGTCCGACCTCCACTACACGCGGGCGGGCGCGTTTGATTTCGACAGCGGCGGCAATCTGGTCGATCCCGGGACCGGGAATTTTGTCCAGGGCTGGAATGCGGCGGTCGACGCCACCACCGGCCAGCTCGTCATCAGCCCCAACGTCAATCCCATCGAAAACGTCAAGGTCAAAATCGGCCAGACCGCCGCCGCCAAGGCCAGCGCCTCCGTTACCTTCAACGGCAACCTCGACGCCACCAACGCGATCGCCATCGACCCCATCGAACTGTCGTACGTCCAGAACGGAGTGACGCGGTCTTTCCAGATGTCCTTCCGGCACACGCATCCTACCAAGCGAACCTATTTTTATTCGGCCGAGTGGCTGACCAATCCGCCGGCGGGCTTCGAGGTCGGCGATACCGTCATCGACTCCAACACAGGCAAGGCGGTCGCCGGCATCCTCGAACTTAATTCCGACGGCACCGTCAAACAGAATTTCATCAACACCGACGACAGCGAGATCGCCAATGTCACCCGCACCTCGTACCTCGATGATCTGAAAACCGGCAGCACCGTCAAGCTCAACGCCATTCGCACCGTTGAGCACGGCACCACCGACCCCGACACTTCCCTCAACAGCATCTTCCCGGGCGACATGGCCGGCTACTGGCGGGTCACGTTCAACAATGCCAACAACCTGAACCGCTACAAGCTTGAATTCTCCCAGGATTTCGATCCCGGCACGTCCTCCACCGCCACTTGGAACACCATCGCCGCCAGCGCCGACCGCAGCTCCGATTTCCAGATCAAGGACGACACCAAGCAGAGTTTCGCCGGACAGCTCGTCATCCGGTCGACCGACTGGGCCGGGACGGCGGTCACCGGCGACACACTCTATTTCCGGACCAAGCGCGGCAACGGCAATTTGATATTTGATTTCCCGATGGAACAGCCCAAGACCACCGAAGACGACTGGCCGTCTCTTCGGCCCTCCGATCCGCTCAACAAAAATTCCAGCGGCGCGGGAACGCTCAGCAACGTCTACGTCAATCAGGTCCGCGACGTCGACGGCCCCTCCGTCGCCGGCGGAACCGCCGACAGCGCGACCTCCAGGCCCAATCTTTCCCAGGGCCTTTCTCAGACCGTCTGGCGCGCCGTCTTCGGCAGCAGCACCTCCGACGCGGAATTCGCGCTCTTCTATTCAAAATCTTTCCCGTCCGGACTCAACAGCATCAGCAAGGTCACATGGCTGGACGAAACCAGCACCCGGTACTTCACGACCGACACCGACTCCATCGCGAGTTTCTACACAGCCCTGAGAACCGCCACGGTGCGCGTCGTCTCCTCTGGCGCCTCCACGGGAACCGCGGGCGGATATGCCAACAAAGTCATCACGCGCAAAACCTCCTGGGACAGCATCAGCGGCAAGCTGGACGCCAACAACGACGGCGATTTCGTGGACGCGGCCGCGGGAGATGTCAACACCGCCAACACCGGCGAACTCTTCATCCAGTCCGAAAACTGGAACTCCACCAAGGGCGGCGACCTGAATTCCTCCACCAGCGGATACGACGGCGACATCTACGAATGGAAAACGTCCTACTCCCGGTCGTCGACCCTGAACCGCGACTTCTTCACGGTTGAGGAAACCAGCACGCGCCTCGCGGCCAGCCCCACGTTTCCACAGAGCACCACGAGCGGATCCAACACCCTCACCCTCTCGACGGTGACCGTCGAAGGCACCGCGCCGGTCGACAGTTGGACCATCACCTTCAACACCGGGACCACCTTCACCATCAAGGGCTCCGCATTCGGCACGCTCGGCAACGGCAACACCGGGGCGACCTTCAGCTCCAACGGCATCAAAATCGATCCGAGCTTCTGGGCCGGCACCGGGTTCGCCGGCGCCTCCTTTACCTTCAACACGGCCGCCACCAAAATCCTCAGCGACTTCGTCATCCCCAGCGGCAACTCCGGCAGCGAGGCGCTCACCTTCGCGCCCAACACCAACGACACGACCTTCAACGAGGTCTCCTCCGGCCAGCCGGTCAAGGCCAAGCTGAAAACGGCGAATGAATTCCAGTTCGCCGCCAGCGCCAACGTCTTCGACTCCCTCGGCACGCCGCACGTCCTCAAAACCGTCTTCGAACGCGTCGATCAGAACACCTGGCTCTGGTCCGTCGACGACCCGACGCCCAACAACAAAAACAACGTGGGCCTCGCGGGATTCGGCAAGCTCGTCTTCGACAAGGACGGCAAGTTCGACGCATCCAATTCGGAAATTTTCGAGTCCGAAGTCGGACAGCAGATGAAGGACACCAACCGGCCCTCCAGCCTGCTCCAGATCATCTTTGACCCCGCCGACGACGGCGGCGCGCCGCCGCCCGCCGAAGGCGCCGCGCGCGTCGATATCGCACCCGATTTCACCTCCGTCGTTCAATTCGCAGCGCCCAACGACAGCCAGATCTCCGGGCAGGACGGGTTCGGCAAGGGCACCCTCAAGGAACTCAACGTCAACCTGGCCGGCATCATCGTCGGTCTCTTTGACAACGGCCAGGCCCAGGACCTCGCGCAGGTCGCCCTTGCGCAATTCGTCAACCCGGCGGGACTTTTGAAGGAAGGCAACAGCTATTACCGCACCACCGGCAACTCCGGCACGGCCATCGTCGGCGTCGCCCAGCGGGCCGGCCGAGGCAACGTCATCGGCGGCGCCCTCGAAGGCTCCAATGTCGACTTGACCGTCGAGTTCACCGAAATGATCATCACCCAGCGCGGATTTCAGGCCAGCTCCCGAACCATCCGGACCGCCGACCAGATGATTCAGGAAGTGCTGGCGCTGAAGCAGTGATCGAGGTGATGCGATTGAACGGCGAAAAATTCTTCGTGAATCCGCACCAGATCGAGTTCATCGAGAAGACGCCGGATACCATCATCAGTCTTGCGTCCGGGCGGAAGATCGTCGTCAAGGATACGGTCGAAACCGTCATGGACCGCATTCTGCGCTATCGCCGGCAACTCGGGTCCATCGCCCAGGAGCTTTGACACCCCGGCCCATGCGCGATAGAATGTCCTTAACGCTGAAGGAGTGATCGAAAAATGGCTGAAGAGAAAGGGAAGAAAGAGGAGAAGAAGGACGACAAGGGGAAAGGAGCGCCGCCGGCGGAGGGCGCCGAGGGGGAAGAAGGCGAGAAGAAGAAAAAACCGATGGTCTTCAAGATCATCATCATTTCTTCGATCGCGCTCGTCCTTCTCGCCATCGTCGTCTTCGTGTCCTGGAAAGTCGCGCAGATGACCCAGGACCCCTATTCCGGCGGCAAACCCGAAAAGAAGGACGAGGAGCGCAAATCGACGCTCAAGGCCCTCAAGCCCTTCCGGCTGGGCAGCAAGGAGATGCCGGACTTCAAGATGGTCGTCACCGACCGCGGGGAGCAGCACAATCTGAAGTGCGTCATCTGGCTGGGATACTCCAAGGACTATGACAAAAAGGGCCAGGACTTCTTCAACGAGCTGACCGACCGGATCCCGATGCTGCGGGAGATCGTCTATCGCGTCATCGGCAGCAAGGACCTGGAGGCGCTGCAGATCAAAAACCTCGACCATGTCGAGGAGGAACTCCTCTCGCGCATGAACGAGGTCCTCGAAAACGGCTCCATCGTCGACATCATGTTCGAGGAGTACATCATCCAGTAATGGCTGAAGTACTGTCGCAGGACGAGATCGACCAGCTTCTGGCCGCGATCTCCGCGCCGGCCGAGGCCGCGCCCGCCGGCGCCGCGGCCGCCGCGCCCGCCGCACCTGCCGCCGCGACGCTCGTCGAGCCCGCCCTCGGCGGATTCGCGCCCGCGCCATCCCTCGCGCCGTCGCGGGCGGAGCACGCCCCCTCGCAGATCACCGGCGTGCCCGGCGAACCCAGAATCTATTCGCAGCAGAAGCGCAAGAAACCCAAAATCAAGCCGTACGATTTCAAGCGGCCGGACAAGTTTTCCAAGGACCAGATCCGGACCCTCCAGATGATCCACGAGACCTTCGCGCGTTTCGTCACCACCTCCCTCTCCGCACAGCTTCGCGCGCTCGTCCACGTCCACGTCGCCAGCGTCGACCAGCTCACCTACGAGGAGTTCGTGAAATCCCTTCCGAATCCCTCGACCCTCGCCATCGTCGAGATGCAGCCGCTCGAAGGATCGAGCGTGTTCGAGATCGACCCCAGCATCGTCTTTACCATCATCGACCGCATCCTCGGCGGCAAGGGCTATTCGACAAACCTGTCCCGGGAGCTGACCGACATCGAGATTTCGGTGATGGAGCGGATCGTCCAAAAAATACTCGCGTCCCTGCGCGAATCCTGGGCCAACGTCGTCGATCTGAAACCCAAGCTCGACAAGATCGAGGCCAATCCCCAGTTCGTCCAGATCGTGCCGCCCAACGACATGGTCGTGCTCGTGACCCTGGAAACCAAGGTCTCCGAGGTCGAGGGCATGATCAACCTCTGCATCCCCTACATCGTTCTGGAGCCGATCGTCAACAAGCTCTCGGCCCAGTTCTGGTATTCGTCCATCCGCAAGCGCTCGACCGAGGAGCAGATCGAAAACCTCAAGCAGCGCATCGGTGAAATCTATGTGCCGCTCAAGGTCGAAATCGGCAAGACGCGCCTCACGGTCGGCGATATTCTCCGGCTCCAGCGCGGCGACGTCGTCAAGCTGGACCTGCACGCGGACGAGCAGTTCATGCTGAAGGTCCGCGACAATCCGAAATTCTTCTGCATCCCGGGGGTCCACAAAATGAAGCTGGCGGCGAAGATCACCAAGGCGGTCGGGGAGATGGACAAGATTCGGGAGCGCGGGGAACAAGCGGATCAATGACACTTAGAAGGAGGAACCATGGGAGAAGATCTCTTATCACAGGGTGACATCGACGCCCTTCTCCAAGGGCTGGAGGCCAGCGCGCCCCCCGCGGCAGCCGCGCCGCCTCCGCCGCCGGCCGCGGCCGCGCCCGCGCCCGGACCGGCCGCGCCTCCGCCCGGCGCAGCGGCCCACGTGCTTCGCGCCGCCGCCGCCATCGCTGATACCGCCACCGCGGATCTTGGCCGGAAAGTCGAACTCAGCCAGGTCGCGGTATCGTCCCGGCCGGGTTCCACGGCCACGGCCGCGGTCAAGGTCCCGGCCGTCATTTTTTACGGCGGGTCGCCCGGCGGCGGGTTTCTCCTGGCGATCCCGAAGGACATGGGCGGGCGGATCAGCGACATCAAGATGGGCGGAGACGGATCGAAACCGCCGGAAACTTTCAGTGACCTTTATATATCGGCCGTTACAGAATTCGCCAATTTGATTACCGGCAGTTTCTTCACCGCCCTTGGGACCGGAGGGGTCACCAACCCGCAGACGCTTATCGCCGAAACAGCGGCCGACCTGGCCAATCTTCCGCTGGCGCGGCTTCCGGGCTGTTCGGTCATCACCGGCACAGCCTCAATTCAGAATCTGATGGAGGGAGAATGGATCATGATCATGGGTGAGCAACCCGCGGCGCCCGCTCACGCGGCGCAGCCCGCTCCCGTTTCGCCGGCCGAGACGCGGCCCGTGCAAAAGGTGGAATTCGGATCCTTTGAAACGGCGCCCGCGCCTGAGATGCCGGCCAATCTGAATCTGCTCCTCGATGTTCCGATGAACATCACCGTGGAGCTTGGCCGAACCAAAATGACGGTGCATGACGTCTTGAACCTCGGCTCCGGATCGATCGTCGAACTCGACAAACTCGCCGGCGAGCCCGTTGATTTCATGGTCAACGGCAAACTCATCGCCAAGGGCGAAGTCGTGGTCATCGACGAGAATTTCGGCCTCCGCATCACGGACATCGTTTCGCCCATGGAGCGATTCCGGGGCGTCATTTAGACCGGAACGGCGCGAGGGGGGAGCAAGGCCGCTGAGCGCCTTTCTGGTCACCGATACGCCCCGGGCGGTGGGTCCCCACCACCGGGTCGTGGTCTGGTTTGGCCGCGACCACGGCCCGCTGCCGGGCAAAGTGGTCATCCACGCCTCCAGCCCTGCCGAGTTCCTCCATGTCGCCGTCGAGCACGTCCAGCCGGGACTGCTCGAAAATTTCGAATGCGTCCTCGCAGGCGACCGCGCCCGCGTCCAGGCCCTCGCGACCGATCTTTTGGAACGATACAAATACGCGTCCCGCTTGGCGCACTTCGATCTCAACACCCTCGGCTGGACGTACAAGATTTGCGCGCTCCAGTCCATTCAAAAAGTCCGGCAGCTTCCCGAACGGATTTTCACCCTCGATCAGCTCATCGACCGCCACAGAGACGAGACGCTCCTCATCATCGGCGCCGGGCCGTCGATCGGCATCGAGTCCATCGATCCGCGAAAAATCGTCACCCTCGCGACCACCCGCACCGCCCTCCTGTGTCTCCAGGCCGGCTGGTGCCCCGACTACATCATCCACATCGACCCGGACCCCTTCGAGGGCCTTCGCGAGCGGCTTCTTTCCTTTCCGCAAATCGGGCGCGCCCGATGGCTCCTCCCGCTCCAGGTCCATTCCAATTTCCTCGATCTGCCCGGCCAGGTCTTCTGGTTCGGCAGCCGGCTCAATCCCGTCAGCAACTGGATCGCCCGGCAGCTCCAGCCGCACCTCCGCTTCCCGCTCATCCTTTCCGGCGGGTCCGTTTCCTGCTGCGCGTTCACGATCTCGGAGTTCCTCGGCGCCAGCCCCCTGTGCCTCATCGGCCAGGACCTGTCCTACCTCGGGCCTTCGAAATACTCGGCCACGCAGGTCCTGGATCGCTACACCAGCGTCGTGCTGGCCGAGCCGGACAGTCTGTATCTTCCGGCCATCGGCGGCGGGAAGGTCGAAACGACGATGGACTACATGTCCTACGCCGAATGGTTCGTCCGGCAGGCCCAGGGCTCGCGCCGGAAGCTGATCAACTGCACCACCCGCGGCGTGCATCTGCCGGGATTCGAACACGTCCCCGTCCAGCAAGTGTACGAGCGATACCCCCGGCCGCCCGGGCGCGCACGGCCGGACGTTCAGCCGCGCCCCTTTCCGAGACCCGACGTTCCCGCCGCCCTGGCCCGCGCGCGCGCGGCCTGCGGCGATCTGAATCGCCGCGTCGCGGCCGGAGACCACGCGGCCGCTTTCCAAAGGATCGAAAACATGAAGCACATCGACGCCGACGGATTCATCCTCACCGCCTGCGCGCAGTACGAATCCAAAATCGTTGCGTATTTCTCGCATCTGCCCCCGGATCATCCCGGCATGAAACGATGCATCGACCTCTTCGCGCGCGCGCTGGATGACGCGGTCGGCCTCCTCGACGGCGCGCTCGACGGACGCATCGACGTCCCACCCACCACGGAGGACATCATCCTCGAACGCATGGAAACGCTCAAGGAGATCAATTCCCTGACCTGAGTTTTTTGTGACGTTTTCGCTTGCATTCATCCCTAAACTGTTGTAAGAGCAAGCTTCGGGCTGTCCGTGAGGGGCGGACAGGAGACAGGGGGAATAGGGGTGAGGCTGTCCGACGTGGCCGCGCGCACGACCGTTGCGGCCCTCGCGGGGTTGGCCTTGATCCTGCCGGCGAATGCCGTTATTCCGGATACCGATATCGCTTTTCTGACGACGTCGTCGCCTGTGACGGCGCGGTCTGATTCTTTTATGCCCTCCATGCTCAGACCCATTCTGCTGGTGATGCTCTTCGGAAGTCTCATGATCGGATCGCTCTACCTGGCCTGGCGCCGGCGCCGGCGGGAGGCGGGCAGCGATCTCATCCAGGTGTTGGCGACCTCTTCCGTCGCGCAGGGCGTGATGGTGCAAATCCTCGACGTCGGCGGCGTCCTCTTTGTGGTTTCGATGAGCAGAAGCGGCATCGTGTCGCTCGGACAGATCACCGACCGGGACAAAATCAGCGAGATCCGCACGCGGGCCTCCCAGGAGGCCCTCGCCATCGCCATTCCGCCGATCCCGTTCAAGAATGCCCTCAGCCGTTTCTTCCGGCGGCCCCCCGCTCCGACGGTCGCAACGCCCGACGCGCCGGTCAGGCCTTCCGCGCGGGAGAAAACGCTCCAGGAAGTCTTCGACCGCATCCGCCGGCTGAATCCAAAGGAAAATGAAAAATGATTCGACCGGGGCTGCATCGGTTGTTTCATTTGTTCGCCGTCGCCCTCCCTGTCTTGATCTTCTGCCTGCCGGCCATGGCCATCGACATCCCGGTGCCCAAAGTCGAGCTGACGATCACGCAGGCCAAATATCCGAAGGAAATGGCGCTCTCCCTCGAACTCCTCCTCATCTTTACCGTCCTTTCCCTCGCCCCCTCCCTCGTCATGATGCTGACCGCCTACACGCGGGTCTTCATCGTCCTGTCCTTCGTCGAGCGCGCCATTGGCCTGCAGCAACTGCCGCCCCGGCAGATCCTCGCCGGAATGGCCATGTTTCTGACTTTTTATATTATGGCCCCGACCTTCACCGTCATTTACCATGAGGCCGTCATGCCTTTTTATAATCAGGAGGTCCCGACCCAGACCGCCTACGCGAAGACCATGCATGAACTCAGAAAATTCATGTTCAGCCAGACCCGCGAAAAAGACCTCGGGTTGTTTTTCAGGCTCTCCAGCACGCCCGCCCCCAAGTCTCGCGGGGGCGTGCCGACCCACATCCTCGTGCCGGCCTTCATGCTCTCCGAAATGAAAACGGCCTTCACCATGGGCATCATCATCTACATTCCGTTTATCGTGATCGACATGGTCGTCGCCTCCGTCCTCATGTCCATGGGCATGATCATGGTCCCGCCCGCGATGATCTCCCTGCCGATCAAGGTCCTCATTTTCGTCCTCGTCAACGGCTGGGACCTCCTCGCCTACTCGATCGTCAAGAGCTATCACCTCGTATGAACAACGCCCGTGGATAAAGCCCAGGCCGTCGATCTCGTCCGCAAGGCCCTCTGGTTCACGATCCTCATCTCGTCGCCCGCGCTCATCCTCTCCGTCGCCGTCGGCCTCTTCGTCAGCATCCTCCAGACCACCACCCAAATCCACGAACAGACCCTGACCTTCGTCCCGAAAATCTTCGCGCTCCTCGCCGCCGTCATCCTCTTCGGCCCCTGGATGCTCGAATCCTTCCACGACTACATCTGGAACCTCTGGGGAACCCTCCATGAAATCGCACCGCATTAACCGGCGTCCGTGATCGAACTCATCATCGCCCACTGGACCGTGTTCCTCCTCGTGCTCGTCCGCATCCTCGGCATGTTCTCCGTGGCGCCCTTCTGGTCCGGCGAGGGCGCGCCGGGGCAGGTCAAGGTCGCGATGGCTTCGGCGGCCACCCTCGGCGTCTTTCCCATGGTCTACGCCAAGGGTCTCCTCCCGCACGCGTTCGCCACCTCCTTCGAGTTCGCCTTCGAACTCATCGGCCAGGCGGCGGTCGGAATGATCCTCGGATTCATCGCCCTCATGTTCTTCACCATTTTCGACGCCTCCGCCCGTTTCTACGACACGCAGATGGGCCTCGGCATCATCAACGTCCTCGATCCGTTCAATGCGATCGAGGCCTCTCTCATGGCCCAATTCCAGAGCTTCCTGGCACTCCTGATCTTCATCGCCGTCGACGGGCCTTCATTCCTCCTGATTGCGGTCCAGAAAAGTTTTATCCTCGTGCCGCACCTCGAACTCCATTCCGGCGCGCTTCCCCGCGCCGTCTTCAGCCTCTGTTCGCGGATATTTTATGTCTCGATCATCTTCGTGATGCCGATCCTGGGCGTCCTCTTCGTCACCCACGTCATTTTGGGGATCCTCTCCAAGGCCTCCCCGCAGCTCAACGTCATGGTGCTGGGATTTCCGGTCAATATCGCCGCCGGCTTCTTCACGCTCATCCTCCTCCTCGATTATTTCGAAAACCTCGTCCCCGAAATCTTCGCGACCATGTTCACCGAAATCGACCTCTTCATGACGCACCTCTTGTGATTCCATTCCCGATCGACGTCCAGTTCTTCGCGCGCGCCGAGGATGAAGGCCGCACAGAGGAGCCGACGACACGGCGCCGCAGCAAGGCCGAGAGCGAAGGGAATTTCCCGCGCAGCAGAGACCTGCCGGCGCCGCTGGCCATCCTGGCGGTCGCGACCTATCTGAAATACTCCATCCCGTTCATGATCGACGCCATGCGCGATTTCACCGCCGCCTTCCTCTCCGGCGCCGTGCTCGTCACCGATCCGACCGTTCGCGACATGATTCAGATCGCACAACTCTCCGTCCTCGCGCTCATCAAGATCACCCTGCCGGTCATGATCCTCGGCGCCGCCTTTCACATCGCCGGCGACATCCTGCAGATCGGGTTCCATTTCGACTGGGGTTACCTCAAATTCAACTGGGGCGCGCTCAAACCCGACTTCTCCCGCGTCTTCAGCCGATTTCTCCCCCAGCGCGAAACGCTGGTGGAGCTGGTCAAGAGCATCGGGAAAATCCTGATCGTCGGCGCGGTCGGGTTCTACATCTTCTGGGACAACTACGGCCTCATCGTCGAAACGGTGCGGATGGGACTCTGGGACGGCCTGTCCCGCATCGGCGAGGTGACCTACCAGATCATCCTCTGGACCACGCTCCTCTTGATCGCCTTCTCCATCCCCGATTATTTCTACCAGCGGTACGAGTACACCGATAAACTGAAAATGACGAAAGAGGAAGTCAAAGACGAGCACAAGCAGTCGGAGGGCGACCCGCAGGTCAAGGCCACGCAGCGCAAGCGCATGATGGAACTCATCAGCCGCCGGATGCTCCATAAGGTCCCGAAGGCCGACGTCGTCATCACCAACCCCACGCATTACGCCGTCGCGCTCCGGTACGATCAGCAGGAGGACAACGCGCCGATCTGTCTGGCCAAGGGCGCCGACTTCCTCGCACTGCGCATCCGCGACATCGCGGAAAAAAACGACGTCCCCATCTACGAGGACCGCTTCCTCGCGCGCGCCCTCTACGACGCGGTCGAAATCGGCGAGGAGATCCCTCATCCATTCTATGACGCCGTCGCCAACGTCCTCGCCTTCGTCTACCGCCTCCGCACCGCCGCCGTCTGAACATGCCGCCGATTCGAACACCCCTCGCGATGGAGCAGCTCGTCAAGAACAGCGACATCATGCTCGCCGTCCTCATCGTCGCCGTCATCATGATGATGATCATTCCCCTGCCCACGATCATCCTGAATCTCCTCCTGGCCGTCAACATCACCCTGTCCATGCTCGTGCTCCTCACGGTCGTCTATCTCGACAAGGCCATCGACTTCTCGGTCTTCCCGTCCCTCCTCCTGGTCTCGACGCTCTTTCGGCTCTCGCTCAACATCTCCTCGACACGCCTGATCCTCCTCGAGGGACGGGCGGGCGTGGAGGGCGTGATCACGGCCTTCGGCGATTTCGTCGTCGGCGGCAGCTACATCGTCGGCATCGTCATTTACCTCGCACTCGTCATGATCCAGCTCATCGTCATCGTCCGCGGCTCCACGCGCGTCGCCGAAGTCGCCGCACGGTTCACCCTCGACGCGATGCCCGGCAAGCAGATGGCCATCGACGCCGACCTCAACTCCGGGTCCATCACCCGCGAGGAGGCCGACCGCCGGCGGACCGAGATCCGGCGTGAGGCCGATTTCTACGGCGCCATGGACGGCGCCGCCAAGTTCATTTCGGGAGACGTGACCGCCGGAATCGTCCTCACGGTCATCAACATCCTTGGCGGGTTCGCCATCGGCATGTGGCAGCGCGGCGAAACTTTCCAGGAGTCCCTTCAGACGTACACCCTCCTGACCATCGGCGACGGCATGGTCGCCCAGATCCCGTCGCTCCTCCAGTCCGTCTCCATGGGCCTCATCGTCACCCGCGCCGCCAGCGTCGACAACCTCGGCAAGGACCTCACCAACCAGCTCACCATGAACTCGCGCGCCATGGGCATCACGTCAGGCACGCTCCTCTTTCTTGGGCTTGCCACGCCCCTGCCGGCCTTCCCGTTCCTCGTCGCCAGTTTCGTGACCGGCGTTTTGTCGGTCGCGTCGGCCGAATCCAAACAGAAAAAGGAGGCGGCGCTGAAAAAAGAGGAGGAGCAGAAGAAGAAGGGGGCGACGAAAGGCCCCGAAGACGTCACAGCCCTCCTCGCCGTCGAAGCCATGGAACTCGAGATCGGCTACGGGCTCATCCCGCTCGTCGACCGCGAACAGGGCGGGGAACTCCTCGACCGCATCGCCAACATCCGGCGCCGGTCCGCCATCGACCTCGGTATTGTCGTTCCGCCCATCCGCATCCGCGACAACATGCAGCTCAAGGCCAACGACTATGTCATCAAAATCCGCGGCGTCACCGTCGGCGCCTTCGCCGTCCATGCCGACCGCTACCTCGCCATGGCGCCGGCCAGGGTCAAGGAACCGATCGCAGGCGAAACGGTCAATGAACCTTCCTTCAACATGCCGTCGGTGTGGATCTACGAAAAGGACCGCGAAAGGGCCGAATCGGCCGGATACACCGTCGTCGACGCCACCACCGTCATCGCCACGCACCTGACCGAAATCATCAAGCGCCACTCCGCCGACCTCCTCACGCGCCAGGAAACTCAGAAAATCCTGGATCATGTCAAGGAAACCGCGCCGGCCCTCGTCGACGAGACCGTCCGCGAGGCGCAACTGGGCGGCATCCAGAAGGTCCTCCAGATGCTGCTTCGAGAGGGAATCTCGGTCCGCGACATGGTCACCATCCTCGAAACCCTCGCCGATAAATCCAAGGCCCTCCCCGACCCGCTGCAGCGCACCGAGGCCGTTCGGACGGCCCTCTCTCGAACCATCTGCGAATCGCTCAAGGAGCCGGACGGCAGTATCCACGTCGTCACGCTCGCGCCCGACCTCGAGGCGCGGCTGCACCAGAACATCGTCTTTCGGCCCGATGCCGCCAACGTCAACCTGCCGCCCCGGGAGCTTCAGGACGCCATCGAATCGTTCCGCGCCGAATTGAAAAAACTCATTGACGAGGGGTTCCCGCCCATTGTCCTCGCGTCGCCCAGAATTCGCCCCGCCGTCTGGGATCTCTTGGCGCCCTTTGTCCATAACCTCAAGGTCATTTCGTTCAACGAAGTGACGCGGGGCATCGTGTTGAAGACTCGCGGCAGCGTCCGCATGCCGGCGCCCGCGCCCGTCGGATGACGACGGGGGAATTGAGAGGAGTCGAATGAATGTATAAGAGGTACGAGGCCGAAACATTGAAAGCGGCCCTGCATAAGGTCAAGATGGATCTTGGATCGGACGCCGTCATCCTCAGCCAGCGGGAAATCCGCACGGGGGGAATCAGCGGGATCCTTGGAAAAAAAGTCTGGCAAATCGTCGCCTACCGCCCCGTGTCCGATGAGCCGCCGGCAGCCCCGAAGACCAGGCCCGCACCCGCGCCGGTGGCGGCCGCCGCACCGCCCCTGCATATCCGGGAACTCGAGCGGCAGGCCAGATTGAAAATTCGCCGGCCGGTCGATCACGTCGTGGATGAGCCCGCGCTGCCCTTCGCCGAATTGCCTTCAACCTTGAGGTCTCCCGCGCCTTCTTCAAAAACGAGGAATTTCAAACCCTACACGCCGGCCGGATTCCAGGTTTCCACCGCCGATTCGCCGGATCAATCGGCGCTCAGAATCCTGCTGAAAGAGGTTCGGGCGCTCTCGGAAAAAATCGCCGCGCCCCCGCCGCCCGTCTCCGACCAGGTCGTCCTCCCCGGCGTCCTCCCCGCCTTTTACCGCCGGCTCCTCTTGCAGGAGGTCCCCAGACAAACGGCGCTGGATGTCATGAACTCCTTTTTCGAGCGCCCATCCCTCGATGTCAACGACGAAACCAAAGCCCTGGAATGGCTCGAAGAGCGGCTCGCGCAGGAAATTCCGGTCGCCGGCCTCGACCAGCTCCTTTCCACCCGCCGGCCCCGCATCCTCTTTCTGGTCGGACCCGCCGGCGTGGGAAAGACGACGACGCTCGCGAAAGTCTCCGCCATGGCCAGCCGGGACGAGAAAATGAAAATCGCGTTCGTGACGCTCGACACATTCCGCGTGGCCGCCGCCGAGCATCTCAAAACCTACGCCGATCTCATCCAGGCCGATTTCGAAATCGTCCTGTCCGAGGGCGAGTTCGCATCGGCCGTCGTGCGGCACGCCGACAAGGACCTCATTTTCGTCGATACGCCCGGCAAGAACCCCTGTTCGCCCGCCACGCTTTCCGATTTCGCGTCCTATCTGAAGCACCTCACCGCCGCGAAACTCCCCGGGCCGGCCGTGCTCCTCGTCCTGTCGGCCGCCACCCGGCTCGCAGATCTCCAGCGGTACATCGCCTGCTATCGAACGTTGGGGCCGGCGGGGGTGATTTTCACCAAGATGGATGAAACCCAGACCTACGGATCCCTCCTCCCCGTTCTGGAAACCGCCAGGCTGCCCGTCGTTTTTCTCGCCTGCGGGCAGGACGTGCCCGGGGACATCGAGCCCGCCAACGCGGGTCGGATCGCCAGAAAAATCCTCGGCGCGTGATCTGGTTCGCAAGAAACAGCTTGCCTCCCGCCGGACACTGGTGTATTCTTGTGCGGACTTATGCCGCTCATGAAACCGGCTTTTGTAATTTCGCTGGGGTGCGCCCTGCTCGCGTTTCTCTTTGCGCCGACCTCGGTCCGCGCCGAAGCGGTCCTGAGGGCGACGGTGGTCTTTACCGGCGTTTTTTTCTGGTCTCTCGTGGCCCTGACGATCATGCGCAGGACCATGCCCGCCGGCAAGTCGCTCTTGTCCGACGGCGGGCCGCGGCCGGAAGGCTCGGGGGAGAACAAGTTTGTCGATCTGTCAAAACAGACGGTGGACCGGTCCAAACTTTTGGATCTGCTCCGATGAGGGAGTAAGCCGACGTGGAAGCTGAAGACATGCAGAAACTCGCCGCGAAAACCGGACAGTCCGAAAAGGATGTCGCGCTTGCCCTCAAGGCGGCCAAGGACGACGCGGCCGAGGCCGAACGGCTCCTCGAGCCGTCCATCTTCATCGTGAAAGGCCGCTACGCCGCCAAGACCAATCGGCTCAACGGCGGCATCATCATCATCGCCGATTCGGCGCAACGGCGCATCCAAAAAGTGAAGACCATCGCCACCTATGACGCCGAATTCGCCGAATTGTCCATGGATCCGTCCTGGGAGGACATCGAGAAGAAGGTCGTCGACGCCGAAATCAAACAGAACTTCGTGCCCGCCATCTCCCACGACCTCGCCGCCGAAATGGAGTTCTCCCTCAACGATACCATCGACGAAGTCCTGCCCCTCCTCTCCGCCGGGTCTGTCGACGAACTCGCCACGCGCATCCGCCGCATCGTCTGCACCTGCCTCGGCGATTCCGACGTCGATGTGAACTGCCTCGTCGAAAAAATTACACCGCTCGCGATGAAAATCCACGACAAGGAAATCCAGCCGGACGCGGCAGCGGAGGCCGGCGCGCCCGGCGAGCCTTCGGCGGACGCCGGGACGGGAGCCGGGGCGCCGCCCATCCTCGGCGACGAGCGGCACCTCGTCCTCAAAACCGACGTCATCCTCTCGCCCGTCTCCGGCACGCCCGTCACCACGCTCAACGTAGGCGACTACATCCTCGTCAAAATCACCGACACGCGCCAGCAGGCCAAATACATCGCGGACCTTCTGCACGCCAAGGACGGCGACAAGATGCTGCCGGTCCGGGTTCCCATACGGAAAATTGACCGGTCCGAGTCCCAGCGCCTGGTCATCACGACCGAATTCGGCCCCGGCGTCTACGGGCAGACCGTCGTGCAGGAGGGACTCAAAATCAAGGACGTCATGGACGGCGCGGGGGCCAAGGCCGAGAGCATCAAGCTTCCGATCCACCAGATTCTCCTCATCGTCGGGCTCGGCGGGCTCGTCCTGTTTCTCATGGGCATGGTCATCTGGTACGTGGTGGGGCTCCTGTGACAAGATCCTACCCGCCCCGGCGCCGGCAGCCCGCCATCGAGATGACGGAAGAGGAGGAGATGAAGCTCTGGAAAATCTACAAGAAAACCAGCGACCTCGATGCCAGGAACAAGCTCATCCTCTACTTCGCGCCCGTCGTCAAATTCGTCGCCGGACGCATGATGGTCAACATGCCGCCCAACGTCGAGTATGAAGACCTCGTCAGTTACGGAACCCTCGGCCTCATCGACGCCATCGACAAATTCGACATCACCAAGGGCATCAAGTTCAAAACGTACGCCAATCTCCGCATTCAGGGCGCCATCCTCGATGAACTCCGCGCCTCCGACTGGATCCCCCGCTCCATCCGGAAAAAGGCGCGCGACGTCGAACGCGCCATCCAGGCCCTCGAAGCCAAGCTTGGCCGGCCCGCCACCGATGAGGAGATCGCCAAGGCTCTCGACATGTCCTTCGAGGAGTACGCCGAGCTCCTCTCCCAAATCAGCGGCACCGCCATGCTGTCCCTCAACGACGTCTGGTATATCGGCAAGGACGACGATGAAATCACGGTCGGCGACCAGGTTGAAGACACCGAATCCACCACGCCCGACCTCCAGATCGAACGGGACGAAGCCAAGTCCCTCCTGAAAGAAATGATTCTCAAATTGCCGGAACGCGAAAAACAGGTGATTTATCTGTACTATTACGAGGAATTGACCCTCAAGGAAATCGGCGAGGTCCTCAACGTCACCGAATCCCGCGTCTCGCAGATCCACACCCAGTGCATCCTGCGCCTGCGCTCCAAACTCGCAAAAGAAAGAGAACTCTTCGGAAGCCTGTAGTGGGGTTGACCGATTCCGCCCGTAGCTCAACTGGATAGAGCATCAGACTTCGGATCTGAGGGTTGGGGGTTCGAATCCCTCCGGGCGGGGAAATTCAAAATTCAGACTATTGACATGGCTTGAAAAAAGTGTATCATCATCGACTGTTTAGTGTGGCCCTTTCAGTCTGAGGAGGCCAAAGGATTGCCTCGCAAGGGGTGAGCCGAGTTCGTCAGAATGCCCGCCATCGGGCGGGAAGTCAGAATGAGGTGAAAGGTTGTGGCTACAGGTAAGGTGAAATGGTTTGACGCCAAAAAGGGGTATGGGTTCATCGAAATGGATGACGGCGGCGGCGATATTTTTGTCCACTTTTCGAGCATCAACGGCGAAGGCTTTAAGACGCTGGAAGAGGGACAGAAGGTGACGTTTGAAGTCGGCGAAGGCAAGAAAGGCAAGCAGGCGCTGAACGTCAACAAGGCCGGAGCGGCAGCTTAAGTCAGCGGCTTAGCAGCAACCCCATAGTTTCTGTTCCACGGCGGTTTGGAGTTCACGGAGCGTCGACGGATTCTCTACGACGATGGTAATCTTCCGGCCTCTGAACGTGTCGGGTTCACCCGGTCGGCGCACCAGCCAGACGGCGGCACCTTGGTCGATGAGTTTGTCCAGGTCGGCACGCCGGGAGCTGAGCCCGTCTACCAGGTGGAAACCCTGCCGGGTATCGCGTTTGAGCGCTTGCGCGGCGTCCAACACGTGGAACTTGTGTTTCTGGGCAAGATATCGGGCGACCATGGTCTTGCCCGAACCTTTTCGGCCAACCAGAGCAACCAGCATGGGCGTACCCTATCATCTGGACGGAAGGGTTGACAACGCGGCGGAGGTTTTATAGCGTCATGACATACGCCATCATTTCGGTGGGTGACAAACAATTCTGGATTTCGGAAGGAGACCGGGTTCTCGTTCCGCGGCGGCAGGAGGAAGAAGGAGCCACACTCGAGATCCAGGAGGTACTGTGGATCGGCGGCAATGGATCGATCCAGGTGGGTAAACCTTACGTTTCAGGCGCCGGCGTGACGGCGAAAGTGCGGGGCCACCTCCGGGGGCCCAAGGTTGTCACTTTCAAATTCAGGCGGCGGACCGGCATGCGGAAAACCATCGGGCACCGGCAGCCGCTGACGGAACTGGTCATAGAAAGAATACGGGGTGGGATGTAGGGGCGCCGCGCGACGGCGCCCGTACAGGACGGGGTGGATCCTGACGGATTCGCCCGGTTGGGAGGGGGACAGCGGTATGATCCGGATTGTTCGGGAAACCGGCCCGAAGGGATTTGTATCCATCCGCGCATTGGGCCACGCGGATTTTGGAAGCCGGGGAAAGGACGTTGTGTGTGCGGCGGCCTCGGCGCTCCTGCAGGCATGGCTCAGGAACATGATCGAAATTTTGGGCGATCGGTTGCATGTGGAACTGGACCGGAGAGCCGGCCGCATGGTGTTTGTGGCGCCTCCGGAGGTGGAAGACCCCGTGCGGGAGGAGGTCGAACGGCTCTGCCGGTATTTTTATCCTTCAATCCTCCAGCTCGCGGAGCAGTACCCTGAGAATATTCTGGTTTCAGAAATCGATTCTTCCGGGGTGCAAGTTCAGGACGTGGTAAGACAATAAGGGCGGCGGCAACGCCGCCCGCGCCGGCATCGAGGTGATTCACGATGGCGCACAAAAAAGGACAGGGATCGACAAAAAACGGGCGCGACAGCCAGTCCAAGCGGCTGGGGGTCAAGCGCACGCATGGCGCCTTGGTCAGCGCCGGCAGCATTATCGTCCGGCAGCGCGGCACGGCCTTCCGGCCGGGGCTCAACGTCGGCGTCGGCAGGGACGACACGCTCTTCGCGAAAATTCCCGGCTACGTTTCGTTTATCTCAAGGCTCGGCCGGAAGTTCGTCAGCATCCAACCTGCAGCCGCACCGGCCGCGGCCGCGGCCGCCGCCTGAAGACGCTTCGCGTTCACGTGCCATTCCCATGTTTGTCGATGAGTGCGTGGTTCGTCTGCGGGCGGGGCGCGGGGGCAACGGGTGTGTCTCCTTCCATCGTGAAAAATATGTCCCGAGGGGCGGCCCGGACGGAGGCGACGGCGGCAACGGAGGCAGCATTTTCCTGGAGGCCGACCGCAATCTAGCCACGCTCCAGGACCTGTCCGTTCATCCCACCTTTCACGCCGATGACGGCAAGAACGGCGGCAGCAACAGAAAAAACGGACGCGCCGCAAAGGACCTGACCATTCGCGTCCCGGTCGGTACCGAGATTTTCCTGGAGCCGCAGGGTTCCGGCGCGAACGGCCCGAATCTCATCGCCGATCTGGTATCGCACGGCGAACGGCTTCCCGTCGCGCGCGGCGGGCGCGGCGGTGGAGGAAACGCGCGGTTCGCATCTGCGAAAAATCGCCTCCCCCGGTTCGCACTCCATGGCGCGCCGGGTCGCGCGTTGCGCATCCGGCTTTCGCTCAAACTCCTCTCCGATCTGGCCATCGTCGGACTTCCCAACTGCGGCAAGTCCACGCTCCTGGCCGCGCTGACCGCCGCGCGGCCCAAAATCGCCGATTATCCGTTCACCACGCTGACGCCCAATCTCGGCGCCCTGCGTTCGGAAGACGGCACATCGATCGTCCTCGCCGACATTCCGGGGCTGATCGAAGGGGCCCACAAAGGCCGCGGGCTCGGAAACCGGTTTCTCAAGCACATCGAGCGGGCGCGGGCGCTCGTCGTCCTGCTCGACGCGTCGAGCGACCCGGACGCCGATTTCCGGCTGATCCGGGACGAGATCCTTCGCTTTAATCCTGGCATCTGGCGGCGTCCGATGATCGTGGCCGTCAACAAAATCGATCTCGTCCGCCGGCCGCCGCTGAAAAAATGGAAGGAGCGCCTGGCGACGGATGTGTACGCAATCAGCGCGTTGAAAAATATTCGAATCGATGCCCTCCTCAAAGGCATCGAGTCGCTCATCCTCCAGGCGGACGCGCCGAAGGATCGGCCGGTCACAGTCGTCCTCGGCGACCCGGCGCCCCGCATTGTTCAGGACGGCGACGCCTTCGCAATTCTCTCCGCGGAATGGGAGGAGCTTGCGTCGATGCTGCCCGCGGGACAGAGCGACGCGATGTTGTGGTTCCAGTCGAAACTGCGGTCCAGCGGCGTCCTGCGGCGGCTGGTGGAGGCCGGATGTACCGCGGGTGGCCGCGTCATCGTGGGGCCGGTGGAGTTTGTCTATGAAGGAGCTTGACCGGGCGGACTTTTCCACGGCGCGGCGGGTGGTCATCAAGGTCGGCACGTCGCTCCTGCGCGGCGCCGACCACGCCGTCGACAGGGGATTTCTGAAAAACATCGCCGCCCAGATCGCCGAGACTCGGAGCCTTCCGGATCGCCGGCAGATCATCCTCGTGTCCTCCGGCGCGGTCGGCTTCGGCATGATGCGCCTCGGCCTTTCCCGCCGCCCGGCCGATGTCGCGACCCTGCAGGCCGCCGCCGCCGTCGGCCAGCCTGAGCTGATGAAGGCGTGGGCCGACGCGTTCGCGCCGCACAGCGTCCGCGTCTCGCAGATCCTCCTCACCAACGACGGGCTCCAGGACCGGGCGCGGTTCGTCAATGCCAAGCACGCGATCCGACGCATCCTCGACCTCAATGTGGTTCCCGTCGTCAACGAAAATGACACCGTTGCCGTCGACGAGCTGACCTTCGGAGACAACGACACGCTCTCGGCCCTGGTCGCCGCCATGGTCGACGCAGATCTCCTCATCAACCTCACCAACGTCGATGGATTCTTCGCGCCTTCCGACGGCGGCGGCCGGACGCTCCTGAAGACCGTCCCGGTCATCCGGCCCGAATGGATCACCGCCACCCAGGCCGGCGAGCGGAGCGAGCGCGGCAGAAGAGGCGGCTTTACGCTTGGCGGAATGTCCGCCAAATTGAAAGCCGCGCGCCTGGCGCTCCGCGCCGGCATCCCGGTCGTCATCGCCAATGGCCGGGAGAAAAAAATCCTCGCAGCGGTCCTTTCGGGCAGGCCCGCAGGGACGCTCTTCCTCCCGCAGGAACGCGGCTTGAAGGGCAAGAAAGTCTGGCTGTCGCTCTTCCGCGCGCCCGCCGGGACCATCGTGGTCGACCGCGGAGCGGCGGCGGCCGTCGGCAGAAACGGCAAGAGCCTTCTGGCCAGCGGGATTCTGCGTGCGACCGGGCAATTCTCCAGACAGGACTGTGTTTCGATCGTGTCCGAGGACGGCCGCGAAATCGCACGCGGCATCAGCGCCTATTCGTCCGGGGAAATCCAAACCATCGCCGGGTGTCCTTCAACGGACATCCGCAGGCGGCTCGGAATCGCGCCGGCCGACGCTGCGCCCGCCGAGGTCATCCACCGCGATAATATGGCGCTCCTGCCATGAAGTAAGGTATGAGGGAGGTGACCATGAGTACGGACGTCCAAAAACTTCTGGCGCGAATTCGAAGGGCCAAGACCGCCCAGATTGATCTCGGCGGGGTGGGCAAGGACGCGCGCGACGCGCGCACGCGTGTCATCCGGCGCGCGGCCCGTGTCCTCCGCGCCGGCGGCGCGCGCATCCTGGCCGAAAACAAAAAAGATGCGGCGTCGGGCGCGCAATCCAGCGCGTTTCGCGACCGCCTGATGTTGAATGCGGACCGGCTGAAAAAAATGATCAAGGGCGTCGAGTCCGTGGCCGCGCAGCCGGACCCTGTCGGCCACGTCGTTGTGTCCCGGCGGCGGCCCAACGGCCTCCGGGTCGACAAAGTCCGCGTCCCGCTCGGGGTCGTGGCGGTCGTCTACGAGTCCCGGCCGAATGTCACGGCCGACGCCGCCGCGCTGGCGATCCGGTCCGGCAACGCGATCGTTCTCCGCACCGGCCGCGAAGCCATCCGGACCAGCCGCGCGATCGCCGCGTGTTTTCGTCAGGCCCTGCGGGCCGAAGGCTTTGATCCCGAGTGCGTCCTGTTCGTGGACTCGCCCGACCGGCGGCTCGTGAGGGCGATCCTGGGCGCAGAGGGTCTGGTGGACGTGGCCATCCCCAGAGGCGGCCCGGGCCTGATCCAGGAAGTTGTGCGATCCGCAAAAATTCCCGTCATCAAGCATTACCTCGGCGTCTGCCACACGTACGTGGACGCGAGGGCCAATCTCGCGATGGCGCAGAAGATCTGTTACAACGCCAAGGTTCAGCGCCCGGGCGTCTGCAACGCCATGGAAACGCTCCTGGTCCATTCCGCCGTCGCTCCGCGCTTTCTCACGCCGCTGTGCAGATCCTACGAATTGGCCGGCGTTGAGATTCGCGCCTGCCCGAAAACCCTGAAAATTCTCAGAAAGATGCAGGTCGTGTGCCGCCCGGCGGCCGATGGCGATTTCGGCGCCGAGTTCTCCGATCTCATCCTCGCCATCCGCGTCGTCGATTCGCTCGACGACGCCATCGACCACATCAACACCTGCGGCAGCCACCACACCGATTCGATCGTCTCGGCCGACCGCGCCGCCACACGAAGATTCCTGGACCGCGTCGACTCCGCCACGCTCTTCGTCAATGCCTCCACCCGTCTCTCCGACGGCGGGGAGTTCGGGCTCGGCGCCGAGGTCGGCATCAGCACCGACAAGCTTCACGCGCGCGGGCCCATGGGCGCCGAGGACCTGACCACCACCAAGTACATCGGCTACGGCGACGGCCAGATCCGCGGATGAGGATCGGCGTATTCGGCGGTTCCTTTGATCCCGTCCATATCGGCCACCTCGTCGCTGCCGAGTACGTTCGTGAAGCCTTTCAACTGGACCGCGTACTCTTCGTGCCCGCCGCAAGGCCGCCGCACAAGGAAAATTCGCCGAAGGCGACGCCCGGCCAGAGGCTGAAAATGCTCGAGGCGGCCGTGCAGTCCCACCTCCAGTTTGCGGTGTCCGACATCGAAATTCGCCGCGAAGGCCCCTCCTACACGGTGGACACACTGAGGGAACTGGCGCGGTCCCATCAAGGCGCAAAATTGTACTTCATCCTCGGCACCGATCTTTTGCCCGACATTCAAAATTGGCACGACTGGCGCGTGGCCCTCGAGATCGCCACCTTCGTGGGCGTCTTGAGATCCGCGGATCCGGGCCGGAAGCCCCCCCCGGAAATCCGGGATGCAGTCAAACAGGTCGCCATCCCGGCCATCGATGTTTCCTCCAGCCTGATCCGAACGCGCGTGGCCGAAGGCAAGAGCATCCGGTACCTCGTGCCGGCGCCCGTCGCGGACCTGATCGAGCAGGAGCGGCTGTATCGGCTTGCCGATGCCTGACCGCAAGTCCGTCGAGGTCGCCCTGAGGGACCGCATGCCCTCCAGGCTCTTCGATCACAGCCGTCAGGTCGCGAAGTACGCGGCGCATCTCGCGGAACTGCACGGCGTGGATCCGGACTGGATCTACATCGCAGGCCTCTATCACGATCTCGGTAAAACAATGGATGTCGACGCCATGCGCGGCGCAGCCGAATCAGAACGGATTGCGTTTGATGATATGGAAGCCAGGTCCGCGTCACTCTTGCACGCCGCCGCGTCCGCCGCGCTTTTCCAGAAAGACATGAAACCTCCCGATTCGTTCGTCAAGGCCGTCCGCGGGCACACCGTCGGCGCGGCGCCGTTCGGGCCCGAAGAGCAGATCCTCTATGTCGCCGACTTCGCCGAACCCGGCCGGTCCTACGAGGAATGCGAGTCCGTGCGCCGAACGGCCGAACGGGACCTTCACCTGGCGACACTCGAGGCCGTCGCATTCAAGATGCGATTCCTCATGCTCCGCAACAAAACCATCCACGCCCGCTCGCTCGCGCTCTATAATTTTCTGCTCGAACGTCCCGGCAGAGGATGACGGAGGGCCGGTGAAACGCTGGTTCAGGGTCATGCCCCTTCTGGTCGCCGTCGCCATGGCCTGGTGGATCTATTACCGCTGCGCGGACCCCCGGGCCCTCCTGGACATCGGCACGACGATCGACCAGGGCCGCCGGGTCAACGTCTTGATTTTGTCGCCCGGCGCCGAGGAGAGACTCGAAGCGGCCGTGATGATCTCCTACGAGCCCCTCTCCAAGCGCGCCGTCGTCTTTCATGTGCCCACAGCCTTGTGTCTCGACGGCACCGCCGAGGACTCCGCTTCGGCTCGCAGGGACAACCTGCCGGTCACGCTCGAGTCGGCCTACGCGCGGGTGAGCATCGCGGAACTCGAGGACCGGGTCCGCCGGTTTTTCGGCCTCGACCTGTCGTTCACGGCCATCCTGCCGGCAAACAGATTTTATCGCCTCGTCGACCTCATGGGCGGCATCTGGGTCAATGTTCCCTCGCGGATCAGTTTCAGAAGCACCACCGTGCGGCCGCTCGAACCGGTCGCGGAATGGATGGAAATCCCTGAAGGAGAAGAGGTGTTTTTTGATTCCGACAAATCCCGAATGTATCTCGCCTACCGCTACGATGGACTCGGCCTCAAGGGACAACTGTTCCGCGCCCGGCGTGTTGCAATCGCATTTCTGCAGCGCCTGAAGCCTCATCTGGAGGAGACCTGGTTCCGCCGCGAACTCGTCGCCGGCTTCTCCAACGCGCCCGCCGAATCGGTCTTGGAATGGGCCCGCGCGGTCTCGGCGACGCCGCTGGCCTCCATCGACGTCCAGACCATGCCCGGTCAGACCGACCTCAATTCCGGCGTCTTCTGGCTCTCCCCCGCCGCCCTCAAGCAGGCGCTGCCCCGGGAGCTGAAACCGCTCATCCAGGCCGGCCTGCCCCAGTCCCGCATCGTCGTCCAGATCCTCAACGGATCCGGCGCGCCCAACATCGCGGCGAAACTGCGGGAACTGCTCACGGCCCATCCCGACATCGACGTCGTGGAAATCGGAAACGCCGCGCGCCAGGACCACGAAACAACACAGATCATCGACCGCAGCGGCCACCTCCGGTCGGCCGAACGCATCCGCGACCTCCTCGGCGCCGGCGCCCTCCGCCAGGACCTCGACCCCAAGGCCCTCCTCGACGTCACGGTCGTCATCGGCAGGGATTACCGCTGACCCCGCGCCAAAGTGCGAGGGCGGCGGCGATTCTGGCCGGGTGGGTGCTGCCCATGGACCGCCCGCCCATCCGGGACGGGGGGGTGATCTGGCGGGGCGGACGGATCGTCCGGGTCGGCCGCCGGGCCGACATTTTGAGCCGCCCGGTCCGAATCGCCGCGGATGCGCCCGACGCCATTCTCATGCCTGGCCTCATCAACGCGCACGCCCACCTCGAACTTTCCCGGCTGGCCGGGAAAATCCCCCGGCTTCCGTTTACCGACTGGCTCGCCCGGATCGCCGCCGCCCGTCGAACGCTGACGGGCGCGGACATCCGCCGCGGGATTCGCGAAGGGGAGCAGAGGCTCCTTGCGCTTGGCGTCACATCCGTTGTCGATATTGCAAGTTTCCAGGCCGCGCGCGAAACACCGCGGACGCTGCGCACACGCGTTCTGCACGAAATCGTCGGCCTGCGAAATCCCGTCCGGATCCCCCGCAAAACTGCCGTCAGCCCCCACGCACCCTATTCCCTCTCGGACTCGAATCTTGACCGGGTCGCCCGTTGGTGGGACCGGCGCCCCTATGCGTTCGTTTCCATGCACATCGCGGAATCCAATGCCGAAAACTGTTTCTTCAAGTCCGGGACGGGCCCCTTTAAATCATTTTACGCCCGCATGGGCCTGTCGCCTCGCCCATCACCCGGCCGGCGCGTCGTGGCGCATCTCGATGGCCGGCGACTTTTGCGTCGTGGCCTCCTCGCGGTACACGTCAACGACATCCGGCCGGCCGAGGCGCGCTTGCTGACTGCCCGGGGCGTGGCCGTGGCGGTCTGCCCGGGATCGCTCGCCTTCTTTGGATTCCCCCGCTCCGGCGTGCGGAGACTTATAGAAGCAGGAGCAGCCATTCTTTTCGGGACGGACTCCCTCGCCTCCAACGGCGATTTGAATCTCTTCGCGGAACTCCGCCGCGCCCGGGCGTACTGGCGGCTGCCGCCCGAGCGGATCATCCGCTCGGCGACACAGGCGCCAGGCCGGTGGATATGGGACGGCCGCGCAGGACGGATCGCCGCCGGCGCATACGCCGATTTCATCCTCGTCGGCGCCCGCACACGCATGGCCGATCCTTTCTCCGACCTGCTCTCCGGTCACGCCGAGCGCCGGATCCGGCTCCGAGTGGTGGGCGGCAAAATTTTCGGATTGACACGGTTTTGTCCGTGAAGTAAGGAGGAGGTATCCGTAACAGGGGAGGAAACACACATGTCAGTTCCCAAGCGTATTGATATTTTTGCCGGACTCAAGGAAAAGGAATTGAAGAAAATCTACCAGCTCGCCATCGAGAAAAATGTCCGCAAGGGCGAGTATGTGTTTCTCCGGGGCACCTTCGGCAAGGTCCTCTATCTTATTATGGAGGGCCTGATCAAAATTGAGCAGCCGACCGAGCGCGGGAAGGTCAAGACGCTGTCGCTCCTTGGAGCCGGCGAATGTTTTGGCGAAATGGCCATCATCACCAACCTGCCGCGCTCCGCCTCCGCGCTGGCCCTCGAGGACTCCACGCTCCTGATGCTGAAACGCGAGGCCTTCCTGTCGCACATCCAGAGCCATCCCGAGGTGTCGCTGAAGATCATCGAGGTCATGTGCCAGCGGCTGACCGACGCCAACGAACAGATCAAGTCCCTGAGCTACGACAGCGTCGCCGCCCGGCTCGCCAACCATCTCGTGTCGCTGGCCGAGAAATTCGGGGAAACCGAGGGCAGCTCCTGGCACATCCGCATCCGCCTCACCCATCAGGAACTCGCCGACCTTTGCGGCAGCACCCGCGAAATCGTCACCCGCACGCTCAAGCTGTTCTCGGACGAGGGCAGCGTCGAAGTTGATGGAAACCGCAATCTCTGGATCCGCGATCCACAGAAACTTTCGCAGTGGATAAAGTAGGATAACGCGCTCCTCCTTACACAACCGCAATTTTAAAATCCAAACCGGCGTCAGGGCCGTCTATGAGTATTCCGCCCTGCCCTCAACAAACGATCGCGCCAAACTTCTCGCAGTTCAGGGCGCGCCGGACCGGTCCCTCGTCATCACCTCCCGGCAAACCGCAGGTCGGGGCAGGGGCGGCAACCGCTGGTGGTCCGGCCAAGGATCGCTGACCTTCTCAGTCATTTTCAGGGTGCCGCGCACGTCGATCGCACTGCAGAATCTCGCTCCGATTTCCCTCGTCGCCGGCCTGTCCGTTGTCCGGACCGTCCGGCGGATTCATCCGGCATGCCCGGTCGCCCTCAAGTGGCCCAACGACATTTATTCGGGGCCGAAAAAGCTCGGCGGCATCCTGACGGAGAGCAGCGTACGCGCCGGCCGGCCCGCCAACCTGATCGTGGGGGTGGGGCTGAACGTCAACACAAGGTTCGAGCGTGCGCCGGCGGCCATCCGATCCACTGCAACGTCTCTTTGCCAAGGCACGTCGCCAAGCCATCGCATGGACGAAGCCCGGGTTCTGGCGTCTGTCTTGAAGGAGCTGTGCAAACTGGTCCGCCAATTCCTCAGAAGCGGATTTCAGCCCCTTTGCGACGAATGGACTTCCTTCGACGCCGTCCCATTCGGAAGCAGAATCAGCGTCGACGACGGCAATATTAATATGGAAGGACGCTACGAAGGCATTCTTCCGACAGGTGCACTAAAATTGCGTGGAGAATCGGGCCTCCACACGATCCTCTCCGGCACGCTCCGTCCCGTGGGCGTACTTCCCATAACGCATAAAGTGTAAACTTGGTAGATGTATCTGATTGTATACTGCTTTTTTCGTTACCTCCTCCCACTGTTGGGATAAGATTTTTTGGTCTGTACCGTTTGAAAACATCCATAACATAACGTTCGTCGGCCATGAGGGACCAGGTGGAGTAATGGAGGCGGCCGGTCGGCATTTCCATGACGGGGATCCATTTCTGGGATACGGCCCAATCCAGGCGCTCCTCCGCCTCCGAAAGGTGCGTGGGCCGGCCGACGCGGCACATGTCGACGAGGTACTCCACGATCATGCGTTCACGCCAGGCGGTGGCGCAGCGATAGACGGCGCGTTCGGCAATCATCTGCCAGCGCCGGCAGGCGCCGAGTTCCCGGCGGTTGCATTCGAGTTCATGGCGGGCCTCCAGGCAGTCGCCGGCGTTGGCCTGGGCCCATTCGAGGAGGCGGGTCTTTGATTCGGCCTGGATGTCGTCGACCGACTTCGTCGGGATCCGTTCGAGACGCCGGCGCCAGTCGGCGAGGATGTCGGCTTTCGTTCTGGACGGATCCTTGTCCCGGCGCGTGTTCATTTCGGCGGCCTTCGCGTTCGTAGTTGTGAGGAGGGCCTTCCGGATCTGCGCCTGGCGCGTCGAAAACTCCTCCTGGGCCTCGTGGGATACGAGGTCGGACCGCCACTGGCCATGGGGCATATAGGAGCGCTTGAGGTCGAAGCGGTGGAGGCGGGCGCGCAGTTCGTGCATGTAGATTTGTGTCGCCAGATAGGGAAAGTCCCGGAAGTAAAATCGGGCGCCGTGGATGCCCGAAAAATGCGGCGCGCCATTTTTCTCCCACTGCGTGATGTTGAACACCAGCACATGGGAGGACAGGTGCGGATCATACTCGCGTGAGAAGCCGTCACGCAGGATCGAGTAGACCATGTTATCAGTCGATAGATCGACTTGAGTCTGGCCGCCCTTTCCCATCCTAGCACGAGAGTATCGTATCTCTATTTCCCGCATGGTCGCCAGGACCGCGTCATCATGCGCTGCCGTGATGTCGGCACGGGTCATATTGCGCGGTAGCTCAAAGCCGTCCATGAGCGCCAGCATGGAGATTGATTTGGGCGCGGAAAAGGCCCAGGAAAAGCAAAGTACCTTGTGTTTTTGCACGATCTTTTTGCCGGCGGCGTCACAGCCTTTGAGCAGGTTCACCATGTCGTCCCGGCCAATGGGCTGCCCTTCCTCAAAGCCGAGGTAGGGCGCGGTTTTGCCGTAGACGCGGACTCCTACGGAGTCATCAGCCTGGTCAAAGTAGTAGTTTGTACTCTTGTCGTAGAAATAATCGGCGATGCCGACCGGGTCCTGTTTCATCGGGACGCCCCTAAACACGTCCCACCCCAACTTCGAATCGCGCGTTAGCTCCTTTCGGATCGACAAAAAAATCCAACCCGCCGGGCGGCGCCGCGCGCGGGCAGACCGGGGCCGAAGGGGTCAACCCCGGCGAAACGTTATCGGAATGCGATTGGATGCGCTCTGAATCCCCTTCTCTCATTACGCGGAGTGTCTACCAGTGATTAAAACAAAATGTCAATAGCCGGCGTGAAAATTGTTTCCATGTGCGGCGCCGTCGAATCCGCGGGACAGCGCTTGATTTTCCGGTATACCGCCGGTATACTGTCCCTCGAGGAGGTGATCGACATGAAAAAACAGTCGCTCAACGCCACGTTCACGCTGAAAGTGACGCAGGAAATGAAAAAAGAGCTGGACAAACTCGGCGCGGACATGCAGAGATCAGCGCTTGAGGAAATGCTCAACGACAAGATCAGGGACAAGTTGATGCGGCGCCTGGACCGGATGAATCGAGGCATGAAGCCTCTGGGCGGCCGACCCGTCGGCGAGATCCTTCGGAGGATGCGGGACGGTGGATAGACTGGTGATGGACGCGAGCGCATGGATCGAGGTCATTTTGGCGCAGCCACACGCAAAGCTGGTCCGTCCATATATCCATCGCGCGGAATGGTTGGCGCCGTCATGGATCCGGATCGAAGCCGCAAACGTCATCCTGCTCAAGGCCCGTGAAATGAAACGGCCGGAAATATTGAATCGACTTCAAGATGTCATGAGATTTCCGTTTTACAAAGTTCCGCGGGGCGTATGGTGGCGGGACGCAATAGAGATGGGGACGCGGCACAGGATCACATTCTATGATGCGGTCTATCTTTCCATCGCGAGGAAATTCAGTCTTGCGCTTCTGACGCTGGACAATCTTATGAATCGAGCAAGAGAAATCGAGCGCATACCGGCCGTCATCGAGACCATCCAAAAACCGAGAAAATAGCGGCGTACAAACCCGTATCCTCGCGGATACGGGACGGGGGGGAAATATGGTCGGATTAGTTGACGGGTTCGACGTCGGACGACACGTCCATGGCCGGCGTCAGTTCAATCGTCCGTTTGACGCCGAATCCGACGTCGGCCGTGAGGGTGTCGGGGACGAAGCGCCGGGGGCGCAGGAGCAGCCAGGCGAGAAGGAGCGCAAGGAGGATCCACAAAAGATTACGGTTCATCACGGCGCGGGCGGCGGATAGAGGACCGGATCCGTCGCGCGGGCCCGGGCGCCGGCGGCGTCGAGGATCGTGCAGACGGCGCAGCCGGCGAGCTTGTGGGCGAGGAGGCGCGGAAATTCCAGCGACATAATCACCGTGCCGTCGGTCGCGGTCGGTTTTTGCGCCAGACAAAAGGCGTCGACCTTCACGTCATTTTCGAAGTGCGTTCGCGCGGCGTAGACGTAGTTGGTTGCCATGGTCAATGGATGTCGTTTATGAATGGATTGCCGGTGAAATTGAATGTGTTGGCAGTGCCGTTCACGATTTCGTTGATGGGTTGATTTCCGCTGAGATTGATGTCGTCATTGAAGCGGCAATTGAAAAGGAGCCCCATTTCCGGCGATGTCAGTTCAGAAAGCATGTCGCCCTGAAGTTGTGCAATTGTTCTTGCATGGTTGTACAGACGGACATCATCCATGAGTCCGTTAAAAAAATGGCTGTTGCCGTAAACCGAACCGACCCGCCAATTCCATCCGATGTTTCCGGGCAGACTGTTCCCGTGCGAACCACTAAACACGGCGTTGAAATAAAATGAAACATTACCCGCCGCCCTTACCTGGCTTACGTATGTCCAGATATTGAGCGGCACGACGCCGCTCGATTTCAGGCCCGTCAAGTTGTCGTTGAGAAATCTGTTTTGGTCGATCAACAATCCCACAAAACTTGACGATCCGCCGTCGACGGATGTGACCGTATAATTCGCGCCGGCAGGCGGCGGCGTAATAATTTTGATCCATCCCGAAATTGTATAATCATTCAAAGTCGCCGCAAGCGTAAACGGCGACTGGACAAACGAATCGACGCCGTCAAACATGAGGGACTTGTTTAATTGCGTCTCCAGTTTAAGTACAAGCTCATCATTGACAAATTTAAATTGCTGGTTGCTGACTTCGGATATGAATTTATGACGGAAGGCCGTGCGGCGGTTGCCGAGTTCATCGACAAGAGTCGGCGGCGGGTTGATGATCTGGCCCATTACTTCTCCCGTCCCTGGGCCAGGCTGATCGTGAGGAGAAGATCGTTCGCGTGTTTGATCTCCTTTTCGAGTTCGGCGATTTTCTCGTTGAATCTGAATTCCATCTTTTGCAGCCGCGTGTAAAAGTAGAATCCCAGCGCGACGACGGCCGGGGAGGACTGCGCGGCCTGGATGAGAAAGCGTACCAGCGCCTCCTCCATTATGCCGCCACCTTCCGGTAAAATTCCATGACGCGGTCCACGTACTTCTGATTGACATAGGTATTTTCGACGTAGTTCGGATGCGAAGCCGCCGGCCGGCCCTGCCAGGTGTCGGAGAAGAATTTGCCGTCGTCGGCGTGGACGACGCGGCCGCCGGCGAATTTCAGGGCGCTGCCGGCATTGTAAGACGCGGCGACATGTTCCGTCACGCCCTTGTAGCGCCGGGTCTGCCGGCCGATGTAGAGGCCGGCCAGGTCGGCGGATACGGACGGATCGAAAAGATCGTCGAGCTTGACCGAAGGGCGCAATTCCTCGGCCGTGGTGTTGAGCATCTGAAAGAGTCCCGCGGAAGCCACGCGCCGGCCGGCCCGGGCCGTCAGGTTCTTTTCCTCAAGGACCGCCGCCGGATCGCCGGAGGACTCGACCTTGAGAATGGAGAGCATGAGGGCCGGATCCACGCCGTGTTTGTCGGCCGCAAGCTCGACCAGGGGGATCCATCGGTCGATGTTCACAAAGCCGGAGGGTTTCACGCGGGTCACAGACGGCCGCCTAGAGCGGGTGGCAACAATCCAGATAAAAACGGCGGCGAGCGCGAGAGGGATATACACGGCGGCGCCGGCGGCTCATTCGTTGACTTCCAGGACGGCGACAGTCTGGGCGGCGGCGCCGGGGTTGAACACATAGACGGCCGCCGTGGTCGTCAGGGACACGGCGCCGGCCGGGGGGAGGGGATAGCCCCGGCCGGTGGCCGCCGCCGAATCGCCGACCCGGAGGGTTTCAACGTTCGTGTCGAGGCTTGCGACGATGATTTCTTTTCGGGTCGCGTTAACGGCCTTCACGAGCACGGTTGCGCCGGCCGGCAGGGACACGTCCGTGGACGACACGAGCGTCTGACCGCTCGTCACCGTCACGTCTCCGGTCAGGACGAACCGGGTAAAGTCGCCGAATCCGGCCGTCACGGTGATCTGCACGTCGGCGCCGGTGGGGTTGGTGATGCGGAAACTTTCGTAGGGCCGTTCGGACCGGCGGGCGTCGCCCTCCTTCATGTCGGTGATGTCGCCGTTGATTTCGACGTTGACGATCGCCGTCGATGCCTTCATGTGGATGAAATCGCCGGTCACGGCAAAGTCACTGCCGGCGCCGGCCGCAATCGTTCTCGTAAAGTCTTTCATCCTAGATGGCCTTCAAAGTCCGGATCAGTCGGCCGGATCCGGCCGTAAAGACGGCGGTGACGGATTGGGCGTTGTTGTTGATGACCTTAAACTGGAAAAAGACGCGGTTGTCGAAAATGAGGGCGTCGCCGGGTTGCATTTCGACCTGATCCTGGTCGATTTCGACGACGAGGTTTTTGTTGGCGCTTTTCAGGAAAATAAAATCGCCCTGCCGGATCACGTCCTGATTTGCGTTGGCGAGGATCGTCACGGAGATGTCACGGAGCATTTAGGCGCGCCTCGTTGCAAAATAGGCGCCGCCGAGGAGCACGAGTCCCACGATCACAAACTTGGAGATGTTTTCAAATGTTTTGGTCGTCTCCTGGCGCGTGGCCTCGGCGATTTGCGCTTGGGTTTCAAGACTCGCTTTCTGGATTTGCTGCACAAGTTTTTCCTCTCCGGTGCGGACGTTTTCGAGAAAGCCGAGGGATTTTCCGAAGATGTCGCCGCCAAGATCGAGCACGTCGCCGGTACCCTTCGCCACCACGTCCAGGGACCGCAAACTAATGTCCCTGGCGGCGGCCACGGATTGAGGGTCCGTGATCGTGACGGGTCCGTCGACGCTTGCGACGGTGACGCCCTCGGTTTCCATGACGGATACCGGCTTTGAGACGGTGACAGTCTCCTGCTGGGTCGTGGTGACGGCGCTCGATTTGGAGTCCTCACCGAAAATCTTTGAAAGAAGTCCCATGTCAGGCGTTCCGAAACGCGAGGAAAAGCGCGAAGGCGGCCAGACCCAGAAGAAGGAGGACCGCCGTCCGGTCGCGGCCGGCGACGTTAAAGTCTCCGAAGTCAATCGTCACGGGACCGCCTCGGGCTTCGCCGGATCGGGTGGTGAGAGCGGCGTTCACGCCGGCTTCGGGGTTGAGTTCGCCGGCCGCAAGGGCGGCGATTTCGCTGAACGGCACCGTCAGCGCCTCGGCAAAAAAACGGTCAGATAGACGACGCCTCCGAGGATAAGGAGCAGGGAAAAGACGTTTCGGGAGGTGCGGCTTATGCCGAGCGTCGCCAGAATGCCGGTTCCAAGGCCCAGAAGAAGAAGCGGCATGTCAATTCGACGCCGCCACAAACGCAAGAAGGGCCAGGCCTACAACGATCACGAGCATCCCGAGGCCCTGGTTGTTCGCGGCCGGGGATGCGGCGGTTTGCGCGGGTTTGGCGGAGGAAGCGCCGGGCGGGGCCGGCGGCGTTCGTTCGGGGAAAACGTCGGGCGCCGTCGGCCCGCCGCCGTTAAAAATGACCGGCTCGTCCAGTTCCGGCGGCAGTCCCTTCAGGAAAATGTCCAGGGCCGCGCGGGCGCCGGTTCGGAGGGCCTCGTCCAGGTTCGGGGTCGCCATGAGGCGCCGCCTAGACCGACTGGATCCGGTTGAGGTACTCGACGACGACGGGGATCGCGCCGGGGGCCGACAGGGTCAGGATGAAGCGCAGGTCGTTGACCTGTTCCGTCGCCAGGGCGTCGGCGCCGTTGCCGTCCTCGGTCGTGTCGTAGACGAATACGCCCGTCTGCGGCACGCGCACGCCGTCGGACTGGACCCGGTTGTTTTCGGCGACCAGCCGCTCAAAGACCGTGAAGTTGTCGCGCTTCACTTCGAGCTTGGTGATGGCCGAACTCAAAAACAGGATCTTGTTGACGAGCGGTCCGCGGGGCAGGTCGGAAATCTCAAAGGTCCCGCTGCCGGCGGCCGTATAGGAAAAGTTCCGGATGTCCCGGATGATGCCCGACGGCCGGGGCGCCGACTGGATGGCCTTCGCCGAGAGCGTGGGAACGGAGACGCCGGCCGTAATGTCGATTTCGAGGGCCAGGGTCGTGATCTTCGCCTGGTCGTTCGGGTCGCCCGTACCGAGGGACGTCAGCTCCTCGGCCGCGCGGGTGCGAAGTCCGAAGCGGTCGAAGTCGACGATCAGGATATTGTCGGCGGTCGCGGAGGCGCGGCCCTCGTATTTCATGATCGTGTCCAGTTGCGTGCCGGAGGTGAATCGCTGAATGGCCTTGCCGTTGGCGACGATGCGAAGTTCCGTCATCTGCGCCGGCGTCAGATTGCCGTAAGAAACCAGGACCTGGTGATAGGTGCTGCCGATGGGAAGCCGGAGGGTGGCAGTTCCGGTCTGGTTGGCGCCGGGGATGCCCTCAAAATTCGGCAGGACCTTTGTATTTTTCAATCCCATGTCGATGTGCTCGCTTTCTGTCGTTTCTCAGGCGTTGACGATGTCTTTCAGCGCCTGCACGCGGTTGACGACTGCCATCGTCACCACGACGAGGATCACTGTCCACACAATCATTCTCGGGGTCATCTGTTTGTCCTCCTTAAAATGCAATACAGTTGCAAATGCAACATGACCGCATTATACCGAAGGCGGGCCGCCTGTCAAGTCCTTTTTTGTCATGACCGTCACGACGATCCGGGCGGTACTTTTCAGTTCGGCCACAAGATCGAGAAACTCGCAGGGCGTCACACGCCGGCCGTCGACATGGATTTCAGCCAGGTCGGGGTCGATCTTCTCGACATAGAGTCGAAGGACGGGCTTCCAGGAATGATAAAGCGACAGAACATCCATGAGCGGCTAATTGGGCGGCGCGGCCGCGCGGCGGACGGAATCGCCGGGGCGCCAGTCGGCGGGCAGAATGTGGGCGGCGCCGGTTTCGCCGTGGTAGACGATGCATTCATGTTCGTCGAGACAATCCGCCATGGTTTCGTAATTCGGGATCATCCTGGCGCAGTAGTCCCGGTCGCGCGGTTCGGAGAAGCGGAAGCAGTAGAGGTCGTTGTTCGCGGTGAGTTCCCGCGGCACTTCCGCGGGACGCTGGGAGGTGGCGAGAAGTTCCACGCCAAAATGCCGGTCCCGCCGGCAGAGGGTGGCGAAAAAGACGGACCGGACCGTAGGCGATACAAAGTCGGCGACCTCCTCCACGTGCAGCCGGGGGACGCGAAGCCGAAGGACAATCTCGCAAATGGTGTCAAATTCGTCGCGGTCGCAAAAGGGCGGCACGTAGGCGATATGTTGCGAGAGCGGTCGCTTGAGCCAATCGAATAAAATGCGGTGAGAATCGGTCTTTCGTCTAACGCGATGTTCCCCGTTCGGGTCGATGATGAGGGTGGGACCCGAGACGGCGAGAAATTTTTTTGCAAGCGTGGTTTTTCCGGAGAGCTTGCGGCCGAGGATGACGCGGGTGGGCATTTATGCATGAAGGGGCGCCGACGCCGGCGGCGCGGCCGGAGGCGGCGGCGCGGCGCCGGCCGCTTTCCACCGGCGATAGAGGACGACCTTGTCGGCGGCGATGTCGAGGATCGTCATGAGGGCCACCGTCTCCGCCATGTATTTGAAAATCGGATGATCTCGGTTCTTGAGGTAGAGCGGATAGATCGCCTCCTGGACGGACTTTCTCTGTCCGTCGGTCAGACTGACGGCGTCGCAGCCGGTGGCGGTGGCGCACATGCCGAACAAGCCTCCGACGATATGGCCGAGGACCACAGGCTCAAGAACGGCAGCAGGAGGGGCCGCCGGCGGACTCTGCGGCCTGGGGGCCTCCGAGTCCGCCGGCTCCTTGTCCGGCGCGCGGCGGCAGCCGAGCTTTTGGTGGACTTTCAGGCCCTGGTCGGTCTTGCAGATTTTCCCGCACGCCGGACACTCATGGCGGCGGGCGGCCAGCTCGCGGGCGGCGGCGTCGACGATTGCGGCGCGGTCCGGTGGGTCCGGCGCCGGAGGCGCCGTCACAGCAGCGGTCGGTCCCACCAGGATTTTTCCTCCGCCGGTTTTTCTTCCGTCCTGGGTATTGACTCGCCCGCCGTTCGTTCGTCCTGCGCAATCACAGGCGCGGAATTCGGGTCGTCTACGGCGCCGGCGCCGTTTTCATGCGCCGAAGCGTCCACAGGCGGAGGCGCCGGCGGCTCGTCTGGGGCCGGCGCCGGCGCCGGCGGCGGAGTTTCACAAATATTGCAGACCTTTTCCGGGTCGGTCACGGCACACGCGCGACCGCCGAGTCCGGCGGCGCGGCCGGCGCTGACGTCGCGGTTCCGTCCGCCGAGTCCGGCGGCGCGGCCGGCGGCGTCGGCGCGGATCCGGCCGCCGGGTCCGGCGGCGCGGCCGGCGCCGCCGGCGCGGATCCGGTCGCCGGGTCCGGATGACGCTTGTCCTTATTCGTTCCTCTTCGTCCACTCATGAGGCACTCCTCCACAAATCTCCCGAGGGGAGTTTTCATCGAAGCACAATCAACGTTGTGCTTATAAAATCTATCTTCCATCCTCGCGCGCGGTATCGGCGGCGCAGCTCCCGTTGCGTATCGGCCGATGTACACCGTGAGAGCCGTATTGTGAGGGCGTCGCCGTTCCAAAATCTTGTGATCATCGGATCAATCTCACGCTCATAAACGTTGGCCTCCATCGTTGTGCCGTCATCACAGAACGGCCGCAAGGCTTGAGCATGACTGATTGCCAAAGTTATCGAACCTCCGCCGAACCTTGCGGCAATCGTTTCATAACCTTGTCCAGGGCGGCCCGAAGGTAGAACAACCCTCCGGCAACGATCAAACCCTTGGCATTCAACGCGGCGCCCGCAAAGTCTCCCATAGAAAGCGGACTGATGACCGGCGGGGCGCTGACGATGGCCAAGAGGCCCGCAAACAGTTTCGTTCTGAATCCTGAAAGGTTCATGACGTTTGACCTCCTCTCATGCGATGTTTGAAACCATTGATCTATGGTTCGGAAAGGGTTTGCAACCCTTCTCAAATGGTTCTTCAAACGATTCGAGCAACTCGGAATGAACGGTTTGTCGAATCGTTTCGCGGCGCGCCAGGCACTCCTCCAGCGTCACGTCCGGCCAGCCCCAGGAAAGGGTCGTTTCGGCGTGCTGTCCGAGCCTGGCGAGAAAGAGCAGGTTTTCCCAATCGTCGGTGAAGATGAGACAGAAGTCCCGGGCGCGCGTGATCTGAACGTACTGGGCCCGCATGGTCTCAAGGTCCTTGCGGGTCGTGTCGGCGTCGATCAGGACCGTTCCGACGGTCCGGCCCTGGGCCTTCCAGGTTGTGACGGCGTAGCCATGGTCGAACCACGGATAAAGCGCCGGATTGATTTCGACGGTCCGGCCGCCGTCGAGCCGGACGGTGAAACGGTCCCGGCCGATATCGGCCACCGTTCCGGTGAAGCCGTTTCGGAGATTCAGGCGGCCGTAGAGGTTCTTCGTGCAGACGATGCGGTCGCCCGGCAAAATCTCCACGTCGAATTCGGAGCGCTTGCGCCTCGCGCGAAACTTCACGGCCGCGCGGCGCAGACGCAGGGGGAAAAGCTTTTCGCGGATCCGGCGGTTGATCTCCATGCACGAAAGGGCCGAAGGAGAAATGACAAGCATCCCGGGCCGAAAGAGGCGCGCGATTTCGGCCCACCGTTCCTCCGGCGGCCCGATCTCGCGGACCCAGCCGAGGTCCCGAAGCGCGCCCAAAGACGCCGGCATGTTTCGCGCGCGGGCCAGGTCGCAGGCGTGACGCAGACCTGAATGACGCTGTCTGAAATTTTCGTGCAGTTCCACAAGGACGCCGGCGCCGCGCGCGAAGTCGCAAAGGTTCGTGAAGGGATCGCCGGCCGTCAGGGGCGTCAGCTGCGAGGGATCGCCGATCAACAGGAGATTCATGCCGAGCCGTTCGCATACCCGGGTCAGGCGCGCCATGTCGGTTATGCCGATCATCGAGCTTTCATCGACGACGATGAGCATGGAATCGGCGGACCGGCGGCGCTTGATGCCCTCGTAATAGGCGAGGAAAGCGGCGAGCGTCACGGCGGGGATGCGGCTTTCCTCGTGCAGGTTGGCCGCCGCGGCGCCGGTGGGCGCCACGCCGCGGATCTTCCATCCCCGCGGTAGAAGTATCTGACGCAACACGTCGACCAGATACGTCTTTCCGGAGCCGGCGTCTCCACGCCAGCACATGAAAGTTTCGTTCTGCGCCGTCAGCGATTGAACGGTATAGATAAGGGCTTTTTTCTGGTCCCCTGTAAGATTATGTAGACTTTCCTCAAGCTCCAATCCCGCAAGGAGCTTGCGGAACGCTACTTCCCATAACGCATATTATGTAAACTAGCCCCGAGGGCGTTTTTTTACGCCCACCGCGAGGAAAACCAGCACGCCGAACAATGGCTCGGCGCGAACGCCTCGATCGGCGGCTCAGCCTCAGCGCACTTCAGCTCAGCATGGAGGCAACGCGTGTGGAACCGGCAGCCGGAGGGGGGGTCGGCCGGCGAGGGGATCGAGCCTTTGAGAACAATCCTCTCTTTTCGGGCCGCCGGGTCCATCGACGGGATGGCCGATATGAGCGCCCGCGTGTATGGATGCAGGGGCCGTGCATAGAGACGGCTGCGGTCTGCCAGCTCCATGATTTTCCCCAAATACAGGACCGCCACCCTGTCCGAGATGTGCTGAACGACCGACAGGTCGTGCGAGATAAACACCATGGTCAATCCGAACTTGCGCCGCAGGTCCGTCAGAAGATTCAGGATTTGCGCCTGGATCGACACGTCCAGCGCCGATACCGGCTCGTCGGCGATGACCAGGTCCGGCCGGACGATGAGCGCCCGCGCGATGGCGATCCTCTGGCGCTGGCCGCCTGAAAACTCGTGGGGGAACCGCGCCATGTGTTCGGCCGCAAGACCGACCTGCTCGAGCATGCCGGCCACGCGGCGCGCGCGTTCGGCGCGCGGGAGAGACTCGTGGATTCGCAGCGGCTCCGACAGAATGTCGTAGACCGTCATTCGCGGATTGAGGGACGAGTAGGGATCCTGAAAAATGATCTGGACCCTCGACCGGAACGGCCGAAAGGCGCGGCGCGAGAGGCCGGTGAGTTCCGCGCCGTTGAACCGGATGGACCCGGCCGACGGCCGGGCCAGGCCGACGATCGCGCGCCCCAGGGTCGATTTTCCGCTCCCGGATTCTCCCACCAGCCCGAGAACCTCCCCCCGCCGGACGGATAGACTCACACCGTCGAGCGCCTTCACCACGCCGATCAGTTTGGGGCGCAGCATTCCTTTCAATAATGGAAAATGGACTTTGAGGTCCTGGATTTCGAGCAACGCCGCTTCCGCTTCAGATGTCGACATGACAACGAAACGCATGTCCGGGTTCGGCCGACCGGGTCGGCGACCCCGGCCGGGTCAGCGCCTCCGGCGCCCCAAGTGCCGGCGTCTCCGACGCCGGCCGGGTGCGCTCATCAGGATCCGTCTCCCTGCAGACCGGCCGCGCGAAACCGCACCGCGGCGCAAAGGCGCATCCCGCCGGAAGGCGCGCCAGGTCCGGCGGCGTGCCGGCAATGGCCGGCAGCCGGTCCGCCGAGGCGTTCGGGTTCGGCATCGAGTCGATCAGGGCCTTCGTGTACGGATGCGCGGGATGCCGGAAAATTTCGCCCGGATTGCCCTGTTCGACGACCCGGCCCGCGTACATCACCAGAATCCTGTCGCTCATCTCCGCCACCACGCCCATCGCATGCGAGATCAGAATGACCGCCATGCCGAACTCGGCCTTCAGCTCCCGGATCAGCTCCAGAATCTGCGCCTGGATGGTCACGTCCAGCGCCGTCGTCGGCTCGTCGGCGATCAGAATGTCCGGCTGCGTCAAAAGCGCCATCGCGATCATCACGCGCTGGCGCATGCCGCCGGATAACTCGTGCGGGTATCCATCCATTCGGATGCCCGCATCCGCGATTCCCACACGGTCGAGCATCCGGATCGCCCGCGCGCGCGCTGCTTCTGCTGCAATCGCCTCGTGCGCGCGCAGGGTTTCGACGAGCTGGACCCCGATTTTCAAATAGGGGTTGAGGGACGTCATTGGCTCCTGAAAAATCATGCTGATCGATTTTCCCCGGACCCGCCGCAACGACTCTGCGTCCAGCGTCAAGAGGTCCCGGCCGGCCAAGAGCGCCCGGCCGGACTCGATCCGCGCCGGCGGCGCCGGCAATAGGCCGAGAACCGAAAGGCACGTCACGCTCTTGCCGCTTCCGCTCTCGCCCACGATCCCGAGAACCTCCCCGCGCTCCAGCCCAAATGAGACGCCGTCCACCGCCTTGACCACGCCATGCCGCGTGTGGAAATGTACCCGCAGGTCCTGAATGTCAAGGAGTTTTTCTTCTGTCTTCTCCACGAATCAATCCGCCCGGTACTTCGGATCGAGCGCGTCGCGGAGGCCGTCGCCCAGGAAATTGAGCGAAAAAAGCGTGAGCGACAGAAAAAATCCCGGAAACAGAATCAGCCACGACTCCAGTTCCATGTGCTTCACGCCCTCGGCGATCAGAATGCCCCACGAACAGTTCGGCGGCTGAACGCCCAGGCCCAGGAAACTCAAAAACGCCTCCTCCAGCATCACCGCCGGCACCGTCAGCGTCGCGTAGACGATGATCGGGCCCAGCACGTTCGGGACGAGATGCCGAAACACGATGCCGGGCGTGCTCACGCCCATCGCCACCGCCGCTTCCACGAACTCCTTCTGCTTCAGCGTCAGCACCTGGCCCCGGACGATGCGCGCCGTGGTCAGCCACTGCACGCAGCCCAGCGCGACGAAGAGATTGACGATGTTGCGGCCGAAATAAACCATGAGAATGATGACGAAAAAAATGAACGGCAGTGAATACAGAATGTCGACCAACCGCATCATCACCGCGTCCCACCGGCCGCCCAGGTATCCGCTCACGGCGCCGTAGGTGATGCCGATGATCATGCTGACGAGCGTGGCAAGGAGCCCGACCACGAGCGAGATGCGGCTGCCGTAGAGCATCCGCGTCAGAAGGTCGCGGCCGAGCGAGTCGGTGCCGAAGAGGTGCGCCCTCGTGGGCGGCGACGCGCCGAGATTGAGGTCCTGCTCGTCATACGCGTAGGGGGAGATCCAGGGTGTCAAGGCGGCCGCGACCAGGAGCGCCCCGGTCACGCACAGACCCAGCACGGCCGCGCGATTCTGCAGGAGCCGCCGGCGCGCGTCCGCCCAGAGACTTTCGCCTTGTCCCCTAGTCATACCTGACCCGCGGATCCAGCCACGCGTACGCGATGTCGACGAGGATGTTCATCGCGAGGATGAACACGGCGTAAAACAGGGCCGTGCCCATGACCATCGTGTAGTCGCGGTTCAGCGCGCTCTGAACAAAAAAACGGCCCAGACCCGGAATGTCGAAAATCAGCTCGATCACCAATGACCCCGTCGCAATGCCGGCGATCGCCGGGCCCAAAAACGAAACCGTCGGCAATATCCCGCCCCGCAACGCGTGCCGCAAAATCACCACGCGCTCCGGCAGGCCCTTCGCGCGCGCCGTCCGGATGTAGTCCTGCCGCAGGACCTCCATCATGCCGCCGCGCGTCAGCCGCGCGATGTAGGCGGCGTAAATCGCGCCCAGCGTCAGCGCGGGCAGGATCCGGTCCTGCGCCGTCTCCCAGCCCGCCACGGGCAGCCAGCCGGTCGTGAGAGAAAAAACGAGGACCAAAAGCGGGCCGAGGACGAAGTTCGGCGTGCACACGCCCACCATCGCGAGCGACATGACCCCGTGGTCCTTCCAGGTGGCGGGATAGAGCGCCGCGATGATTCCGGCGCCGATCCCCAGCGTCAGCGCGACGAGGATCGCCCAGAACGCAAGTTCGAGCGAGACCGGAAAGGCCGCGGCGATGATTTCGTTGACGGTGCGATTGGCGTACTTGAACGAGGGCCCGAGGTCCAGCACGAGGAGCGAGCCCATGTACCGGAGGTACTGCGCGCCGAGCGGCTCGTCGAGGTGATACTTGGCCTCGATATTTTTCAGAATATCCGGCGGCAGGCTCTTGTCCTGGTCAAAGGGCCCGCCCGGGGCGAGGCGGATCATGAAAAACGTGAGGGTCGCGACGATCCAGAGCACGGGGACCGCCCCGACAAGACGCTTCAGCGCGTATGCGGCCACGGCCGGTCTCAGCCCAAGGCTTTCCGGATCAGCGCCTGGCCGGCCTCCGACAGCGGCAAATCCAGCGCGATCTTCCGGGCGCGCTCGCTCATCTTTCCCAGCGTGCCTTTCAGAATCCGCACGGTCTTGGGCTCGTCCCACTCGCTCAGGTAGGCGTGGAACTTCGTTTCAAGGAAGGTCAGGCAGTCCGCATCCTCCAGCGCCTGCGCCTCCGGGTCGGCCGGGAAGTTTTTCATGAAGATGAGCGCCTCGACCTTCGCGAGGACGTCGTCGCCAAAGCCCGCGTCTCTCAGAATGTCCGACGCCGCCTTCGCGTGAAACGCCTGCAGCGCTTTTCGCCATCTGTGATAGCCGGCCGTCGTTTTCGGATACGTGTCGCGCGGGATCTCCCACCGGCGCAGCGCGTTGCACCGCGCGGCCAGCCGAAGCTCGGCCGACGCGGCCGGCGCCAGCTTCTCGATCCACCCGGACACCTTGATTGCGTGCAGATATTCCCGCGGGTGGCTTTGGCCGTCGAATTCGGCCGTGCGGGGGTCCCGGCGGTTTTCTTCGTCGAACCGGCGGATCGCCGATTCGAACGGGTCAGAACGCATGTTTGGAGCGCGCGCCGCTTCTTTTGCCGCCTCCGAAAACATATTCGTGGTCCATGAGCCGATAATGGAGACCTGGATTGCGGTTCAGAAAATCCTTCAGGTCCGACCCGCCGACCCGGTAGGCTTCGACCACGCCATGGCTGACGAAGCCGAGCTTGGACGGTTTCTGATTGAAGAGGCCGACGGCATCGCCCGCGAAATCTCCGGTGGAAAGCCGGCAGACGGTCTTCCTCGCCTGCAGCGCGTTCACCTGCCCGCGGCGGACAATGAAGGCGGCGGTCGGCACGGCGCCCGGGCGCTGCAAGTGGGTCCGCGGGCCGCAGTCCCACGGCTCGAGGATGTGTTCGAGCTGTGTCTTCTGCGTGGTCGACAGCCGTGAAAAAATCCGGCTCTCCGACAGGAGGTCCCACGATCCCGTGGACCGCACGCGGGCGAGGCGGATGAGGCGGGTGGCGACGGTCGTGCCCCGGATGAAGTGATGAAAATCATGTTCGGTCAGCGTCAGGAGCTGCACGTCGGTCTTCGCGTAGAGGCTGGACCTCCGAGCCTGCTTGAGCAGGATCGTGGTCTGGCCGAAATAATCGTACGCATCGTACACGATCGACCGGCCCTCGTACCGGAGCTCCACCTGGCCGGACATCACGATGTAAAATTTCTGCGGCTCGATTTCCCGCCGCTCGGCGAGGGAAACGGCGTCGCCCGACTTGTACGATTCGATCTTCGCCATCGCCAGAAATTCCTTGGCCTTCTCGATCGGGAAATCCGTAAAGAGGTCCACCCGCGACAGCGCGTCCAGCGTCTTCACCGCCTCCGTCCTATACGACGGCCGGACCGGCAGGGACATCGTGTTTTCGACGCCGCGGTCGGCGCGCCGGAGGCCGCTGGACGGCGGAATGTCGCGCATGTCGGTGTGGAGGAGACGCAGGCGTTTTTTCACGTCGTCCGGGAGCTTCGCGAGAACCGACGCGGGCGTGTGCAGGGGCGGCACGCCGGCTTCGTGAAATATCATGTCGAAATGCCAGGGGAAGTCCAGCAGGCTGCTCATCCGGTCGCGGCTCATGACACCGGTCTCGTGCATTTTCTGGATCCGCTCCGGATCGTAGAGCGTGTCGGACGAATACACGAGACTGTTGCCTTCGAAAAATACCTGAAAGCCGATCGTCGGGATCGAATGCAGGGAATAATTGCACCAGACCTCCGCGCCGCCGATCCGGTTCGGCCGGCCCAGCGACAGGGGATGAAAATCGAACAGGTCATAGAGATTGACGGCGGGCAGATCGGTCAGCGCGACGGCCTTGCGGATGAAGCTCTTGAAAATGGTCGGCGTCGTGTAGAGCGTGATTTTGGTTTCCTGAAAACATTTCTGCAAGACCCCGGCGTCATGGTCGGCGTGACAGTGCGTCAGAAGCAGGCCCTGGATGTGCTTGGGATTGATGTTGAACGATTCCAGTACGCGCGTGCTGTTGGCCGGCGGATCGACCATGATCCCGCGGTGGTTCACCCAGAGCACAAACCCGGACGTCGGTTCGGTCGCATCGAACCCGTGCGACGCGCCCAGGCAGGTAACGCCGAACAGCGGCGGCTCGAAGGATTGCGGCGTGTCGGGCGGGGGTTCGATCTGCGGCGCGAGGAGCGATTCGGGAACCTCCGTCCTCCGGTCTCCGTCCCGGACCCCTACGGCGTTTTTCCCACGCCTCACGGTGACCGCATGCCCCTTGGCCACCGGCGTTTCGCCGTCGGGCCGCAACTCCACGAACGTGACGAGATCCTCCATCTGCATGAGGTCGCCGCCCTTGAAGGGGTTCCGCCGGAAATAGTCCATCTCGCGCTTCAGGTCCGGCAGGCCGAACGGGACCGTGTCGCGCGGATAGTCGGCGGTGAGGTCGATCGTTTCGGGCCCGAAGACCGACTCGCGCAGGACCTCCTCGGCGCGCGCGCGCTGGGATTTCTCGCAGACAATGACCGTCTTTCGTTTCAGCACGAAAAAATTGAAATAGACCGGAAACTCAAGCTCCGCCAAACTCACGCCCCATTCCTCGCGGTAGAGCCGGGAGGGCAATATATATATGGAGGGGACGCTGAAATCGTAGCGCATGCTGTCTTTGATCGTTTCCGGCGGGGAACCTATCTGAACCGGGCCGGCGCTGGTCATGACGACGGCGCCACCGCGCTTCAGCTGGATGATCTCTCCCAATTTTCGAGCAAAGCCGCTGGCCGCCCCTTTCGAGTCCGACATTGGGGGCACATTGCCATGATTCCGCGCAACATTCAACGCGAAAATCTATTGAGAAAATCTATTGAGATACGCCAACCGGCCGGCGGTCCGGCGGACCTGATCGAGGTTGGCCAGCATGAGGCTCGTCGAGTCCCACGTTCCCTCGAGAAACGCGCGCCGCACGACGTCTGACAGGCAAACAGGCACGCGTTTCGTGTGGTAGCTCAGCGTCCGGTCGGCCAGCGACAGGCGGAGGCCGAGGGCCGGCGTTTGGCGGACCGCCGCCATCAAATCGGCGATCTCGGATTCGGAGGCTGTCACCGTCGGAACGCCCATCGCGGTGCAGTTGCCGGCGAAAATCTCGGCGAAGGACTCGCCCAGCACTGCGCGGATGCCCGACCGCATGAGCGCCTGGGGCGCGTGCTCGCGGGAGGAGCCACAGCCGAAATTCTTGTTCACGATCAGGAGGCTCGCGCCCTGGAACCGGGGATCGTTGAACGGATGCGGTTTGGCGGCGCCGCGCTCGTCGAAGCGCTGATCGTAGAAAGCGTACCGGCCCATGTTCGCGAACGTGATCTCCTTCATGAACCGCGCCGGGATGATCCGGTCGGTGTCGATGTCGTTGCCCTCGACACAAATTCCGGTTCCGGCGAGCTCTGTGATCTTCATCCGTCACACCACATATTTCCGGGCGTCCGCCAGTTTCCCTTCGATGGCGGCGGCGGCGACCATCACCGGACTCATCAAGATCGTCCGGCCCTGCGGGCTGCCCTGACGGCCGATGAAGTTTCGGTTGGAGGACGAGGCGCACAGTTCCCGGCCTTTGAGTTTGTCAGGATTCATGCCGAGACACATGGAACAGCCGGCGCCGCGCCATTCGAATCCGGCGTTCGTGAAAATCCGGTCCAGCCCCTCCGCTTCTGCTGCGCGCTTGACGCGCTCGGACCCCGGCACGACCAGCGCCCGGACGGAGGGCGCGACATGCCGGCCTTTCACGACCGACGCGGCCTCGCGAAGATCCGAGAGACGCGAGTTGGTGCAAGAGCCGATGAAAGCGACGTCGATCGGCAGGCCCTCCAGGCGCGCGCCGGCCTCCAGGCCCATGTGTTTCAGCGCCTGCGCGGCCGTCGCGCGTTCCGCCTCCGGCAGGCGCGCCGGGTCGGGAACGCGTTCGGTGATTCCGACCGCCTGGCCCGGCGTGATGCCCCACGTGACGTGCGGCTCGATCTCGGACGCGTCAAGCTCGACCCCGTCGTCGTAGGCCGCGTCCCGGTCGGAGGCGACGGAGGTCCAGAAGGCCACGGCGCGGTCAAAGGCCGCGCCTGACGGAGAATACTCCCTCCCCCGGATGTAATTGAAGGTTGTTTCGTCCGGGTTCACGTAGCCGATCCGCGCGCCGCCCTCGATGCTCATGTTGCAGATCGACATCCGCTCCTCCATCGTCATCCGCTCGACGCAGGGCCCGCCGTACTCGTAGGCGTACCCGATCCCGCCGTTCACGCCCAGCTTGCGGATGATCGCGAGGATCACGTCTTTCGAGTAGACCCCCCGAGGTAGTGCTCCGGTCACCTCGATCCGCCGGACCTTGAGGGGCGTCATCGCCAGGCACTGGGTCGCCAGCACGTCCTTGATCTGGCTGGTGCCGACGCCGAACGCGAGGGAGCCGAAGGCGCCGTGGGTGCTGGTGTGGCTGTCGCCGCAGGCGATGGTCATCCCGGGCTGGGTCAGCCCGGTCTCCGGCCCGATCACGTGCACGATCCCCTGCCGGCCGTCGCCCAAACCGAAAAAGGCAATCCCGAATTCCCGGGCGTTGCGCTCCAGCGCCGACATCATCTCCTCCGCCTGCCCATCCGCAAATGGCCGCGTCCGCGCATCGGTCGGCACGATGTGGTCGACCGTCGCGTAGGTCCGGCCCGGAAAGGCAACGGCGAGGCCCTGCTCGCGGAGCATGTCGAACGCCTGCGGGCTGGTCACCTCGTGGACAAGGTGCAGCCCGATCAAGAGCTGGGTCTGCCCGGTCGGCAACTGCGCGACCGCATGGGATTCCCAGACTTTTTGAAAGAGATTCCGCCCGGCCATTCCGTCCTCTTTTCGTGAAAAAATACTTGGCTTCTGCGCGGGATTTTAGAACACATCACCCGTTGGCGCAAGGTCGGTCAGTGTGGTGTACGGAATTAGGCCTGTATCTTATCGCGAATGTTGATCAGCGCAGTATCTACCCCGAATCCGGATCCGGTTCCTCCTTGCTCACTGCGCCGCGCCCAGCCACATGTGTTTGTACAGCCGCACATCCATCACGTTCAGGACCCAGCCCCCAACTTCCGGCCGCTTTAGAAAAGGATGCGTGTAGATGTACCAAGGCATGATCGGCGCCTCCTCCGCGAGAATCTCCTCGCACCGCTGAAAATACCGGTACCGCTCTTCCTGAGTCGCCGCCTGCGACGCCTTCCGCACCAGATCGTCATATTCGGCGTTGCTCCACCCGGTGTGGTTGTTCCCACCGTTGGTCACGTACATGTCGAGAAACGTGTTGGGATCGGGATAATCGCCCCACCATCCGGCCCGGCCGATGTCGTAGTCCAGTTTTCGTTTTGTGTCCAGAAATACTTTCCATTCCTGATTGTACAGCCCGACCTCGATCCCGAGTTCCCTCTTCCACATCTGCTGCAGCGTCTCCGCGACCTTTCGGTGACCCTCCATCGTGTTGTACAGAATGTCGAGCTTCGGAAAGCCCTTCCCGCCCGGATAGCCGGCCGCGGCAAGCAGCCGGCGCGCCTCCTCCGTATCATATCGCAGGCCTGCGCTCGGCGTGAACCCCGCCGTCGCCGGTGGCGTGAACGCGTACGCCGGCATCTGCCCGCCCCGCAGCACCTTCTCCACCAGCGCGGTCCGGTCAATGGACATCGCCAGCGCCCGGCGGACCCGCTTGTCCTTCTGCGGGCCGCGCGTCACGTTGAGTTCGTAGTAGTACGTCCCGAAACTCGGAAACGCGCTGTAGACGTCCGTCTGCTCCCGCCAGTAGGGGATGCGCTCGAGCGGCACCGTGTTCGTCACGTGAATCTTGCCCGCGCGAAACTGCTTCTCCTCCGTCGCTTCGTCTTCGATCGGATAAAACCGGATTTCATCCAGCTTGACAACCGCCGCGTCCCAGTACGTCGGGCTGCGCTCGACGGCAATCACCGAGTTCATTTCCCATTCCTTCAGCTTGAAGGGCCCGTTGCCCACGTAATTCTCAGGCCGCGTCCACCGCGTGCCGTGCGCCTCGACCGCACGCCGGTGTACGGGATAGAGCGCGTGGTGGTTCAACAGCGACAGGAAAAACGGCGTGGGGGACTCCAGCTCAACCACCAGCGTGTGCGAGTCCGGCGCGGACAGTCCGAGCGCGGCCGGGTCCTTGAGTTTCCCCTCGTTGTACGCTCTGCCGTTCTTGATGTAGTGCGCCTGATACGCGTATTCGGCGGCGGTGGCGGGCGCCAGCAGCCGCGTCCAAGAATAGACAAAATCATCCGCCGTGACCGGATCGCCGTTCGACCACCGCGCGACCTTTCGGAGGTGAAAGGTATAGGTCCGCCGGTCCTTGCTGACCTCCCAGCCCTCGGCCGCCGCCGGGATCGGCTGAAGCGTGGCCGGGTCCAGGCCGGTCAGGCCCTCGAGGAGTGCCTGCAAAATGTGAAACTCCAGCATCCCGGTCACGATCGCCGGGTCCAGGTCCTTGGGCTCCGCGCCGTTGCCGAGGTGCAGGACCGGCCGGGCCGGCCCGCCGGCCGGCGCGCGGCCGCCGCAGGCGGCCCAGACCAGGGCGAGGGCCGCCAGGCAACAGCATGCCATAGATATTTGACTGCTACGTATTGATATACAATATGAGTATATCCTTCGCATTGGATTCTTATCTATTGATTTTCTATTTATTATCACCGTCCGGGACGCCCAGGTCCCGCAAAAACGCCCCGATCTCCGGCCGCCGGCCCAGAAACGACTGCACCAGCTCGTCCGGAGGACGCGAGCCGCCCTTCGACAGCACCTGCTCCCGCAGGCGACGGCCCGGAACCGGACTCAACAGGCCCCCGCCGTCCCGGAACGCCTCGTACATGTCCGCCGCGATCATCTTCGACCACATGTATCCGTAATACCCGGCGGCGTAGCCCATCAGGTGGTCAAATCCGGCCGGACCGCACGTGCCGGGGATCTCGCCCATCTTTTCGATCTCACGCTTGAGGTCGAACCAGAGCTGGACAAGGTCGGGGACCTTCTGGTTCGGCGCCAGCATGTGCAGGGTGAGGTCAAAGATGCCGTAGAAGAGCTGGCGCTGCGTTTCGACGCCCGACGTCACGTTCCGCGACTGCACGATCCGCTCGACCAGGTCCGCCGGAATCGTGTCGCCGGTCTTGTAGTGCTTGGCGAACGTCGAAAGCACGGCGGTGTCCTGCAGCCACTTCTCGAACATCTGCGACGGCGCCTCCACAAAGTCCCGCATCACGCGGGTGCCGGAGACCGACGCGAAGGCCGTCGTCGACAGGATGCCGTGCAGGAGGTGGCCGAACTCGTGGAAGAAGGTCTCGACCTCGTCGAGCGACAGAAGCGACGGGCGGCCGGGCGCGGGTTTGGGAAAGTTCGTCACGATGGCCGACGCGGGAAGCTGAACGCGGCCGTCCGGAAAAATCTTGTGCGGCCGCAGGCCCCAGGCGGCGGCGTGCGTGTATTTGTTCGGCCGCGGATAGAGGTCCATGTAGAACTCGCCGATTTTTTCGCCCGCGGAGAAGACATCGTACCGCACCACCTCCTCGTGCCACGCTTCGCGCCCGCCAGCCACGCGCTTGAAATCGAGTTCGTAGATTTTCTGCGAGATCGACAGGAGCGCGCCGATCACCAGATCGGTCTGGAAATATTCCTTCACCTGCTGCGGATCGTAGTCGTATTTGCGGCGCGTCAGAATCTTGCTGTAAAAATTCCGGTCCCATTGCTCAAACGTCGCGGCTGTGTCGCCCGTCTCCTCGCGCTTCAGCGCCGTCAACTCGGCCATCTCGCCCGCGGCCTTGCGGTCCACCCGCCGGCGCACGTCCTCCAGAAAGACCCGCGCCGCGGCGGCGGTCTTGGCCATCCGCCGCGAGATGATCGAGTCGGCGTAGCTCTTCCGGCCCAAAAGTTTCGTCCGCTCCTGGCGCATCCGGATGATTTTTTCCAGGAGCGCCAGATTCTTATCGCTCGCGCGCTTCAGGTATCTGGCTCGAAGCTCTTTCCGGACGGACTCGTCCCGGCCGTAGTCCATGTACGGCAGAAAGACGGGATAATCGAGCGTCAGAACGTACTTGCCCTCCGGCGTCCGCTCCAGACGCTCGATGTAGTCGCTGTCCATTCCCGCGAGCTGATCCGCCGTCACCGGCAACGAGTCCCGGTAGGCGCGCAGGTTGCTTGAAAAATCGATGGCGAGGTCGGACAGCTCCTTCGACAGCTCCTTGAACCGCTCGCGCTTCTTGTCCGGCAGCGCCACGCCGCCGTCCTCGAAGTCCTTCAGCGTTTCGTCCAGAAGATACTGATCCTCCCCGCTGAGCGGCGGCTTGCGGGCCGCCAGCGCTTTGACCGCAAGATACAATGCCCGGGAGCTGCCCACATCCACCAGAAATTTTGACGCGACCTTGTCGATCTCCTCGCCGGCCGCGCGGACAAAGGGGTCCGGATGGACGTAGGCGTAAAAGCCGGGCCAGTTCACGGCTTCCTCCATCCGATTGTAAAAGTCATCCAGGGATTCCATCGTGTTTTGAAACGTCCGGTCGGCGGGAGCAATCGCCACGATCGCCTCCAGTTGGCGGTACGCGGTCCCCAACTCCGTCATGAAGGCGTCCACCATCGTTCGGACCGTGTCCCGGTCCTCCGCGCGAACCTCGACCCCGTTCGCCTTCGCGACCTCCTCAAGGTCCGGCCCCGGAAACGAGTCCGGCATCGCAACGTCCAGACGCCTCTCCCCCTCCCCCCTTGTGGGGGAGGCCGGGTGGGGGGACGACTTTCCTTCAGTTCGCATGGACGAAAACAGTATCACGCATGTGGAAAGAAGTAGAATCGGAACGCAGCGCTTATTGCTCAGGCGCCGGGGCCTCCGGAGCGGCCGGCGTCGGAATGCCGGCCGGATTGTCCACGCCGCCGGGCGTCGCCGGCGCCTCTTTCGGCGCCGTCTGCTCTTTGATCTGCCGCTGAAAGACCGCCTCCTCGCGCTTGATCAGAGACCGCTGGCGTTCGACGACAAAGGAGATCAGCAGGCACGTCGAAAAAAATACGATCGCCGCCACCGCCGTCGCCTTCCCCAGCGCCGGCAGCGTCCCGCTGCCGAACACCGTCTGGGACGCGCCTCCGCCGAACATGCTCCCGATGTTCGCCTGTTGGGACGCCTGCAGAAGCACGACGCCGATGATGAACAGACAGACCACCACGTGGATCACCAGCATTGCGGTTAATATCATAGGGTGTTTTTTAGCCTATTCCCTCTCTAAAAACAAGCCTCATCTCCCCTGCCGTCTCAGGACGTCCATCTCGGCCTTCAGGCTCTCGATCTCCTGCGCCTGTTCCTTGATCGCATTGAGCATGGCAAAAAGAATCGGCCCGTGGTCGAGCGTCAGATACCCCTTGCCGCCCTGAACGGCCTCAGGAATCACCGCCTGGACCTCCTGCGCGATGAGACCGACATGCTCCCCGCTGTCGCGGATGCCCGCCGGGTTGTTTTTCTTGTACCGGTACCGCACGGGCGTAAGCTGTCGGAGTTCCGCCAAGCCCGCGTCAAATACGCCTTCGACATTCTTGAGCCGGCCATCCGAAACCGTCGACCCCCCGGCGCGCGATCCGGCCCGCGCCGCAGCCCAACAGGCAAAGGGCAGCATCAAACACACGCAGATCAGAATTGTCTTTTTCATAGAGTCAACCCTCCTTTGAAATCATAAAAACTCCACGCGGTCCGTTTCCACCAGCCCGCGACGCCGGCCCTCCTCAAGGAAAACCCGGATGGCGCGCTCGCCGCGCTCGCCCATATCGGCCGTCAGGTCGTTCACATACTGGTTGACGAATTGACGTGTCCGGGCCGGATCCAGCCCCCGCGAGAAGGTTTGCGCGTAAGATTCGGCCTCGGCCGGGTGGGAACGCGCGTAGGAGATGCTGGCGCTCAACAACCGGCTGAGTTCCGCGAGTGTTTCCGTTCCCAGATCCCGGCGGATCGCATTCACGCCGAGCGGCAGCGGCAATCCACCCGCGCGCGCCTTCCACCACACGCCGAGGTCCAGGAGCAGGTGCAACCCGTTTTCGGCGTACGTCAACTGGCCTTCGTGGATGAGAAGTCCAGCGTCCGCTTCGCCCCTCGATACAATCTCCATGATCTGATCGAACGGCGCCGCCACCGGCCGGAACTCGGGCAGCGCCAGGGACAGCGCGAGAAACGCGGATGTCTTCAAGCCGGGCACCGCGATTGTCCTGCCGCGCAAATCCTCCATCCGGCCCGGCCGGCGACCGACCACCACAGGACCGTAACCGTCCCCGAAGGAACCGCCGCTTCGCAGGATCAGATATTTGTCAGCCACGTCAGGATACGCCGCCACCGAAATCGCGGTGACCGGCAGCTCTCCGGACTGCGCCTTGCGGTTCAGCGTTTCAATGTCATGAAGGGCGTGCCTGAAGACGTATCGTCCCGTATCGATTTTTCCCGCGGCCAGCGCGTAAAACATGTAGGCGTCGTCGGCGTCGGGACTGTGGCCCACCACTACTTCCATTTTAGATTTTTGATTTTAGATTTCAAGCAGACAGGAAAGTCAAACCAATATCTGCGGCCTCTTTGCCGTCGACCTGCGCGGCGACGGCTGCGGATTCGAGCCGGTGCAGATACTCGGTCAGCTCGCGCAGGTTGTCGAAAAACGATATCTCCGGGCGGCGGATCTTGCATTCCGAAGCCTGCGGATGGCCGCCGCCGGTGATCTCGTCCTTGAAGCCGTGCCGCCCGACCAGTCGCGACGCCAGGTTCGAGCATATTTTGCCCAGATGGATTTTTTCCGACGTTCCGCGCATGGAGAAATGCGTCCAGCCGTTGTTGAGCCGGACGGCCATGATCAGCGCGGCGGCCTCGTCGCCGTTTTTCTTCACCAGGTCGCCCAGTTTCACCGAGCCGATCATCGGCAACAGCGGCACTTCGCCGCCCACAAAGAAGTAAACCGTCACGGGGCCGATCTGGCCGGCGCGAAACGCGTTGTCCAGCTTCGCGCTCGTCGAGTCCCAGTCTTTCAAATACCACTCGTACATCCGGCGGATCGTCTCCGAATTCGGAATCATCCGGACGAACCGGTCGAGCGAGTCCACCGCCGGAAGGTTTGCCGCGTTTTGGCCCAGCTCGAGAAGCGCGTCGAGATGCAGGGTCGGCGGATGGGTGTCCTTCAGCGCCGGGTCGCGGTCGCCGTACCAGTACTGAAACCCGCCGCCGGTCACGGCGAAGGACAGCTCGGCGATCTGGTTCAAGACCAGCGTCCACTCCCGCTGGTCGATCTCCATCCATGTCGGCCGCGTGCGGATCTTCTCGAAGAGCCGGGGGAATTTTGCCGAGGCTTCATCATAAAACGGCACGATGTAATCCGCGATCGGAAACGTGTGCGGGCGGATCGACCAGTCGGCCCGAAGGCCCACGAGCGCGACGAAATCGTCGAAATCGGTCCGGCGGCCCAGTGCGGTCAGGATCCGGTGGCAGAGATACGCCGTGCAGCAGGGCTTGCGCGGATTGTAGACGATGCATTTCGCCGGCGTCCCCTGGTACAGATGATGGTCGATCACGACGAAGTCCCGGCCCGGCACGGCGAAATCGTCGTAGTATCCACACGTGCCCTTGTCGATGCAAAAAATCGCGTCGAACCGCTCCCGGTCCGCCCACGCCTGGACGCGGAACGCCTCCAGCTCGAACGGCGCCGGCAGGTCCACCCGGTACTCGATCCCGAGCGCCTTGAAGAGCCGGATCAGAATCGCCGCCGCCGTGCCGCCGTCCGGATCGTCGTCGGCGAAAATCAAAATCCGTTTCCAGCGCTTCGACCGAAGGCCGTCCACGATCGCGGCAAAGGCGCCGTCGGTTTTCAATTCGGATTCGATATGCTCTTGATAAGTCATGAGGGGAGATTAATTGAACAGCCGCGCCTTTTCAATCCGCGACCACCCGGCGGCTCGTGGCTGGATAAATTCGCGCGAACACGGCTTTCAGGTAACGCCCTTCCGGAAAAATGGACGACACCGGGTGGTCCCCCGCGGCGCCCGCGATCCGGAATGCCTGAAACACCACGCCGGCCTCGGCCGCCGATCGGGTCAGGATCGACAGAAAGTCGGGCTCGGAAATCAGGCCCGAACACGAACACGTCAGAAGAACGCCCCCTGGCCGCACCGCCTTCATCGCCAGACGGTTCAGGTCCCCGTACGTCCGTCGCGCGCGCGGAATCTCGTCCCGCACGCCGGCCAGCTTCGCGGGGTCGGCAATCACGAGGTCCGCGAGATCGCCGCGCGCGACCATGCCGCGCAGATGATCAAAAACGTCGGCATGCAGAAACTCCACCTGCGCGCCGTTCATGCGCGCGTTCTCGCCGGCCGTCCGGAGCGCCTTTTCGTCCAGGTCCACGCCGGTCACCGACGCGGCTTTCCCGAGCGCGGCGGCGATTGAAAATCCGCCTGTGTAGCAAAACAAATCCAGCACGCGCCGCCCGGCCGACATCTGCGCCGCCTCACGGCGGTTTTCACGCTGGTCCAGAAAAAACCCGGTCTTGTGGCCGGCCCTGAAATCAACCTTCATCCGCACGCCGTTCTCCTGAATGACGACCGATTCCGGCGCCGGATGCCGCCGCGCAAGTTCCGCGCATTCCTTTTCGACGCCCTCGCGCACCGCATGCTTAGCGTCCGGCCGCACCACCATCCGGCAGGACGGGTAGAGTTCTCGGAGGCCCTTGGTCAGCGCATCCATGAAATACACGTACCCGGCCGAATACGGCTCGATCACCAGCACGTCCGCGTACTTGTCGACCATGAGGCCCGAGAGGCCGTCCGCCTCGCCGTGGATCAAACGGTAACTGTCGGACTGCCTGCCGATCCCCAGAATTTCCTCGCGCAGGCGCCGGGCCTCGGCCAGTTTCGCCCGGAAAAAACTCCAATCCAGCGGCTCGGACTCGCGCTCGGTCAAAAGCCGGACCGCGATGTTGCTGACCGGGTTGTAAATCCCGCGCCCGACAAACTCGCCTTCCCGCGTCACGACCGTCACCGGCGCGCCGCACGGCAGCCGCTTCTTCGGCGGCCGCACCATCTTCTTGAAGATCCACGGATGAAGAGAATTCCGCCGCGCCCGAAGCTCGATCACGGGCAGCGCCTCATCCGACGGTCGAAATTTCATGCGGCGACCTTATCACGCGGCGGCCGGGCTGTTAATCTCCCTCTTCCCCCCTTGTGGGGGAAGCTGGATGGGGGGGTTCCCGCGAGATGTACCCCCTATGGAAGGAGGATGTTCGCGTGGCGTTTTTGATCCTGTCCCAGATTTCCATTGGAATCATCCTGGCGCTGATCGCGATCTCGCTCGACAAGGTCGGCCGGGGGTTTTTTTCGTTTCACGCGGCGCTCGCCCTGTCGCTGGAAGCGATCGCCCTCGCTCTGGATCGATCCCGCATGCCGGCTTTCGCGCCCTACGGCGCCTCTCTTCTGATCCTGACCGTGCTGTACCAGGTTCGGAAACTGCGCTGGACGGGGACGCTGATCAGGCTCACCGCTCTCCTGGGCGCGGCGGCGCTGGTCTGGATCGCCGGCCCTTCCACCGCGGACGCGCTCGCGCTGGTGTCCTCCGCATGGGTTCTCGGCGCGGTCCTCGTGGCGATGAACCTCGGCCACTGGTATCTCGTCATCCGGGGCCTTCCCATCGACCTCCTCGGCGTCGCCAACCGCCGCCTCATCCAGGCGCTCGTCCTGAGAATTGCCTGCATCGCGATCGGCGTCATCCTTGCGCGCGAGGCGTGGGCTGCGATGTGGACGGCCGCGGGAGGGCCGATGTGGGACAAGGTCCTGTTTCTGACCGTGCGCGTCGCGTTCGGACTGGCCGCCCCCTTGGTTCTCTCCTGGATGGTCCACGAGTGCGTGAAAATCAAATCCAACCAGTCGGCCACCGGCATCCTCTACGTCTCGGTGGTCTTCATCCTGATCGGCGAGCTTTCGGGCCTCTACTTCCTCCTCCACCGGGGCGTCCCGCTCTGACGGATCTCATAAACCGACCGCGTCCATGACCAAGTGATATCATGATATCATGATAGCTATCATGATATCATGATATCACTTTGGCAAAGGAGGGCGCATGGTGAGAGAGATCAATTTCTACTGCCGGGAGTGCGGCAACGGCATCCTGTTGTCGGGCCCGCCGTTTCCGGAAATGAGCCGGTGCGAAAAATGCAATATCGACTACCCGGTCAAGGCCGACCCCGCCCTGAGCGGCGGCCGGCCCCTTGAAAACTGCCCGCGCTGCGACGGCTCTGAGTTTTATGTTCAAAAGGATTTCAACAGAAATCTCGGGCTCGCCGTCGCCATCCTCGCGGCCCTCGGGGTGTACCTCGTCTTCGGATTGACCTGGAAAAGCCTCGTTGGACTTCTGGCGATCGCCGGCCTCGACGCCCTGCTCTACCGCATCCTGCCGCTCATCACCATCTGCTACCGCTGCAAGACCATCTACCGGGGATTCCCGATCAATCCCGCACACTCCGCATTTGATCTGCATGTGGGTGAGAAATACAGGAAACCCTCGTAACGATTCACATCCCCGTCGATCATCCGGTTTAGCCCGGATATTTCATAAACAACCGGATAGCGTGTGAATTTCAGAAAAAATTTGGGGTGAAAAAGTCTGGAGTATTCCGAGATGGGTTCAGTGATTCAAACTGACGGCATTACAGCGTATAGAGGGCACTGAAAATTCGATTTGGGCATAGAAACTTTGTCAAAGTGACCCAAGTTCGGTTCTCACGATGAACCCGTCAGGTCAGCCGCTGGATGGCCAGACGGTAGAGGTCTTTGTAGACCCACGAAATATTCTGACATTCGGATGAAGATGCGACGGGTGTTGACCAGGATGAGCGCGCCGATTTTAATGAGTTTGAGCCGGATGGTTTGACAGCGTGCTTGGGCCAGTTCGGTGCCTCGCAGGGACACGCGCCGAATATGCTCCAGCAAGACATAGGCGGCGGAGGCGAGGAACAGACGAAATTGGTTGGCCAAGAACCGATGGCAACTCGTCCGATCGGCAAACAAATCGAGTTGTTGCTCCTTGATCCGATTCTCCGAGTCTTCTCCGCGCTGTGTGTAGAAGCCGTCATATATCCGTTGGGGAGCGCCCCGCATATTCGTCGTCACATATCGGACGTTTTCACCTTTCTCCAGTTGCTCTGCTTTCACGATAACGCGGCGTTCGTATGCCCACGTCCTGGCCCCATACCGCACCTCTCCAAACAGCCGGACTTTCTTTTGAGTTCGTCGGGCCTCCGTCCGAGACGCTTCAATGATCGTTTCCGCCGCCTTCTCCAGCCGGTCATTCTTCCCGATTCCCACGGTATATTCGACGCCATGATGATCACACCACGTCAACATCCGATGCCGGCAGAATCCCGAGTCGGCCCGAAATTGAATGCGCACCTTTGGCCACGCCTTCCGCAACTTCCTCGTCAACAGCGCCAAGATCACCCACGCATGTTTTGCCCCATCAATATTCGACGGCCGCAGGTACCCCACCAAAAATCTATCGTCGCAGAACACGTATAACGGCAGGTAGCAGTAATCATCGTAATACCCGTGAAAAAACGCTTTCTCCTGTTGACCGTGAATCCGGTCGTCCGTCGCGTCGAAATCCAACGTCACAACTTTCGGCGGGCGCGCGTACGATGCGATAAACTGATCCACGAATACCTCCGCCACCCTCCACGCATCCTCGCGGGTCCCTGAATTCTCGAACCTGCAGATTGTGGGCGGACTTGCCATCGCATGCTCCTCGCCCGGCTCGCGATTCGCCGCGACCTGAAACATCGGATCTTTCCGCAGATGCTCTTGATCGTTCACATCCTCATATCCGCTCGCGATCCCGTATATCCTCTGCTTCAGCATTGTCTCCTGTTCATGCTCCACATATGACGGATGCCGCCGATCCTCGATCGCCCGATTCATTTTCTCGATGAATTTTGTCTGTTGATTGGCCTCCTCAGCAACATCACACCCGCATCCGATGTGATACTTCCCCCAGAAAAATCACTCTCAACTTTTTTTGATTGGACGCCTTTATACCTGATACACTTTGTAGTACCCATTTCCATCGGTAAATCCTCCTTCGTTTGGTTTTGCTCACCCCTATTCTATAGGGGATTTCGAAGGGTTAAAAGGATTTACCGTTATTTTTTCCTGCTTTTTTATGAAATATCCGGGTTAGGATCAGAGTTTATCCACGCTGCCCGGAAGGCGTTTGACAAAGGGACCACCAGGGTGGTAACTTTTAGTCATGACGCGGCTGGTCAACGTGAAAGAATTCAAAATGCGGGCGACAAAGTACTTGGGGGGCGAAGACGAGGTCGTCATCACCAAACGGGGCCGGCCGATGGCGGTACTGACGCCGATTGGGCCCAGATCGGCAGAACGGATCCTGACGTCGATTGGAGAGATTTTCCGGGAAGCCGGGGTCCGGCCGGCAGACGCGCAGGATGCCCTGGATCGGGTCCGGCGCCGCCTCTATGGCCCGCGTCGTTCTTGACGCAAGCGTTCTCGTCTCCGCCGCGTTCGGCGGCCTGCCGCTGAAGGCCGTCCAGAAAGCGTTCACCCACGAAGTTTTCGTTTCTCCGGCCATCCGCGAGGAACTGCTTCTGTTGCCCGACGAACTGAAATACAAACTCTCGCCTGACCGGCGCGCGAAAGTGCGGCGATGGATCCGGGCGATTCTGATCAAAGCGACCGAAGTTTGCCCCACGAAATCGTTGGACCTCTGCCGGGATCCCAAAGGCAACGTCTATCTCTCGGCGTGTCTGGCCTCCAAGGCCGACTATCTGATCACGCGCGATCACGACCTCCTGTCCATCCACAAAGACCTTTTGGCCCAGAACGGTCTTGAGCATCTGAACATGTTGTCTTCCCGGAAATTTCTGGCGGTTCGGTCGGTGTAAAGAAAATCTCCACCTCCGTCCCTGCAGAAAGGCTCCACGCGTTCACTTCCCCCAGTCCGGCATGACGGCCGGCAGGCCCAGCGCGCGCACAATCTTGTTCACCACGAAATCGACGGCATCCTGAATCGTCGCCGGCCGGTGATAAAATCCCGGGCTGGCCGGCAGGATCGTGCCGCCGGCCCGCGTGACGCGCGCCATGTTTTCGATGTGAATCAGGCTGTAGGGCGTTTCCCGTGTCACCAGGATCAGCTTCTTCCGCTCCTTGAGCATGGTGTCCGCCGCGCGCACCACGAGATTGTCCGAAATCCCGCCCGCGATCTTGCCCAGCGTGTTCATGCTGCACGGCACGATCACCAGCCCCTCGTACGCGTTGGATCCGCTGGCGATGGGCGCGAAATAATCCTTGTAATGGAAGTATCGCACCGGACTTCGAGGCTTGAGCGCCGCCGGGTCGAATTTTTCGAGCGTACCCGCGACCTTCTCTTCGAATTTCAGCACATCCAGACCGTCCGGCGTCATCGTCAGGAGCACTTCTTCAACGTCCAGTACTTCGAGCAGGCGGCGCGCGTAAATGCCGCCGCTGGCGCCGGTGATCGCGATGGCGACTTTCAAGACCAGACGCCGGGAATCGCCGTCAGGCATTTTGGGCAGGCGCCGCCCTTCAGGAGATTGCGGACGATCCGGAATCCGATCCGCTCGATCACGGGAGTTTCGCATTTCGGGCATACCGTATTTTCCCACTCGCCGACCCGGCCCGGCCGGTTGCCCGCATAGACGTAGTGGAGTCCCTCCTCCTTTCCGATCTCCGCCGCGCGGAGGATGTCCCGCTCCGTCGTGTCCCGCCGGTCGATCATCTTGTAGTCCTGGTGAAACGCGGTGACGTGCCAGGGAATGTCTTTCGAGACGCCGGCCAGAAACCGGGCGATGTCACGAAGCTCCGCCTCCGAATCGTTGAAGCCCGGCACCACAAGCGTCACGATCTCGACCCAGAAGCCCATCCGGTGCAGCCGCCCGATGGTGTCCAACACGACCGACAATTGCCCACCCAACGCGTGGTATCCTTTCTCGGTGAATCCCTTGAGATCCACTTTGTACAAGTCCACCCAGGGCCGAATGTACTCGAGAACCTCCGGGGTGCCGTTCCCATTCGAAATGTACGCTGTCTTGAAACCCGCCGACTTCGCCTGCTTGAACACTTCCACCGCCCACTCGCTCGTGATCAACGGCTCGTTGTAGGTCGACGCCACCGTCGAGGCGCGCTCGCGCCGCGCGAGATGCACCAGATCCTCCGCTGAAACGTCCCTCGGAGGCGCGGTCGAGTTTTCGTCCCGCAGCGACTGCGACGTGAACCAGTTCTGGCAATAGGAACAGTGAAAGTCACAGCCCAGCATCCCGAACGACAGAGCCTGCGTCCCCGGCATCGCGTGGAAAAACGGTTTTTTCTCAATCGGGTCGCACTGCAAAGCGCCCACGTAGCCTCGCGGCACATAGAGCACGCCGCCTTCGTTGTAGCGGACTTTGCATATCCCGCGTTTGCCGTCGCCGATGAGACACCGATGGCCGCAGGACACGCACCGGACCTTGTGGTCCTCCATCTTTTCAACCAGCATGCCCGCCGCCGCGCGACGGCGGAGAGCCGCCTCCAGCGTTTCAACGGGGGTCGCGCTTTCCATATTAAAATTGTACGGCGTGGCGCCGGCAAAGACAAGCTAGCCCCCGGATTCGGCGGCTGCGCCGTCCGTGGCTATGCCGAATTCCCGAATCCGGGGACTCGACGTCCGTGTCTAGGCCAGTAGAGCGGCGAAGCGGTCCGGCGCAAGCGGCGGCGTTTTCAGAAGCGACAGATTTTCCTTCACATGCTCCGGACTGCTCATGCCGACGAGCGGCGCCGACACGCCCGGCGTCGACCGGACAAACTGGATCGCCCGCTGGGCGTCGGTGGCCAGCCCCGGAATACTATCCTTCAGTTCCTTCGGCAGGCCGTACGCCAGCCGGCCCTGAAAAATCGGGACGCTGGTAAAAACGGACACGCCCAGACGCTTGGCGGCCTCCAACGCCGTGCACCGGCCGCCGGCCACTTCCTGGGTCGGCTCCGACAGCGCCTCCGGCATCATCAAATTGTATGGCAGTTGAATGACCCGGAACCGGTGCGACTCCCCGGCCACATCCCGGGCCAGCCGCACCAGTCGCTCCAGGCTGACATGGTCCGGCGCGCCCGGCGGCGCGCGAAACGCATTCCAGGTGGCGCACCCGTACCAGACGATTTTTCCGTCCGATGCGGCGCGTTCCAGCGCGTCAAACACCTCGCGCATCCGCCCGTAAAATTCCTCCGTCTCAACGGCGGAAAGCTGGGTCTCGGGATTGTGCACGTAATAGACGTCGATCTGTTCGACGCCCAAATTGGCGCGGCTGCATTCGATCTGGTGAATCAAATATTTTGGCGTCATGCAGTGCATCCCGCCGACAAGATCCCGGGGGCCGGCAATGCCGGGCTTGATGAACGTTTCGGTAAAATACGTCGGCGGATGCGCCGGCACGTCCCCGTCGAACGGGATGAATCCGCCTTTCGTGCAGAGCAGGAGTTCGTCCCGCCGGATGCCTTTCGCGTCCAACCGCCGCAGGCCCTCGCCGATCGACCGCTCGCTCCGCTGAAACCGGTAATTGGAGGCGGTGTCGATCACGTTGCAGCCCCCGCTGACCGCGTCCACCGCGGCCTGCGCGTAGGATTCGTCCGCCGCCGGATCCGGCGGCCCGAGGTACGTCCCCATGCCGACCGATCCGATGGTGACGCCGAGCGCCGCGCGAAAATGGCCGGGCGCGGCGTCGGAAAAACGCCGTGCATACCGCGCGGTTCCCTCAGGCGTGGCTTTTCCGGAAAATCGCGCGGTCATCAACGCGCCTCGCCCCGGCCGGCCGAGTCGAGCATCGCCTGAAGCTCCTCCACGACAGGATCGCCCGGAGACAGCCGCCGCAATTCCTCCAGCGCGCGGACCGCATCGGCCGGCCGGCCGCGCAGCGCCGTTCCGCGGATGAAGTCGGCCAAGTACGCCGTTCGAAGTCCCCGGCGATCCAGCGGCGTGTGCTTTCGCTCGCACGGCCCCGGCGTCTCGCCGGTATCCGACAGCGGCGGTATCCAGAAAGCGTTCACACAGCCGGGATGAAAATCCTCCTCATTCATCAGGATCAACTTCCCGCCAACTTCCCGGGTGATCGCCCAGGCCAGGCCCGCCACGCGTTCCTCGCGGCTGAGATCTCCGGAAAGAAACGGCAGCGTCGAGACGATCGACACGCCCGGATAAAGACGCGTGTAGCCCGTCACCACCCCGCCCGTGACCAGCGCCGTCGGTGGAAGAGAAGTGAGGGAATCGAAGATCAGAAGGTCGTTGGTCAGAATCAGGTCGGCCGGTTTCCCGTTTACCGGTACCGTCCCCAGCACCACGGACCACGCGAAGACCGACCTGCGGTCCCTTACGGCATCCGCCGCATACGGGCCGGCCCAGAATGGGGTCTTCTCACGCAACTGATCGACGGCACGGCCGAACTGCGTCGTGACGGTGTCGAGAATCGCGCGCACGTCCGGGGAATTCTCGTCCATGGAAAAGCTCGGCAGCATCGGCCGGAATTTTTCCGACCGCAGAAGATCCATGATCCGCGCATACACGAGCCGCTGTTGGTCCTCCGGCAGCGGCTGCCGGGGATCCAGCCGGTAGGCAAATCGCAGACGCCCGAACGGCTTGACCAGCGCGTCAAATTCCGCCTGCAAGTCTCCCGGCCGGGGCGCGTCCAACCGGACCTTTCGCGACAGGACCGCCTGCAGGTGCGCTTCGGACCGACGCAGCGCGCGGTCCAATTCCTCCGCCGGCAACACCGGCAGCGTCCCGTCCGTCCACCACGCCACGCGAAGGACGAGGTCGCCCTCGGCCGGCAGCGGCCCCGCAATCATTTTTTGACCGCACCCGGCGACGGACAGCACGGCCATCGCCGACAACGCCGCCGCAAGCCATCTCCGGATTCTCTTCATCGCGGCCGCCCGCGCCGGTATTCTTCCACGGCGCGCGACGCCTCCCCGGCGCCCGCGTATCGCATGGCCGGATCGCGCGCCAGGAATCCCAGAATGAGCTGGGTCAGGGCGGACTCGGAAAGAACCTGGTTGTCCAACAGCCGGGCCGGTTCCTCGTTCAGGTGCATGAACATTGTTTCGGCAAGTCCCTCGGCTTTGAAAAGCGGTTTCCCCGTGAGGCACTCGTAAAAAATGCAGCCGCAGGCGTAGAGGTCGGTTCGATGATCCACTTTTTCTCCACGGACCTGCTCCGGCGACATGTAGGCGGCCGTGCCGGCCACCATGCCTTTGCGAAGAATGGACGACTCGGTGGTCACCTTCGCGAGGCCGAAATCCATCAGCTTCACATTTTCCGCCCGGACGGCGCCGGCGCGGATGAGGATGTTGGCGGGCTTGACGTCGCGATGGACGATGCCGTTTTCATGGGCGTTCTCCAGCGCCGACAGGAGCGCGGCCAGGACCGCGAGGGAATCCGGCGGAGACAACGGCCCCCGTTTCAGGAGTTCCTTCAGTGTCGGCCCATCGATGAACTCCATCGCCAGAAGCCATTTCCCGCCTTCCTTCGCCACATCATAGATCGAAACGATGTTGGGATGGCTGAGCTTCGCTGTCGTCCGCGCCTCCCGGATCAGCATCTCGAGCGCCTCCGAATCCGCGGTCGATAGAAACTTGAGCGCGACCAGCCGGTCCAGTTTCCGGTCGCGCGCCTTGTGGACCACCCCCATGCCGCCCTCGCCCAGAACTTCGAGCAATTCATATCTCGATTCGAGCGCGCCGGCCGGTCGCTGCATGCTGACGGTGCGGTCCACCTCGTGAGCGTCTGCCTCCCGCTCCGCGCGCAGCCGCTCCAGCCGATCGGCGGCGTCACGAAACTGGTACTCCTTCTCCAGCAGCCGCTCATACAGCGCCACCGCCTTGTTCGCCCTTCCGCCCTCCTCCCAGAGGATGGCCGCCGAATAGCAAACCTCGGCCCATGTCCCACGGCCCGCTTTTTCCGCGTCGGGCAACGCCGATTCCAGGCGCTTGGCCATCCGCAGTCGCGACGCGTCATCCTCCGATCGCGCGATGGCGCCCAGCCGCATCAGTGCGTCCCACCGCGCCTCGCCCTCCAAGAGTTGCTCCAAGCGGTCCCTCGCCTCTCCGAGGCTGCCCGCCGCCTCCAGGTCCTGCGCCTCCAGCAGCCGGTAATGGTCCGCCGGGTAGCCCATGATTCGCGCGACGTCGTACAAGAGATTCAACAGGGGATACCGGTTCTCCGTGTTCTTCTCGACATACGCGTGCGCCGTCCGGATGACCGGTTCGGCCAGGTCCTGGTCCAGCCTCAGCGCCCGCCGGAACGCCGGCGCCGCGTCCGCGGCGGATCGGCACCGCAGAAAAATTTCGGCCAGACGCATGAGGTCGGCGGCGTCCGTCAGCGTTTCTGAAAGCCGCCGGGCGGCTTCAAGGGCTTGCCCGGGATCGGCCGCGGCCAGAAGTTCCGCGTAGGCCAGCCCGGCGCCGGCGTCGCCAGCCTGCCATGCCAGCGCGAACGTCCGCCGGGCCTCCTCCATATCGTTTTCCGCGATCGCCAGCTCGCCGAGCCGCCGGGCCACCTGGGATTGGGTGGGATCGTGGTTTAAGAGCAGCGTGTAGAAATATCGCGCCGAGGACGAATTGCCGGAGCTGTCCGCCAGATGCGCTCGGTGCGCCAGCGCCCACTCATCGGCGGGCTGTTCCGCCAAAATGGCGTCGAGCAGGCGCTCCGCACGGTCGCTGTGTCCGGCCTGAATGAAAAAATGCGCGCGGTGGTGAATCGGCAATGACGCGTCGGCCTCCAGCTTCTCCGCCACCGCCGTCTGAACCTGCGCATCGACCGACTGCAGATGCCCGACGGCCTGATCGAACTCCGAGTCGGCGAGATGTCGCCGCAAAAGTTCGAGGTGCGGTTTCTCCGATTGCCGCTGATGTTGAATCCATGCCGACAGCGCCTCTTTTGCCTTCGGAATGTCCTCTCCGGCCGACAGCTCGTGATACCAGGCCTCGAAGTAAAACGCCCGGAGATCCGGCTTCAACGCCGCGACTTTCACGCCGGCAAGGCTCGGCCCCTGTTTCCCTTCGTGCATCGACCGGTAGGCCAGTTTGACCCGCTCGTCGTCGTGATGGCCGGCCGACGGAAGCGCCGCCGCAAGTTCGGAGGCCTCCTCCAGCGTGCCGCGTCGGATGAGGCGGTCGAAGAGCGCGGTTCGCGCGGCGTCGAATCGGCCGCCGAATTCCTGCAGGCGCGGCTTGACGCCCGGAATGAATTCCATCTTCGACAGTTGATCAAGCGCAGCCCGCGCGGCCCTGGCCGAATCGAGGTTGGGCGCGGATTCGAATCGCGCGATCGCATCCCCGGCCTTTCCCCACGGCAGCAGGCTCATTCGACGACCTCCACCAGTTGAAACACAGGCACCGGCCGGGCCTTGCCCTTGATCGACATCTCCCCGCGCTCCCGCGTGACGACCCGGCCCGCCCGCCGCGCCGTCTCCTCGTCCATCAGAATTTCGCCGGGGCCGGCCAGCCCGCTGAGCCGGGCGGCCAGGTTGACCGTGTCGCCGATGCACGTGTGTTCCATCCGCTTTTCCCAGCCGATGTTTCCGGAGACCACTTTTCCGGACGTCAGCCCGTATCCCATTTTTGCGACGATGTTCTTCTCCCGCTGAATCCGCTGCGAAATCCCGTCGACCACCCGGCGGACCTCCAGCGACATCCGGCACGCGCGCCGGGCGTCGTCCGGCTGCCGGACCGGAGAACCGAACACCGCCATGACGGCGTCGCCGATGAACTTGTCGATCGTTCCCCCGTGATCGAAGATCGTCCGGGCGATTTGCTCGAAGAAGAGATTCAAAATCCGGACCAGCTCTTCCGCCGCCAGCGTTTCGGAAAGACCCGTGTAGCCGCGGATGTCCGAGAAGAAAATCGTCACGTCCCTGGCTTCGCCGCCCATTTTCAGGCCGTCCTCCGCCTTCAGCACGTGATCGACCACGTCCCGCGAGACATAGCGCTCCAGCATCGCCTTGTCCCGCTCCACTGCCCGCGCCGCTTTGCGCACCGTCGCGCCCTCGATGACCGCGCCAATGATGTTGCCGATGACCATCATCCGCCGCAGGTCCGATTCGACGAATGGCAAAAGAGGCGCCTCCAACTGCAATACGCCGATCACTTCGCCCCCCCGCATAATCGGCGCCGCGAGAAGCGATTCAATGCCGCCGGCGATGAGCGACCGGCCGATTTCCCGGTCGGCGCCCAACGCGCTCTCGGGCACGTCGCTGAATAGAACCGCGCCGCGCTTTTCGAGGACGCTCCGGATCACTTTGCGGGAAACCGTCGGCGGAGCGCTGCGCGCGCGGTGGGCCGCAAGTTCGGGCTGGGAAATATTTTTCCAGAGTATGATGCCGGCGGCGGACAGGGACGGAAAATCGCGCATGAGGATGTCGAGCAGATGCCCGAAAAACGCCGGAAGATCGCGGTCGGCGGTCAGGAGCAGGGATATTTCAAAAAGAACCCGGTCGAAGGAATTCTCCTGAAACAATGGGTCATCGGCGGGTTTGGTCATGAGCACGCTCATGGATTCCTTCGCCGCTTTCGCCTCCTCCGGCGCAGACGCCATCGGCCGGATCGTCGTCTCGCCGATCCGGATCGCCGACCCGTTCTCGCAAATGCCGCCCTCCATCACCCGGCCGTCCAGCGACGTGCCGTTGGTGGACCCGAGATCCTCGAAATATATCCCGCCAGCGAGGGCGCGAATGCGCAGGTGCCGGCCGGATACGGCGGCGTCCTCAAGCCGGAGGTCGCAGTCCTCATGCCGGCCGACAATCATCTCGCCCGCAAGGTCAATCTCTCGCCCGCCGGTTTTGTCCTGAACGAGAATTTTCATTCATCTTCTCCTGCTTTGTAAAGGATCCAGTCCTTCCATGGTTGTAAAACGTCCGGGATGCCTTTGTCGTCGGAGGCGCATACGGGCATCGAGGCAAGGACAAACGCGAGCAGGATGGCGACCCTCATCGGAGCTGGAAGCCGCATAGAGGGGAAATGTAGCAGAGTTTGGGCGGAAGGGCTATTCTAAATTATGGCGAAGAAAGAGGCGGGGCTGATGTGGAAGCGTTTGCTGAGGCGTTCGATATGTTCTCTGGAGAGTTTACGCTTTCCGTTGAGAATATCGGAGACGACGGATTGACCTCCCAAGTCGTCGGCCAAGTCGTACTGGCTCATTCCATTTTGTTCCATCAAGAACCCAAGCATGTTCTCCGGAGAAACCTGCTGTCTTGGATACTCCTTTTTCTCGTACTCCACGATGAATGGAACGATGGCCTCCAGATACCTTTCAATGGCGGCCCGGTGGGAACGAGTAACATCCTGTTCCAGTTCTTCCATTAAAATTCCGGCGACTTTCGCGTAGTCCTGGTGCATTTGCCGATTCCGGATGGGCATGGGCGGCAATAGGTCGTACAGCCGTTTCAGGAACCGGTTTTGAATGGGTCCTTTATAACGCAGTATTTTCTTCTCAAGCGTCTGTATCGTCACGTCAGTCTCTCCAGTCTCCATTGTCGTATTCTGCATGCGTTAAGATGCATTTAATGAAAATGGTACCCAACTTGTAATTGACCACGGAGATCAAACGGTATTTATTGCCCGATACGTCAAAAATGGTATGAGGCTTGACGTAATCGGCCATTCCGAAGGTCTTTTTCAGTTCAATCGGCGTCTTGAACATGTTGGTTTCGACGGTTTGTACCCATGCATCCAGCGCCGAAGCCGCGTCCGAATGCTTCGTCGAAAACTCATGAACCAGCTCTTTTCGTATCAGTCTCACCGACTAAATAATAGCAAATTGCTATCATTTGTCAAATTTTAGCAGAGTTTATTCGTATCGTAACCGCCGTAAAACTGCTGGCTGGATAGGGAGCCGGGTATTTGTGTCCATGCCCGGAGTGTGAGAAAATGTGGGCCGACATGGACACGCTGACGCAAGACACGCCGATCCACGCCTTTCCGGAAGCGCTCCTCGCGTATCGGTTGGCGGCTCGCCTGAAGAATCAAGACGCAACGCGCGCCATCTGGGGGTCCACGGCCGATTCGCTTCGCCGGTTCGGGCGGCACGTGCGGTTTTTTGATCCGGAGATCACGATCGCGCGGGCAACCGCCGCGCGACCGGCTTCTCTTTCGTCCGCACGGGAGGAGGATCACAGGGATTGGACGCGCGCGCTCCTCCTGATCTGCGACCGCCGGCCGGGACTTGCGCTCTTGCCGGCGGACCTCCTGAATGTGCCCATATTGTCCATTGAGAATTTCCGCGCCGGCATCGTGAGCCTCTCGGCCGGGGACGAGGTCGATCGGACGGACCTGATCGAAGCGCTGGTGGCGCGCGGATACGAGCGGGTGTCGACCGTTCGATCTCCTCTGACATTCGCGGTCCGCGGGTCGCTCGTCGATCTGTTCCCTCCGCAGGACGACCGGCCGGCGCGCCTGGATTTTGACGACGTGCGCATCGCGCGACTCCGCGCCTTTGATCCGCAGACGCAGGAATCCCTGCAGGACCTGAAGCTTGTTCGCGTCCCGCCCGGACGCGCGCTTCTGGATGATCCGGCCGACCCGCCGTCCGAGGCGCGAGCCACGCTCAGGGACTGGCTGGCCGGATGCCGCGTGTATCGGTTGGCGGAGGACGACCCGCGGGACGATCTGCCGGGGACGCCGCTGTCCCTTTTTCCGGTCGAGGGATCGGGAGAGAGACTCGAGGAGCCGGCCATGCCGCCGGGCATGGACGCGCAGGTCGAGGAAATCCGGAAGCTCTGGGCCGGCGGCTGGACCGTGGCGCTGGGCATGCCAGCCGATCTCTGCCGCCGCGTCGGCGATTTTTTCAAGGACAAAAAACTCCCGTTTGAAAAACTCCCGCCCGGTTCTTTTCCCGACACCTGCCCGGTCGGGCTCTCACTCATCGAGGGCGACCTGCCGTCGGGGTTCCGGGACAACGCGCGCAAGCTCATGCTTCTTTCCGCCACCGATCTCTTCCCGCGGCGGCGCCAGATCGAAAGCGCCGGGGAGCCGCCCGCGCCCGTTCGCGGGTACGCGGCACGCGCCATCTCGGACGTGCTCGAGCTGGCGGAGGGCGATTACGTCGTTCACGAGCAGTACGGCATCGGTATTTTCCGGGGGCTCAAGCGCATCAAGACCCGCGAGGAAGAGGGCGAGTACCTTGCGGTCGAATACCGCGACAAGGACATCCTCTACGTGCCGCTCGACAAGTTTCACATGGTCCAGAAATACATCGGCAGCGGCCGGAGACCCAAACCGCACCGGCTTGGCGAGGCGGCATGGCAGAAAATCAAACAGACGGCGCGGAAAAAAATAGAGGCCTTCGCGCGCGACCTCCTCGGCCTCTACGCGTCGCGCGAGCATCACAGCGGATTCGCGTTTTCGCAGGACAACGTCTATCAGCACGAGTTCGAAATGCGGTTCACGTTCGAGGAGACCGCCGACCAGACGCGGGCCATCACGGAGGTCAAGCGCGACATGGAGGCCCCCAAGCCGATGGACCGGCTGGTGTGCGGGGACGCGGGATTCGGAAAAACGGAGGTGGCCCTCCGCGCGGCCTTCAAGGCCACGCTGGACGGCAAACAGGTCGCGGTGGTCGTTCCGACAACGCTTCTGGCGGAACAGCACCGGCTCGTGTTCGAGGAGCGATTTCAGGGCTTCGCGGCAAAAATCGCCGGCCTGTCTCGATTCAAGGCCCGTGCGGAACAGGCGGCCATCCTCCAGCAGCTCCGATCGGGCGAGATCGATATCTGCGTCGGCACCCACCGGCTCCTTCAGGATGACGTGTCGTTCCGGGATCTTGGGCTTATCATCATCGACGAGGAACACCGGTTTGGCGTCCGGCAGAAGGAACGGCTCAAATTCTACCGCCAGTTCGTCGACGTCATTTCGATGAGCGCCACGCCCATTCCCCGCACCCTCTACATGTCGCTCATCGGCAGCCGCGACATCTCGGTCATCGAAACGCCGCCGCGTCTGCGCGTGCCCATCCATACGGATATCTTCGCCTACGACCCGCGCCTGATTCGCGAGGCCACGGTAAAGGAAATGCTTCGGGGCGGGCAGGTGTTTTTTCTCTACAACCGCGTCGAGACGATCGATCGCGCCGCCGATTGGATTCGCCGGGCCGTGCCGGAGGCCCGGATCGGAATCGCGCACGGGCAGATGACCGAGGAGGAACTCGAAACGGTCATGCAGCGGTTTTATCGGCGCGAACTCGACGTGCTGGTCACCACCACCATCATCGAATCCGGCCTGGACCTGCCCAACGCCAACACCATTTTTATTTTCGACGCGGAACGGTTCGGCCTCTCCACGTTGTATCAACTGCGCGGCCGGGTCGGCCGGAGCGACCGGCAGGCCTACTGCTATCTGTTGACGCCGGAAGGGTCGAAACCGATGACGGCGAAATCCCGCCGGCGGCTGGAGGCGATCGCGGCCATTGCCGGCGTGGGCGGCGGATACCGCGTCGCGCTGGAAGACCTGACGCTGCGGGGCGCCGGGAACCTCCTCGGGCCGGAACAGCACGGGATCGTCTGGGAAATCGGGTTCGAGATGTACTGCGAAATGCTGCGGAGCGCCATCGTGGAGCTGAAGGGCGAGCAGCAGGAGCCGCCGTGGAACGTGCGGATCGACGTGAAACTTCCGCAATTCATCCCGGAGGACCTTCTGCCCGAATCGTCCGAACGGATCGCGCTCTACCGGCGGATCGCCCGGTGCCGGAGCGCGCGGGAGCTCAAGGAAACCGAGACGCGGATGCTGGACCGGTTCGGCGACCTGCCGCCGCCGGTTCTGAACCTCCTGCGGGTGCGGCTGCTCAAATTCGTATCGAAGGAGTTTCTCATTACCGAGGTCATCGAGTGGAGCAAGAGCCTTTCCGTCTACACGGACGACGCCCGCGCCGTGATCCACCAGACGGCGCGCATAAAGCCAATGCAGGTGACGCCGCGGCAGATCGAGTACAACCTGCGCGGCATGACCGCCGATCTCTTCCTGCAGAAATTGCTGAACGCTCTGTCGGCCGGACTGGCTTAGAATGAACTTTGACCCTGAGAAGGCCCGGCGCTGGCTCGAGTCGCGTCCGGAGTCCCAAAACGTCTTTTATGCATCCGTCGACGTCCGCCGCGGGGCCGGCCGGATCTGCCCGATCGACGTGAATTTGTTTCCGGCCGGGTTCAACAACCTCTGTCCGGCCGACGCCGCCCGGCTGCCGGAACGTTTTCGTGAGGCGCTTGGCCGTGCCGGCGCCGGGAGCGGGTCGGCCGTCGGCGTCGTTGCGGAAAGTCACACGCGAAATCCTTTTTATGCCGAACACCTGCACGCGTTGATCGGCCTGTTGAGATGCGCCGGGTTCCGGGCGGAAGCCTCGTGCCCCGAATGCGCGGAAGATGTCAGCGTCCGGTCGGCGTCCGGGAAAACGCTCAACCTGCTTCCCATTGCGCGCAAGGGCGACACCATCGTGTTCAGCCCCGACTTCACGCCGGACATCCTCCTCCTCAACAACGACCTCGCTGCGGGAGTGCCGCTCCTGCTCAAGGATACCGCGCAACCGGTGGTCCCCCCGACATATCTGGGATGGTGCTACCGGCGAAAACACAGTTTCTTCGAGACCTATGAAAAACTGGCTGCCGAATTTTGCGCAGAGGCCGGCTTGGACCCGCGGGCCATTTGCCCGCGCAGCCTGCGGGTGCCGGACGTCGACTTCAAACGGAAAACCGGCCTCGACCGGATCGCAGCCGCCGTCGAAATCGTGTTGGGCGAAACTCAAAAATGGTGCGCCGAACAGGACATCCGTGAACCACCAACGGCCATCGTCAAAAGCAACCACGGCACCTACGGCATGGCCGTGATGTCGGTCACCCGCCCGGCGGACATTCTCAACATCAACCGGAAAACGGTGAACAAAATGCACGTCGGCAAGGGCAAAGTCCAAACCACCGATGTCCTCGTCCAGGAGGGCATCCCCACCGATGACACGGTCGACGGCTGTCCGGCGGAACCGGTGGTGTACCTGGTGGGCGGCGAACCGGCCGGCGCATTTCTAAGGCATCACTGCGAACGCGAAAACAGCTACAACCTGAACGTCTCGGGAATGTCCTTCAAACCGGTCTGCATCCATGACCTGAAACCGGACGACCCCCTCCAGCCGGCCCTGATCGTCGCGCGGCTGGCCTGTCTTGCCGCGGCGCGAGAACCGGCGCCGCGCCGTTAACGATCCTCAAGCGCGCGGGTGCGATTTTTCGTATACCGCCTTCAGGCGCTGTTTGGTCACGTGCGTGTAGCGCTGGGTGGTCGAGAGCGACTGGTGGCCGAGGAATTCCTGGACGGCGCGCAGGTCGCATCCGGCGTCGAGCATGTGCGTGGCGAAGGTGTGTCGGATCATGTGCGGGTGAACATGGCGGTTGAGGGCGATGCGGCGGACGGCGCCATCCAAAATCATGCGCACTGCCCGCGCGGTCAGCCGGCGGCCCGCCGCGTTCAGCCAGACGGCGCGCCCGTCCCGGACCGCCCCGTCTTTTCGGGCTGACAGGTAGTCCCGGAGCGCCGACGCCGCAGGATCGCCGAAGGGCACGATCCGCTCCTTGTTGCCCTTCCCAAGGACCCGGATCCACTGCGCGTCCAGATTCAGATCATCGAGGTTCAGTCCCGTCAGTTCCGAAACCCGGATGCCCGTCGCGTACAGCATTTCGAAGAGCGCGCGATTGCGAAGCGCCAGGCACTGATCCTCCGTACCGCGAGACCCGCCGGAGCGTTCAATCAGTTTTGTGATTTCCTCCAGGAACAGAAATTTCGGAAGTCGCCGGGAGGATTGCCGGGGCGCCTGAAACCCGGCGGCGGGCGATGACGGGAGCCGGCGGCTGCGCACCAGGTACCGGAAAAAACTCTTGATCGCCGCCACCTTCCGCCGCACCGACGCCGGCGCCAGCTTGAGGTCGGCCAGGCGGTAGAGATAGGCCCGCACGTCCGCTGGCACGGCCGATTTCCATCCGGCGCGTCCGCGGCCGTCCAGAAACACCCGAAACTGCCACAGGTCCCGCCGGTAGGCCTCCAGCGTGTGGGCCGACGCCCCGCGCTCAATCTTCAGCCACGCGGCGAACCGCTCGATCTCCTCCTCCACCCCTCGCCCTCCCGGCCACTGATATCATGATATCATGATATCATGATAGCTATCATGATATCATGATATCACTATATCATGATGTCACTTCGGCGGAGGCCGCGAGGGACCGGGGGTCCTGCGCGGCCAGGTATTGCGCGAGCGACCGAAGGGCGCGGGCCGACCGGGCCTCGCGCGGGGCGCGGGGGTCGCCGCCGAGGATGCCGAAGTTGATGTTCTGGGGCTGAAAGTTCAGGGCACGGGCGGGGTCGCGGACCGTGCGGCAGAGTGCGCCGATCGCCGTGTCGCAGGGAAACGGCGCCGGGGGCAGGCCCGCCGAAATCCGGGCGATCTGCACCGCGGCCGCAAAGCCTGTCGCGCAGGATTCGATGTATCCCTCGACGCCGCATATCTGGCCGGCGAAAAAGATTCGCGGGTCGGTCATCATCTGCAGCGACGCGTTCAGACAGCTTGGCGCGTGAATGTACCGGTTCATGTGGATGCTCCCGAGTTGCGCGAACGCGGCGCGTTCGAGGGCCGGAATCATTCGCAGGACTCGCCGCTGCTCCGGGTAGGTCAGACAGGTTTGAAATCCGACCATCCCCAGAATCGTGCCCTCCCGGTTGTCCTTTCGAAGCTGAACCACCGCGTGAATTCCGCTTCCCGCGCTTCCGTTGCGATCCGCCGGGCCCGGCCGCAGGCCCACCGGTTTCATGGGACCATGCGCAAGCGTCTCCACGCCGCGGCGCGCCATTTCCTCGACCGGAAGACACCCTTCGAAAAAACGCAGTTTCGCTTCGCCCGGAAGGTGCGGCTGGACGGTTTCAGCCGTCCGCAGGGCTTCCCAAAATGCCGTGTATTCCTGCTCGCTCATCGGACAATTGAAATAATCCTCTCCCTCTCCCTTCCCATAGCGCGACGCCCAGAACCCGCGGGAAAAATCGATCGAGTCGGACATGATCCTCGGCGCGATCGCGTCAAAGAAGAAACAGGCCTTGGAACCGATCCTCCGCTGAATCGCATCGAAGAGGCGGTCCGACGTAAGAGGCCCGGTCGCGATCAGGACCGGTCCCGCGCCCTCCTCCGGGATCGCATCTATTTCTCCTCGCCGAACCGTGATGTTGGGATGGGACAGGATCGCGCGGGTTACGCCCTCCGAAAAATGCTCGCGGTCGACCGCAAACGCGGCGCCGGCCGCCACGCGGCATTCCTGCGCGACCCGCAGAATAAGCGAGCCGGCCGCCCGGAGTTCCGCCTTGAGAAGACCCGGCCCGGTCGACAACTCATCCGAACGGAACGAATTCGAACACACGAGTTCCGCGCAGCGGTCCGTGCGGTGCGCCGGCGTGTTGGACACCGGACGCATTTCCCAAGCCACCACCTGCACGCCGCGCTCAGCCAGCTGCCAGGCCGCTTCGGAACCCGCAAGGCCGAGTCCAATGACCGTCACGCTCATCGAACCGTTCAACCCTCAGGCCGGCGCGGTTACCGCAACTTCAACGGAATGCGTGCACTCTTTGTTCGGGCATTTAATGAGGTTCTTGCCTTTGGCCTTGGATTTCACGAGGAATCCGCCGCCGCACACCGGGCATTTCTGCGCGACCGGCTCCAGCCAGCTCGTGAAATCGCACGAAGGATAGCTGGAACAGCCGTAAAAAAATCTCCCGCGCTTGGTTCTCCGTCTCACCACCTCGCCGCTGCAACCTTTGGGACACGCGACGCCAAGCGTGATCGGCCGGGTATACTTGCACTTGGGAAATGTCATGCACGCCCAGAATCTCCCGTAGGGGCCGCGGCGCGACATGACCTGCGAGCCGCAGAGCGGGCAGGGGGTCGGGGAAATTTCAATATCGAGAACCTTGAACACGCCTCCGGACTCGTCGATGTCCCGGACGGAGTGGCACTCCGGATAGCCGGAACACGCCAGGAATTTGCCGTAGCGGGACCACCGCATCACCATGGGCCGGCCGCAGCTCTGGCAGAAGACATCAATGGGCGGTTTGGTGATCTCCTTTTTCTTGTCCTTGAGCGATTCCTGCGCGGTTTCGTAGAGCTTGCTGAACTGCTTGTAGAAATCGGCCAGCAATTTTTTCCAGTCGGCCGCACCCTCCTCCACGCCGTCCAGTTTTTCCTCAAGACCGGCGGTGAAATCGATGTCGAGCACGAGCGGGAAATGTTCGATGAGGAGCTTGTTGGTGATCTCGCCCAGCTCGGTCGGCGACAGCTCCTTCGCCTGCTTCTGGACGTATCCCCGCTCGACGATGGTCGACAGGATCGAGGCATAGGTGGAGGGCCGGCCGATGCCCCGGTGCTCCAGCTCCCGGACCAGGGTCGCTTCGGTGAACCTCGGCAGCGGCTGGGTCTGCTTCTCCTCGACCTTGTGCTCCTTCAAATCCAGCACGTCACCCTTCTTCATCTGGGGAACGTACCCCTCTTTTTTCGGAATGCCGGTCAGCTTCAGGTGGCCGTCAAACCGGAGCGACTCGCCCCGCGCGACGAACTGGAAATCGGTCCGGTCGGACACCCCCACGTAGGCGGTCCGGACGTCATAGACGGCGGACTTCATCTGGCAGGCGACGAAGACTTCCCAGATCATTCTGTACACCTGGAGCTGCTCCTCATTCACGTATTCGGAAATTCTTTCCGGCGTGAGGGCGACGTCGGTCGGCCGGATCGCCTCGTGGGCGTCCTGGGCGGCGCGTTTGTTCTTGTAAAAGTTAGGTTTCGTCGGCAGATACGCATCGCCAAAATTTTCCCGGATGAGGGCCCGCGCCGCCGAAACGGCGCTGGCGGCGAGCCGGACCGAATCGGTCCGATGGTACGTAATAAGCCCGCGGCGTCCGAATTTGCCGAGGTTCATGCCTTCATAAAGCTGCTGCGCCACGACCATGGCATGGCGGGCCGTCATCCCCAGGCGGTTGACGGCGGCCTGCTGAAAGGCGCTGGTCACCATCGGCGGCGCCGGATGATGCTCGCGCTCCGTTTCGAGAAAATCCTGCACGGTGAGCGGCCCCGCTTTGGACTTGCCCACGATCTGGTCGGCCTCCTCGCGGGTCTTGACCCGGCGGCGCTTGCCCTCGATTTTGAAAATTTCGGCGACAAAGGATTCGTCCGGCCGGCCCTGCGGCGCGAGCGTCAGGAGGATGCGGAAATAAGTTTCGGGCACGAAATTTCGGATCTTCTGCTCCCGGTCGCAGACCAGGCGGACCGCCACGGACTGGACGCGGCCGGCGGAGAGTCCGGATCGCACGGATTTCCAGAGAAGCGGAGACAGGCGGTAGCCGACGATCCGGTCGAGAATCCGCCGCGCGAATTGCGAGTCGACCTTCTCCTGGTTGATCTGCCGCGGGCGCTCAAGGCTCTCGCGGACGGCGCTGGCGGTGATCTCGTGGAATTCGACGCGTTTGATGTTGGCCGACTTGATTTCCTCCGCCACATGATACCCGATCGCCTCCCCCTCCCGGTCGGGGTCGGTGGCAATCAGGACTTCAGACATGTGCGCCGCGCGGTCCCTCAGCTCCTTCAGAAGTTTGGCCCGGGCCGGAATGACGCGCCAGTAGGGTTTGAAATTGCGCTTGATGTCAATGCCGAACCGGTCCTTGGGAAGGTCCCGGACATGGCCCATGGTCGATACGACCTCGTATTTGCCTTCCAGATATTTTTCGATCGTCTTGGCCTTCGCCGGCGATTCGACCACGATCAGCCGCCCTCCGCTGGGCGATCCTGCCGCGACCGCGGCCTTGCGGGACGCCGATCGCTTCCGGACCGGTGTCGCCACGGCCGAATCCGCCGCTGCCTTTTCTTTTTCTGCCGGTGCCGACTCCGGCGCCTCTTCCGCCGCCGCTTTCGGCATTTTGGCTTTCACGCTTTTGGCGGTTTTCTTGGCCATATCTGTTCCTCCATCAGTGGATCACCGGGCTGTCGATGTTGCCGTCAAAGAGATAATCGGACTGACCGGCCGTCAACCCCAAGACCTCCGCGACCGTCTGCCGGGCGCGGCTATCCTGCTGGTCCGGCGGAACAAACAAAAGGTCCGTCATCACAGACTCCAGATCCTCTTTTTTGATGTACCCAAGGTAGTACAGCCGGAACAATTTGCCAACCACCTCCGGGTTTAATCCTTGGAGCTCCTCGGACGACAGGATCCGCGTGGGCGGACTCTCTTTCTTTCCAGATGCAATGTCCCCGAGGACATCCAGCAGAAAGAGGGCGTCGGCAATGAGATGGTCGGACACGCCCTTTTCGCGAAGCCTTTCCCGAACCTGCGCAGGATCCGGCCGGGTTTGCCCGCCGGCCCCCATCTGGCTCAGGATTTCACGCAAAATCAAAATCAAATCGCTGTTCATGAAAAACCCCCCACCCAGCCTCCCCCACAAGGGGGGAGGGGATTGCCTCGTTCATGCCGTCCGTTTTACCGCTTCAAATGTCCCGGCCGACGTGCGGCGGATCCGGCCGACGATTTCGAGCCTCGTCAGTTCCGAGAGAACCGCCGGAACGGCCAACCGGCTTTGATCCACCAGATCGTCCAGACCGGTCACACCGCCTTTCAGAAGTTCATATATCGCGGACGCCGGCCCGGCGACGGCGACCGGTTCGTCCGGGGTCTGCCGGCGGAGGCGACGGCCGACCATTCGCCGGACCTCCGGCTCGATCACGGAAAGGATGTCCTCCACCCGCTCGACCAGATGTGCGCCCTCCTGGATCAGCCGGTTCGCGCCGGCGCCGAAGACTGACCGGGCCGGCTGGGGCACCGCGAAAACTTCCCGGCCCTGCTCCACCGCCAGCCGCGCCGTGATCAGCGCGCCGCTGCGTTCCGGCGCCTCCACCACGATCACGCCCAGCGTCAGGCCGCTGATGACGCGATTGCGGATCGGGAAATGATACGGCACGGGCTGGGTGCCCGGAGGATATTCGCTCACGATCACGCCACGCTCGTCTTTCAGCAGCCGGTCATAAATTTTCTGATTCCGGGCCGGATAACAGACGTCCGCGCCCGTCCCCAGCACCGCCCACGTTCGGCCGCCTTCCGCGTCCATCGCGCCCGAATGCGCCGCGGCGTCGATGCCCAAGGCAAGCCCCGACACCACGGTGATCCCGGCCGACGCCAGCTCCAGCCCGATTTCCCGGGCGAATTTCACGCCCCCCGGCGTCGCCTTTCTCGTTCCGACCACCCCCAGCGACAGCGCATCTGTGGGGAGCGCCTCTCCATATATATATAGCGCCACCGGAGGGTCCGGGATTTCCTTCAACCGGGCCGGATATCCGTCCTCCGTAAGCGCCACCACGGTCTGCCCCAACTTGCGGGCCGCCTCCAGTTGTTGCCCGGCCAGTTCAAAGGCCGCCCGGCGGCGCGACCGGATCGTGTCCAAGTAAGCCGCGGGGATATTTGACGACTCCGAAAGATCGGCCCCGGCCTCGAAGACGGCCTTGAAACTTCCGGCCTGCTCCACCAGCCGCTTGGCATAGGTCGGCCCGATGCCGGGAATGTTCTGGAGCGCCAGTGCCGCCAGCCTTTCGGACATCGCGCTACAATCCCAGTTTCGGCCAGAGCCGGTCCACCGTCTGCCTGACCTCGTCCGTCATTCGGATCTCGTCCGGCCAGGGGCGGGTGAATCCCTCCTCGGGCCATTTGCGGGTGGCGTCGATGCCGACCTTCCATCCCACGTCAGGCAGGTCAGACGCGAAATTCAGTGTATCGAGCGGACCTTTGACGAACGTGAAATCTCGTTTGGGATCGATCAGATTTCCGAGCCGCCAGACCACCTCCGCGTAATCGTGGAGGTTTACGCCTTCGTCAAACACCACCACGATTTTGGTGAACATGAGCTGTCCAAGACCCCAGAGCGCGTGCATCACTTTCTGCGCGTGGCCCGGATAGCGCTTGCGGATCGATACGAGCGCCAGATTGTGAAAGATGCCCTCGACCGGAAGGTTCATATCGACGATTTCAGGCAGGGTGAGGCGGACCAGCGGCAGAAAGAGGCGCTCGACAGCCTTGCCCATCCAGCCGTCCTCCATCGGCGGCCGGCCGACGATCGTGGAAGGATAAATCGGCGCGCGGCGCCGGCAAACGCCGGTGACATGAAAGACCGGATACTTGTCCTCAAGGCTGTAATATCCCGTGTGGTCCCCGAACGGCCCTTCGGTGGCCTGCGGTTCTTTCGGGTCGATGTAACCCTCGATGACGATTTCGGCGTTGGCCGGAACCTCCAGCGGGATCGTTTCGCAGGGCGCAAGCTCCACGGGCGCGTTTCTGAGAAACCCCGCGAACAAATATTCGTCGATGTCCGGCGGAAGCGGCGCGATCGCGGAGAATATGAGGGCCGGGTCGCCGCCCAGCACCACCGCCACCGGCATTCGCTCGCCCGCTGCGCGGTATTCCCCAAAGTGCGCCCGGCCGGCCTTCTGAGTCTGCCAGTGGAGGATGCAGGTTTTGCCGTCGAGGACCTGGATGCGGTACATGCCGACGTTGCGTTTCTTTTTGACCGGATCGCGGGTGACGACCTGTGCGAAGGTGATGTACCGGCCGCCGTCGCGCGGCCAGCATTTCATGATCGGAAATTCCAGGATGTTCACGTCGCCCTTCTGCACGATTTCCTTCACCGGCCCGGACGACGACGCCGTCGGAATGAAATTCCCGATCTTCATGAGGAGCGGGAGCATTTTTATTTTGTCGACCAGCGACCGCGGCTCCGGAATCTGGATGAGGCTCTCAAGCTCGCGGACCTTGTCGTCGAGGCGCTCAACCCCGAGGGCCCAGGCCATCCGGCGGTCCGAGCCGAACAGGTTGATCGCAAGGGGAATTTGGGACTCGCGCACGTTCGTAAAGAGGAGCGCCGGGCCGCCGCGTTTCATGACACGGTCGGCGATTTCGGTGATCTCAAGCTCGCAGGACACGGACTCCGCTACTTCTTTGAGTTCCCCCTGCTTCTTCAAAAAGGAAATGAAATCGCCAAGCCCGCCGTATTTCATCGGCGGCGGCGCCGCGCAAGCGACGATTCGATCAGGTCGCACAAGATGTGCAGGGTCGCAATGTGCGCCTCCTGGGTGCGGGGGGTCGAGGCGGCCGGAACCCGCAGCTCAATGTCCACGAGGCGCGCCATCGGCCCGCCGGTTTTGCCGGTTAGACCGATCCGGTAAAGGCCCATGCGCCCGGCGAGCCGCAGCGCCCGGTTGACGTTGGCCGACCGGCCCGAGGTCGAGATCGCGAGCGCCACGTCGCCCCGCCGGCCCAGCGCCTCGATCTGCCGGTCGAAGACGCGATCGTAGCCGTAGTCGTTTCCGAGACACGTCAGGACCGAAACGTTCGTGTTGAGCGAGATCGCCGGATAGCCCGGGCGCTCACGCAGAAACCGGCCGACCAGTTCCGCCGCGAAATGCTGCGCGTCCGCAGCGCTGCCGCCGTTGCCGAACGACAGGATTTTCTTCCCGGTCCGGACGGCCCGGACGCACCGGCGCGCCGCGGCCTCGACACGCGTGAGAAATCCCCCGTCGGCCGCGAGCCGCCGCAGAAGATCGGAGCTTTCACTGTAAGACTGCCGGATATTCACTCGATCCATGCGCGGAGGCTACCCAGAACGCCGAAAGATTGCAAGAGAAGGATTGACGGCGACGCCGGTCGAACGTATTTGCATCGTATGAAAGCTGGCGACTCAAAGAACGACACGGCGGCCCGCGCGCGGAAAATCATCGCCCGGCTTCGCAAGGCCTACCCCGACGCGACCTGCTCGCTCACGCACGAAGATCCGCTGCAGCTTCTCGTGTCGACCATCCTGTCGGCCCAGTGCACGGACGAGCGGGTCAACCTCGTGACGCCGGCGCTGTTCGAGAAGTACCGCACCGCCCGGGATTTTGCGGGCGCGCCGATTCCGGAAATCGAGAAATTCGTCCGCTCCACCGGCTTCTACCGCAACAAGGCCCGAAGCATCAAGCTCTCGTGCCAGTCCATCTGCGACCGGTTCGGCGGACGCGTGCCGGACACGATGGAGGAGCTTCTTTCGCTGCACGGCGTCGCCCGAAAAACCGCGAACGTTGTCCTGGGGAACGCGTTCGGGAAAAACGAGGGGATCGTCGTCGACACGCACGTCTTTCGCATCGCCCACCGGTTGGGCCTGTCAGCCGAAAAGAAAAACCGGGACCGGATGGAGCGGGACCTCATGCCGATGGTGCCGAAAAAAGACTGGACCGACTTCAGCCACCTCCTGATCCACCACGGCCGCGCCGTCTGCAAGGCGCCGAAACCCCGGTGTGAGGGCTGTCCGGTCGAGACGCTATGTCCCAGGGTCGGCGTTATGTCAGGCCGGGGTCGAGCGGGAGGCTGAGGACCGGAGGAACGGGATCGTCGAAACGAAAATCAGGACGCCGAGGACCAGGAACACCAGCCGGATGCCGACGCGGTCGTAGACGAGACCCGCCAACAGAGGGCCTGCCGCCGTGCCAAGACTCATCGCGGTATTGAACAGTCCGATGAGCGCGCCCGGCCCGTAGATCCGGCCCAGCCGCCCGCTTTCCGCGGTGGCCGCCGCAACGGCCAGGCCCGTGCCGATGCTCATGAAAAAAAGCGGAGCCCAGCTCCCCGCCCGGCTGGTCATCCATGACATGAGAACCAATCCGAAGACATGGAGGATCTGACCCGTGACAATCATCCGCCCGCGGTCGAATCGGTCGGCCATTTTGCCGAACGGTTTCTGGAGGAATCCCGAGAACAGAAGAAATCCCGAGACGATGAGTCCGATCGACGTCAGTTTCACGCCCCGCTCCACGGCCAGAATCGGCATGAACCCCATGATGGACGACACAATGACGGCGTTCGCAAACCGGAACAGGCAGACCGCACGCACCTGCGGGTCGACCAACGGAGACAGGATCGACGCCATGGGCGCGTCGGTCTGGAGGGAGACGGGACGCGGGGCGGAGGGAGGCAGAAGCCACAGGACAAAGAACATCGTCAGGACCGAGAGAACGCTGATGGTGTAAAAGGCGGCGGCCATCGAATAGACATGGGAGATCCAGCCGCCCAGGAGCGGGCCGAGGGCCATGCCGGCAAAGAGCGAAATCGAAAATGTCCCGAGCGATTCGCCCTCCACTTCCGGCGGCGTCTGCTCCACCACATAGGCCATCGAAATCGGCGTGACGACGCAGGAGGCCAGGCCCTGGAAAAACCGGATCAGCGCCATGTCCACCGCGTCCCGCGCCAGCGGGTAGAGTGCTGAGAGAACGGAGAAAAAAAACAGGCCGGTCACGATGAATCGCTTGCGGCCCGACAGGTCCGACAGCCGGCCGAAGACGGGCGTGCCGATGCCGCGGGCCAGCGCGAACGCGCCGAAGATGAATCCGATCGCGAGGCCGGACGCGTTGAACTGCTGGGCATAAATCGACAAGAACGGCGCGACCATTCCGACACCCAGCATGGTGATCAGGTTCGAGACAAACAGAACGGCGAACACCTGCCGCCGCGTGGATTGGTCCGGAAACATGTCGGAACGCCGCCCGGGTTAGAGTTTCGCGCCCTTGGGGATGACGATGATGCCGCTCTCGCTTACGAAAAACCGCTTGCGGTCCTCTTCGAGATTGTATCCGATCTCGATTCCCTGCGGAATGCGAACCCCCTTGTCGACGATGGCCCGGCGGACCTTCGCGTGGCGGCCCACGTCGACCTTGTCGTACAGGATCGAATCCTCGACCTGCGCGTAGGAGTGGACAAAACACCCCGGTGAAAGAATGGACCTCAAGACCATGGCGCCGGAAATGATGCAGCCCTCCGACACCAGACACTCGACCGCATGGCCCCGCCGGGTCGGACCTTCGTCCAGGGCAAATTTGGCCGGCGGATAATCGATCGGATAGGTCCGGAACGGCCAGGCGACGTTGTAGAGGTTCAGGACCGGCGAAACGCTTCGCACATCCATGTTGGCCTCATAATAGGCGTCGACGGTCCCGACGTCGCGCCAGTACCCGATTTCCTTGTCGGTCATCCCCGGCACGCGGTTGGTGGCGAAATCGTAGGCGTAAACGCGCCGGTGCGGGATCATCGCGCGGATGATGTTTTTTCCGAAATCGTGCTCGGAATCCTCATGCGCGTCGGCGTCCAGCTCCTCAATCAGCACGTCCGAATTGAAAATGTAATTACCCATCGACGCCAGGCACCAGCCCGGTTTGGAGGGAATCGTCTTGCCCTCGGCCGGTTTCTCCTCAAACCCCACGATCTGCCAGTCCTCGTTGACCTCGATGATGCCGAACTGGTTCGACTGGTCCTGCCGCACCGGGATGGCGGCGATCGTGAGGTCGGCGGTCTTGCTCGTGTGAAACTCCATCATCTGGTTGATGTCCATCTTGTAGACGTGGTCCCCGCCGAATACGGCCACCCGCTCGGCGCCGGAATCGACGATCAGGTTCGAGTTCTGGTAGATGGCGTCGGCCGTGCCCCGGTACCACACTTCGCCAATCCGCATCTGGGCCGGCACCGGGTCGACGTACATGCCCATGCTCCGAGGCAGGTTGTAGGCGACCATGATGTGCCTAATCAGCGAGTCGGCCTTGAACTGCGTCAGGACCTTGATCTTGCTCAGGCCCGAGTTGATGAAATTGTTGAGCACAAAATCGATGATCCGGTACTTGCCCGCAAACGGCACCGCAGGCTTCGCGCGGTCCTGCACGAGCGGCCCCAGCCGCGTCCCGCGACCGCCGGCGAGGATCATCCCAAGCGTGTTTTTCATGTTACTGCATCATACTCCGCCGGCCCCGCAGACACAAGACAGGTTCAAGGATGTACCCTCAAATCAAGAAAGGCGAGGATGCGCCCCTTTCGGTCGTAACGAATGATTTCTCCCGCTTCGGTCTCGACTTCGAGCGTCAAACCGTTCGACATGCCTTCAATTTCGGCCGTTCGAAGTCTCCAGATCCAATCGTCCACCCGCTTTCGCCCCTCTTCGTCCAGCTCATACGAAAAGGCTTCACGAAAACGGCGGGAGTAAACGGCCTCGTATCGAATCCTCACGCCAGGCCGAATTCCTTCCGCAGGTCATCATACTTGCGGCCTTTGCCCGCGGCAATTTCGGCCCGGGCCTCCTGAATCCGTTTCATATCGCCGGGGTTCCGGAACAACCGCTCCATCGCCTTGTAGGATTGATATTCCTTGAACGACATGAGCACGGCCGCCGGCTCGTCCCTGTGACGAATGAAAATCCGCCGCCCCCGCTTGATCTCCTTGACCAGCTTCATAAAATCCGCGCGCGCAACGCTCGCCGCAACCTCGTATGGCATGGACGCCACCTCCTGTACTGTGTATAAGCATATGCCGGGTTGTAGCCTTTGTCAACCGGCAGGGATGAAAAGAGGGGGGTTGACCCCTTTGCCTTGACTTTGGATGCGCGCCAAATTTGTATGGACGGCGCATGAATTACATCGGCTTTCTGGTGACGGCCTTCGGTCTCTATGCGGCGATGACACTGGAGCACCTCCCACTCCATATCTTTTACGCCCCCAGCGCCATCTGTCTGATCCTCTTTATGGGCCTCGGCGGGACTCTCGTGTCTTACCGGTGGGCAGAGATCCGACGGGCCGTATCGGCGTGTTTCGACCGGGCAACCCCGCGGCCGAAAGAGGACTGGCTGACGTACTCCCGAATTTTTTCGCTTCTGTCGAACTACACATTCGCCGCCGGGTGGATGGGCGTCATCCTCGGGACCATACACGTCCTCGGCAGCGTCGAGGAGGTGGATGGCGACATCGGGAAATTGGCCGCTGGACTTGCCCTGGCATTCCTTTGCCCTCTGATCGGAACGCTCATCTCCAAGTTTTTGTTCGATCCGATGCGGAATTTTTCGGAACGAAAGGCGCTCGATACGGGGCCAGCAAGCGCGCCCGTGGAACAGGCGGCCGCGCCGGCCCCCACTCCCAATCTCCTCTTTAGAATCGTTCTTTTCTCCGCATCCGCCCTTGTCTTATTGGCAATCGCCGTCATGGTTTCATGGAAGGTCGGGTCGATGCAGGCTGAGCACAGGCGCGACCGGGCTGCGACAAATCCGGACACCGCCCCCGTCATCCATAGAGACCGTACCACGATCCTCGACACCTTCCTGCTCGGCACGAAGCAGAAACCCGGCCTGGATATCTCCATCCGCGATCAGGGGAAGATCCACCGGCTCCGATGCACCGTGTATCTCGGATATTCGCGCGACTACAACAGGAGCGGCTCCGGATTCTTCGAAGAACTGCGGTCCCGCACGCCCATGCTGCGGGAAATCGTGATCCGCGTCCTTGGCAATAAAACCGCGGATGAACTCCAGCCGCAACATCTGGATGCGATTGAGGACGAGCTTCTCAGCCGCATCAACGAAGTGCTGAATCACGGAACCGTCGTCGACATCATGTTCAGCGAATACGTCGTTGATTGATTTCGCCCGGGCGCGGTAGTAGTCTTTACGCGCATGAAGAACACGGCTGAGTTTTCGCTCGAAAACATTCTCAAAACCGACAAGATCCGCCATCTGCGTCCCCACGTCGTGCCGATGCTGGGCCGGAAGGCCACCATTTCGGACGCGATCCGGGCGATGCAGACGACGCGGCGGAGCTGTGTCCTCATTTGCCACGGCAAAGAGGTGGTCGGGATTTTTACGGAACGCGACGTGCTCCTCAAGGCCGCGAATCGAGGGCTCGAGGCGTTCGACCAGACGCTTGACGCCGTCATGACGCCGAATCCCCGGACCATCTCCATCAACGATTCGATCCTTTCCGCCATCCGAATCATGACCGAAAAGGGGTTCCGGCACCTCGCCGTGATCGGCGAAGACGGAGAATGCATCGGGACGATTTCGATGCGCAATGTCCTCGGGTATCTTGCCGAGCATTTTCCGGAAACGGTCTACAACCTGCCGCCGGTCTCGGGGCAGGTCAACGAAGACAGGGACGGCGCCTGACGGCGATGAGCGCCAAGGAGCGGCGGATCGAGGACATCGATCACATCGTGATCAGGTTCGCTGGCGACTCCGGCGACGGCATGCAGCTCACCGGCACGCAGTTTACCGATACCTCCGCCATCCTCGGCAACGACATCAGTACCCTGCCGGATTTCCCCGCCGAAATCCGCGCGCCCGCCGGGTCCCTCGCCGGCGTCAGCGGCTATCAGGTCAATTTTTCCAATTTCGACATCCGCACGCCCGGCGACGCGCCGAACGTCCTCGTCGTGATGAACCCGGCCGCCCTGAAAACCAACGTGGGCGACCTCGAGCCCGGCGGCATCCTCATTTCCAATTCGGACGCCTTCGTCGCCGACAACCTCCGGCAGGCCGGCTACACGCAAAATCCCCTGGAGGACGGCACGCTCAGAAATTTCCGGCTTTATAAAGTCCCCATCACCAAATTGGTCGACAACGCCCTCAAGGAAAATCCGCTGTCATTTAGGCAGAAGGAACGCTGCAAGAATTTTTTCGCGCTGGGGCTGGTCTACTGGATGTTCAACCGGCCGATGGAATCGACGCTGAAATGGATTCAGGACAAGTTCAAGAAAAACCCGGACGTCCTGGACGCCAACACCCGCGCGCTCAACGCCGGGTTTTATTATGGAGAGACCACCGAGGCCTTCGAAACTCGATACCAGGTCCGCAAGGCCATGATCGCGCCGGGCACCTACCGCAAAATCACCGGCAACGAGGCGCTCGCGCTCGGCCTCATGTGCGCCGCCGAACGCGCCGGCAAGCATCTCTTCATGGCCGGATATCCGATCACGCCCGCGAGCGACATCCTGCACGAGCTGTCGAAACACCGGCGGTTCGGCGTGAAAACGTTTCAGGCCGAGGACGAGATCTCGGCGATCGGCGCCGCCATCGGCGCGGCCTTCGGCGGGGCCATGGCCGTCACGGCGTCCAGCGGGCCAGGCATCGCGCTCAAGACGGAGGCCATGGGTCTGGCCATCATGCTGGAGCTGCCGCTTGTCATCTGCAACATCCAGCGCGGCGGGCCGTCGACCGGACTGCCGACCAAGACCGAGCAGGCGGACCTTCTGCAGGCAATGTTCGGCCGGAACAGCGAGTCGCCGCTGGCGGTCATTGCGCCGGCGACGCCCGGCGAATGTTTCACGATGGCCTTTGAGGCGTTCCGGATCGCGGTCAAATACATGACGCCGGTGATGGTCCTGTCCGACGGGTATCTCGCCAACGGGGCCGAGCCGTGGGCGATTCCGAAAATCGAGAGCCTGCCGGTCATCCCGGTCCACCATCCGACGTCGAAGACCGACGGCGCGTTCCTTCCGTATCAGCGCGATCCCGGGACGCTGGCCCGGCCGTGGGCCGTGCCGGGCACGGCCGGATTTGAGCATCGGATCGGCGGGATTGAAAAGGCGGACGTGACCGGAAACGTGAGTTACGATCCGGACAACCATGAGCACATGGTCAGGACCCGCAAGGCGAAAATCGACGGCATCGCCAATGACATCCCCCACGCGGATATTTTCGGAAGTCCCGAGGGCGATCTGCTCGTCGTGGGATGGGGCAGCACCTACGGCGCGATCGTTTCGGCGGTCGAAAAGGCGCGCGCGGAGGGACTGGACGTGTCCGCCCTGCATCTGAGATATCTCAACCCGTTCCCGAAAAATCTCGGAGACGCCCTGAAACGATTCCGGCGCGTGCTGGTGCCGGAAATGAATCTGGGACAGCTCCGGATGCTCCTGCGCGCCGAGTTTCTTGTCGACGCCATCGGGCTGAACAAGGTTAAAGGCCAGCCGTTCAAGATTGCGGAGATAGGCCGGAAAATCCACGACCTGAATCCCAAACAGATGCCCTCGGCTCGCCGGGCCGCGGCGGTCGCCTGACATGGAACCCGGAAACGGCGGGAGCGCGGCGACGACGACGGCGGCGACGGCCGCGCCTGCGGCGCTCACCAAAAAGGATTTCGTTTCCAATCAGGACATCCGCTGGTGCCCGGGCTGCGGCGATTACGCGATCCTGTCGTCGGCGCAAAATGTGTTTCCCAAACTGGGGATCCCGCGCGAGAATTTCGTGGTGATCTCCGGCATCGGCTGTTCCAGCCGGTTTCCCTATTACGTCAACACCTACGGCTTTCACAGCATTCACGGCCGCGCGCCGACGTTCGCCACCGGCCTGAAACTCGCGCGGCCCGACCTGTCGATCTGGATCGTCACGGGCGACGGCGACGGCCTTTCCATCGGCGGTAACCACCTCGTCCACATCATGCGCCGCAACGTCGACTGCACCATCCTCCTCTTCAACAACCGCATCTACGGACTCACCAAGGGCCAGACGTCGCCGACCTCCGAATTCAACAAGAAAACCAAGTCGACCCCGCTCGGGTCCATCGACTATCCGATCAACCCCATCTCGCTCGCGCTCGCCTCCGAGGCGACCTTCATCGCGCGCACGCTCGATACGGACCCCAAACACATGGCCCGGATTTTCCAGCAGGCCGCCGAGCACAAGGGGACATCGTTCGTCGAGATTTATCAGAACTGCATTATCTTCAACGACGGCGCCTTCGAGCCGATCAGCGACAAGACCACGCGGGCCGACAACGCGCTCTTCCTCGATCACGGCCGGCCACTCGTGTACGGCAAGGACAGCCACCAGGCGATCCGGCTGAACGGCTGGCAACCGGAAGTCCTGACGTTCGACGGGACGCCGCCCGCTAATGTTGCGGTACATGACGAAACCGCCGTCGACCCCAGTTGGGCCTATCTGCTCAGCCGGATGGACCCGCAGGCCGGATTTCCAGTCCCGTTGGGCGTGTTCCGGCGCGTCACGCGCGACACTTATGAAAACCTGATGACCCGCCAGATCGAGGAGTCGCGGAAAAAATCCGGACCCGGCTCCGCGAGCGAACTTCAGGCGCTCCTTACGGGCGAAGACACATGGACGGTGCCGGCATGATTTGTCCGGATTGTGGATACGACAACTACCAGGGCGAGGAGGTCTGCGAGCGATGCCTCCATGATCTCACGCAGGTCGACACCGCGCCGCGCCCGAAAAATGAGATGCACCGCCACATCATCGAGGATCCCGTGTCACGGCTCAATCCCGCCGCACACCTCCTGTCGTGCAAGCCGGGCGATAAAGTATCGGATGTCATCGAGTCCATGAAAAAGCAGAGGCTCGGCTGCGTGGTGATCGAGGACAACCGGCGGCTGATCGGAGTATTCACCGAGCGCGATGTGGTCATGAAACTGACGGGAAAACCCGTCGATCCCCGCGTCACACCCGTCCGGGCCCTCATGACGTCGCCGGCCGAATCCGTCAAATCGACCGATTCGATCGCCTATGTGTTAAACAAGATGTCGATCGGGGGGTTTCGGCACGTTCCGATCGCCGACGAGTCCGGCCGCGCCACCGGCGTCGTCTCCGTCCGAAACATCCTCGAGTATCTCGCCGCGCAGATTCACTGAGCGGCGCCGGCGGACCCGCCGGACCGGATCCCGTTCCTGACGGATTCCATCACCGACTGCACATAAAACAGGTTGTGATACGTCGCCAGTTTCAGACCTAGAATTTCGTCGCACTGGAACAGGTGGCGCAAGTACGCCCGGCTGTATTTCCGGCATACGCGGCACGCGCAGGCCGGGTCCGGCGGTGATTCGGAACGCTCGTGCTCGCTGTTCCGGATGTTGACGGGCCCCTGCGAGGTGAGAAGCTGTCCCCGGCGCGCGTTGCGCGTGGGCAGGACGCAGTCGAAAAGATCGACGCCGAGCCGCGCGCAGGTTTCGAGATCCGCCGGCGCGCCGACGCCCATGAGATACCGTGGGCGGTCCGCCGGATAATCGGGCAATATCCGGTCGAGCGTTTCGTACATCACCTCGTTCGGCTCACCAACGGCCAGACCGCCCACGGCATAACCGGAAAATTTCAGCGACTGGAGCGCGTCCAGGCACTGTCGACGAAGGTCGAGGTCGGTACTGCCCTGCGTGATCGCAAACACGCAGCCGCCCAACGGATTTTCGCCGAGCCACCGCGCCGAACGCCGGGCCCAGTCGATCGTCCGCTCGACGGCCTTTCGCAGCGCCTCGGCCTCGCACGGAAACGGCGGACACTCGTCGAGGACCATCGCGATGTCGGCGCCGAGGTCGCGCTGGATTTCGAGCGCGCGTTCCGGCGTCAGGCGGTGGACATCCCCGCCGTCCTCGGGGGCGCTGAACGTGACGCCGTCGTCGTCGAGTTTGCGGATCTTGGAAAGCGAAAAAATCTGAAAGCCGCCGCTGTCCGTCAGGAGCGCGCCCGGCCAGCCCATGAACCGCTTGAGGCCGCCGAACCGCGAGATCACCTCCAGCCCCGGCCGAAGCCACAGATGATAGGTGTTGCCGAGAATCAGGCGGTAGCCGAGTTCCAGCACTTCTTCCGCTTCCAGTGTGCGAACCGTTCCGAGCGTTCCGACGGGCATGAAGGCCGGCGTTTCGATCACCTGGCCGGCGATTTCCAGCCGCCCGAGCCGGGCACGGCCGGATGTCTGCAGAACCTGAAACTTCAGGGACGGGAACTAGGCGCCCTTGCCGGACGCCTCTTCCAACGCGCGCTGCCGGTCGAGAATGTCCTTGGCGGTTTGAATCGTCAGCGACGCGTAGGAAAGCAATAGTTCGAGCAAGCCGACCTGCTCCAGCGTGATTTCCGGGGTGGGATGCGCGGGGAGGTTCGAAACCGACATGATGCCCATCACCTGTTTGCGGGACCGCGTCGGCAGCGGAAAAATCGCGATGCATTTCGCCGGCGCCAGGTCCGGCGCCGTCTCCCGCGCGACCAAGTCCCGGTACTGCGGATCGCCCGACCGGTCATTGACGATGATCCGCTCGCCGGTGCGGGCCACATGGCGGATCATGCCGTAGCCGGAGGCGTCCTCCTCCTGATCCGACTCGATGGAAATGTCAAAATTCTCGATGTAGCGTTTGGGCAGCCCGATGAGCCCAATTCCGCGGATCCGGTTGCTTCTTTGATCCACGAGATACGCGCCGACTCGGTCGAACCCGTACAGGTCGTGCACCATTTTGATGAGATCGTAAAGAATGGTCGGCAGATCGGGCGTTGTGAACAGGCCCAGCATCCGGACCTGCTGCCAGAGCGTCCGGCTGAGCTGCCGCCGCAGCGCGGGCGGCTCGATCGCGTTGAAGGCCGGCCGGCACGCATCGCACAAAATCCGGGCCACGCGCACATCCCGGCCGCACAGCACACACGTCTTGAAATTCCAAAACTCGCGGATCTCCGGCACCGCCGGGTCATCCTTCGAGTACGCAAACATCTGCTCGCGGTCGTCCTCGGTCAACTCGATCATGCGTGCATCCTAGCTCCGCGCGGCGACAAACGCAATCAGAGCACCAGCATCGCGTCGCCGAAACTGTAGAACCGGTAATCGCCGCCGATCGCCGCCTCGTACGCCTCGCGCACGAGGGACCGGCCGGCCAGGGCGCACACCAGCATGAGCAGGGACGTGCGCGGGAGGTGGAAATTCGTGAGGAGCGCGTCGACGGCGCGGAACGAAAATCCTTCGCGGATGAACAGGTCCGTCGCGCCGGCGTCCGCACGGACCTCTCCGAACTTCGCCGCAATGTGCTCCAATGTCCGGCAGACGGTCGTTCCGACCGCGACGACCCTTCGGCCCGCAGCCCGCGCGCAGGTGACAGAGGCCGCCGCCTCCGAAGGCAGCCGGTAAACCTCCGGATGGAGCCGGCCCGCGTCCAGCTCCCGGCGCGTGACCGGCCGGAATGTTCCGGGCCCGACGTGGAGCGTCAAGAACGCCGTTCCGATTCCCGCGCGCGACAGGCGGGCGAAAAGCTCCGGCGTGAAATGCAGCCCCGCCGTCGGCGCGGCCACGCTGCCCGCTTCCCGCGCAAAACACGTTTGATAGCGCTCGGATGGAATTGAAGAATTGTGGATGTACGGAGGCAGCGGAACTTCCGCCATTGTCTCGATCACCTCGTCCAGCGGCCCGGCGCCTTCCGCGGCGCTCACCCGCAACCTCCGGCCGATCTCCGTCGTGGCCAGCACGTCCACCACAAGCGCCGCCGCGTCCGGCGCGCCGCCGATCCGCACTTGCGAGCCGGGCCGGAACCGCCGGCCGGGACACACCATGGCGTCCATTTCCCACACATCCGGCGTCCGGCACAGAGTGGTCACCGCCATAAATTCTGCCGCGCGGCTGACCGGCGTAACGCCGGACACGCGGCACCGCGCGACTTTCGTGTCGTTCATCACCAGACAATCTCCGGGATTCAACCATTCCGGGAGGCGATCGATGCTTGAATGCAGAATAACGCCGTCCGAGCGGCGAAGCACCAACAGGCGCGCCATGTCCCGCCGCTCGATGGGCGTCTGCGCGATCCGCCCGGGGGGCAGATCGTAGTGGTAAAGCTCCTCTGTCAGCGGACTTTTTGCTTCATGATCCGGCCGGCCATGAACTTCACGGCCTTCCGCGGCGGGATCGGCACCACCTCGCCGGTCTTGGGGTTGCGCCCCTTCTTCGCCTTGCGCTGTACCACCTCGAAGACGCCGAAATTCCTAAGCTCTATCCGGCGGCCCCCCTCCAGCGCTTCGATCACCCGGTCCAGAAACTGGTCCAGCACGTCCCGGACCACCAATTGTTTCACGCCGAGCTTGTAGGAAATCTGCACCACAAAGTCCCTCTTTGTCACCGCTGCCATCTTCTGTGTCCTCCTTGCGCCCTATTTCGGATTATGTTCCACGCCGGTCAACAACCAGCGATTGCCCTTTTCCGCAAACCACAGCTTTTCCTTCACGGTCCGCTGGACCTCGTCGTTCTTGGCGCGGTCCAGATATTTTTCGATGTAGGTGTGATTCACCACCGCGGTCCGGCTGTCCTTGAAACGGATCTCCTTCTTCTTCGTATCCACCCGGATCTTGTCCGAATGGGTGAAGAAAAACCGCAGGTCCTTTTCGAGATCGTAATAGCCCTCCTTGCCGTGCGCGTAGTCCCGGCTGACATGCGCCATGATCTTGTCGACGTCCTCGGCCTGATAGGCCGTGTAGATCAGCGTGAAGACCTTGTCGATCTGCGCCTCCTCCTCCTTGAACGAATGGCCGGACATGACGGCCGCCATGTCCTCCCCTCCGATCGCCGACTTCGCGCGCATCCCGCCTTCGGCCGCCTGCCAGAGTTTGAGGTTCTCGATCGCCTGCCGCGTGTTCTCGACGCGCTTCGACGTCGGCGGGTGATCCCACACCAGCTCCTGCACGCTCGAGGGCTGGCCGATCCCCGCATCTTCCTGCTCGTGCCGCAACACGTCGAAAAATCCCAGCATCTCGCGCGGGTCGTATCCCGCGGCATAGGCGTATTTGACGCCCAGCGCGTCGGCGCGATACTCGGCTTCGCGGTCGTACCCGAGAAAAATCAGCGCCGCCATGTCCCCGGCCGCTCCGGAACTCGCGATGTCCCTCGCCGTCCCGCCCTTCACGGCGCCCGCGATCTGCGCCAAAAGCGTCACGGCCTGCGCCTGCAGGCGCTTCATCGCGTGCCGCTCGACCACATGCGCGATCTCGTGCCCCAGAATCCCCGCAAGCTGCGCTTCGTTTTCAACCACCGATAAAAGACCGCGTGTCACAAACACGTATCCGCCCGGCGCCGCAAACGCGTTCACCACCGGATGGTCGAGCACCGTGAAATGATACGGGATGTTGGACCGGTCCGAAATCCGCGCGACCGCCTGGCCCACGCGGTTCACGTAGGCGTTGACCTCCGGGTCATCGTAGGCCGAGTACTCCCGCAGAACTTCCTGCACAACCGACCGGCCCATCTCGATCTCCCGGCTCTCGCTGATGATCGCCCCGCCCGTCTCCGCCTTCGGGCTGCTCCGGTCGGCCGTGGCGCAGCTTGAGAGCATCGCGGGCAGCGCCAGAAATCCCCACACCCAGATGCGGCTCATCGGGCCTGCCTCTCGTTCGCCGCGAGCGGCTTTCGGCCGGGATCGTAGTCGACCAGCTTGGCGTAGAGATTGCCGAGCTTGATGTTGCACTTGATCAACATCGGAATCCGCCGGAGGTCGTCCGTGAACCAGATTCCCACGCTTCCGATGATCCGGTACTTCCCGTCCAGCTCGATGTGCGGCCGGCCCATGCGCGCGGGCAGGCGCTTGGACAAAAACGCCATCGGCTGGGCCTTGCCGAGTTCGAACGACATCTGATAATTGCGCTTCCAATCGTTCAGAGGCGCGTAGATCGTGTCGGCCTCCGGCTGCCATTCGATGCCGCGCAGGTAGTAAATGGCGGAGATGAAATCCTGCGTGAACGGCAGGATCTCGCCGCGCATCTCGCCGTTCTTGCTCCAGAGTCTTCTGCCCTGATCGTATTCGTAAATCTCAAGCGTGTCCTGCCGGGGCTCCTTGAATTTCTTTTCGTGAATCTCCTTCACCATCCTCCACGTGAACAGCCCCTCCGCGTCGACGTAGCTCGTGAGCGTGTCCGATATTTCGTAAATCAGAGAAAAGGCCTTGTTCGTGTAGAGATGCGCGCTCGTCACGTACACCGGCCGGCCGCGGTACGTGGAGAGTTCCGAAACGCTCAGCACCACTTCCCCGCAGGGAATTCCCATGTACCGGACCGACAGCGTGATTTTCTCTCCGACGTTGAACGCCTGATGAGGGATCTGGCGAAACACAACCGCCGTGTCGCCGGAAGAAATTCCGGAGGTGTCAGCCCACGCGGCCGCCGACGCAAAGAGCGAGGCGGCCAGCCATCCGCTAAGGAGAAGGCCGGGGCGCAGGAGGCACGCCGGGCGAATCCTTCGGCGCGAATCTGGCGGTGTCGGATGAAGTTGTTCCGAAAAAACCGGGAACCAATTCACTGACACGCCCCCGAATCACGGACACAAACGGTTCTTCGGTCCATAAGAGGTTAGAATTATTATAGTTACCAACAAGGTCAAAGTCAAGTTTTATCCCTTCGCGCATTCCGCCGAAAAGATCGAGGATTTTGCTCTCGTGAAGAATCCTTGTGAAGATATTTTCCTTCGGATACATCGTGACGTGAAAGGCGCGGTCCGAGTCGGTGAGCGGCGCGTAGGACGCATCCAACCCCAGCCTTCCGCGAATGACCCAGCGGCCGACATTGGAGGATTGATCCAGATCGAGCTTCAACATCCCGCGCTCGATGTCGGATTTGAGTTGAAACGGCTGGAACACGGCGGCCTCCGTGAACGACAGGCGCATAAGATCCAGCACCTTCAACATGGGCGGCGCTTTCTTGAACGTGAGCCGGTCCAGGAAGAGATCCATGTCTCCCGAAATCGTACGGGAGTCGGCGAAGCTCCCCGCGCGGAGCGACACGGTTCCGGCAATGTCGCCGGCCAGCGCGGCCTGGGGAACAAAAAGTTTCCGGATTGGATAGGAATCACGGACGGCAAACATCAGCTCCTGGTCCCCGCCGCCCTCTTCCGTGCGCGGCCCGCGCCGATACTCGCTGACGATCGGATCGTCGACATGCACGGTGAACCCGTCCGGCGCGATCCTGAATCTTCCCCGGACATCGGGGATGTCGAAGGCCTGGAACAGGAGATGGTCCGCCGAAACGTCCGCCACAATTTCGAACGGCTTGGGCGACGCGCCCGGGCGTGTCGGCCGCACCCGCCGCAGGAGATCTGCCAGGCGAAGCTCCGGCGTCTGAAAGGTCAGCGTCCAGCTTCGCGGGTCTCCGGGAACGCTCCGGCCCTCCACCCGAAGCGGCGTGCCGGCAAGGTCGCCGGTGACCTGCGTGAGACGCATCGACTGTGTTTCAAAAACCAGAACCCCGGAAACAGAATCGACCGGCGCGGAAAACGGCGGAAGGAAGAGCCGGCCGCCGCGAATGTCGGCCGAGCCGTCCATCCGCCAGGCCGGCGCCTCCACTTTGAGCGTTACCTCGCCCCGGCCCGCAAGCGGCACAAACGAAATCGAATCCGGGTTCGCCCATGCCCTCGACAGGCGGTCCCACGAAATGTTCGGATCCTTGAATAGCGCGCCGTACTCGACATCGGGCGTGAAGAGTTGCCGGACGTAGGGACTGACCCGGGTTTCATAGCTGCCGAGCCGCACAAGCATCGCGCCGTCGGCTGTCGATCCCGAAAACGTCATCCGGCCGTACGCGCGCGCGGGCGACGCCAGAAACCTGAGCGGGGCCGACATGCGTCTGAAATCGATCGATCCATCGAGGCCCCACGCAGGACCGAATCGCGTCAGAACCAGGTCGACGTCCGCCTGACCCGCCGGCGGCGGCGAACCGCCGTCCTCCGGCGCGTCGGACCGGAGGCTCGACGGAATATAATATTGAATCATGGGCCCGATCTGGAGACCCCGGCCCTTGAGCGTGAGCCGTGCCGTGCGCGTCGCGTAATCAACCGCCGTGCCGGTCATGACGAGGTTCGAGGCGCCGAAGGGAATCAGGATTTCGGGAACCTGGACCCCGTGTTCGTTGAACTCGATGGCGCCCAGGAATGAATACTGTCCGAGGAACGGTTCATACGCAAACGTGTCCTGTCGGATGTCGACCAGCCCCTCATACCGCCAATCGACGGGGCGGGCCAGCGGTCCCCGCAAATGCATCTTGGCTTGAAGGTCGGACGGGCTTTCGATGGTTTTTAGAAACGCGTGAAGGAACCGCAGCGCGTGAAAATGCCGGCTCACGCGTTCCAGCGCGGGCTCGTCGAAACTCGACGCATAAAATTCCAGGTCCGCGTCCAGCCGCCGCGACCGCGTGACCCGGCCGCTCGTTCGAATCCGGACCCCGGCCACTTCGAGATCGCCGTCCACCACCCGCAGTTCCGGATCGTCCCATCGACCGGACCACGTGAATTGGATGTCGAGGGGCGGGTCGATGAACGGGATGATCTCGGGCGCAACAGGCTCTGTATCCGCCGGCTCTGTATCCGGAGCGGCCGGCGCCTCTTTCGGTCCGGACCACTTCAGACCCTCCACGCGGATCTCTCCGGAGGTCTGGCCGTCATCGCGGAAAACCTGCGCGGAAATCTGGCCCTGCAATTTTTGGGGCAGGCCCAGAATGTCCGTCAATACGGAAAGGCTGAAGGCCCGAACGTCCAGATGAAGCCAGTGGTCTTCCCGGTACGTGAGTTCAATATCACCGAGCTCCCGGCTGTCCAGTCGCACCACCGCCGACATCGTTCCGGGTCCGGACCGACCGATTTCCGCGTCCAGCGGTTCAATCACAAGCGACGGGCCGCCGGGCCCGCCCTCCCGCATCAGATGAATCTTCGCCCGGCGAATCGCCAGATCAAACGTCGGCGGCCACCGAAGTCCCCCGGGCGGCGGCCCGTCGCTTCGGACCGGCAACGCCGCGGGGAAGTCCTGCGACGCGGGGAGGCGCAGGGTGAACGTCGGATGCAGAACTTTGAGGCGCTCAAAAACCGGCCGGCCGCGCGAGAGACTCTTGAGCGGGCTCCATCCGAGCGTCAGCTCATGGATCTCCAGAGTCGCCTGCCGCGCCGGCCACACGGAGGTCACGCCGGTCACAATCAATCCCCGGATGCTCACCCGCACCGACCCGACGTCGACGTGCAGCCCGTACCGGTCCCGCAGGTGGCCCTGAACGGCCGGCCGGAGAAACCCGATGGGCACGCCGTAGTAGGCAAGCGCGGCCAGCAAGAGTCCGGCGAAGATCAGCGTCCGTTTCCGAAATCGGCGGTTCCCCGCTGGTGCTTCACTCATGCCGATGAACTCTCCTTCACGCCGGCGGGTGTGTCAATAAATAAAAAAATCCCCGGCGTCCGCCGCTGGGGCGGGCTGCCGGGGAATCGAAAGGCGCAAATGGCCGCTCGGAGAATTACATCTCCGGCATGCCTCCGCCGCTGCCGAACTTGCCGGGACCCTTCTCGTCCTTGTCCTCCGGCTCGTCGGAGACGAGCGTTTCGGTGGTCAGGATGAGGGCCGCGATGGATGCGGCGTTCTGAAGCGCGAACCGCACCACCTTGGTGGGATCCACCACGCCGGCCACCATCAGGTCCTCGATCTTGCAGGTCTGCGCATTGAATCCGATGTTGCCGTTCCTCTCGGACTTCAACCGCTCCACAATGACGGAACCTTCCTCGCCCGCGTTGATCGCGATCTGGCGAATGGGCTCTTGCATGGCGCGCTGAACGATCGTCGCGCCCACGCGCTGGTCGGCGCTCAGTTTCAGCTCGTCCAGCTTGTCGGACACGCGCAGAAGCGCGACTCCGCCGCCCGCCACGACACCTTCCTCGATGGCCGCGCGGGTGGCGCTCAGCGCGTCCTCCACACGGGCCTTCTTCTCCTTAAGCTCCACTTCGGTGGCCGCGCCGACACGCACGACCGCAACGCCGCCGGACAGCTTCGCCAGCCGCTCCTGCAGCTTCTCCTTGTCGTAGTCGCTCGTGGCTTCGTCGATCTGGAGCTTGATCTGGGCAATGCGCTTCTGAATGTCCGCCGCCTTGCCCTTGCCCTCGATAATGGTCGTGTTCTCCTTGTCGATCTTCACCTTCTTGGCCTCGCCCAGGTCCGACATGGTCACGTTCTCGAGTTTCATCCCCTTCTCCTCGGAAATGACCGCGCCGCCGGTGAGGGTCGCAATGTCGTCCAGCATGGACTTGCGGCGATCGCCAAAGCCCGGCGCCTTGACGGCGGCGGCCTTGAGCGTCCCGCGCAGCTTGTTGACGACCAGCGTCGCGAGCGCCTCGCCCTCGACTTCCTCGGCGATGACCATCAGCTCGCGGCCGCCCTGGGCGACCTTCTCCAGAATGGGCAGAAAATCCTTCATGTTGCTGACTTTCTTGTCGGTGATCAGAATCAGAGGCCGGTCCAGCTCGGCTTCCATCGTGTCCGGATGGGTGATGAAATACGGCGAGATGTAGCCGCGGTCGAACTGCATGCCTTCCACGTACTCGACGGTGGTCTCCATCGACTTGGCTTCCTCCACCGTGATCACGCCGTCCTTGCCGACCTTGTCCATCGCGTCGGCAATGAGCTTGCCGACGACGCTGTCGCCGTTGGCGGAAATGGTCGCCACCTGCTCGATCTCGTGCTTGCCCGAAACCTTCTTGCTCATCTTCTTCAGCTCATCCACCGACCGCTCCACGGCCTTCTCGATCCCGCGCTTCAGTTCCATCGGGTTCGATCCGGCCGTGACGTTCTTCAGGCCCTCGGTCACGATCGACTGCGCCAGAAGGGTCGCGGTGGTGGTCCCGTCGCCGGCCACGTCGTTGGTCTTCGAGGCGACTTCCTTCACCAACTGCGCGCCCATGTTCTCGAACTTGTCGCGCAGTTCAATCTCCTTCGCGATGCTCACGCCGTCGTTCGAAATCGTCGGCGCGCCAAAACTCTTGTCCAGCACAACCGTCCGGCCGCGCGGGCCCAGCGTCACCTTGACCGCGTTGGCCAGCTTGTTCACGCCGGTCAACAGGCTCCGGCGGGCGTCCTCTCCAAAAATAATCTGCTTGGGCATATCCACTCCTCCTACTCGACGATGGCGAGGATGTCACTCTCTTTGAGAATGAGATACTCCTCGTCATCCACGGTAACTTCCGCTCCGGAATATTTTCCGAATACGATCCGGTCCCCGGTCTTGACGTCCAGCGGAACCAGCTTCCCTTCAATGTACTTGCCGGTGCCGACGGCCATCACTTCTGCCTCTTGTGGCTTTTCCTTGGCGGTGTCCGGCACGTAAATCCCGCCCGGGGTCTTTTTCGCTTCGTCACTCTCCAGGACCCTGGCGATGACCCGATCGCCGAGTGGTCGCATCCGAAGCCTGGTTTTGGTAGCCATGCTTGAGATCACCCCCCATGGCAAGTTGAATTGTTAGCACTCGCCTTAGGTGAGTGCTAACGGCAGTATAGGACGGGGGCGCGGGCTTTGTCAAGCTCGCGGCGGAAAAATTTCTTTCGGAAGTTACGCGCTGCGGTCGAAGTCGCCGTGCCGGGCTTGGCGGCGGCGGGATTTGAGGTGAGAGAGTTTGCGGCCCAGGTCCCGCCGAAGATCCTGCAACCGGGACTTGGCCGACATGAGCGTGGCAGTGGCGGACGTAAGACGCGCGCGCAGGTCGTCGCGGGCCTGCGACACCGGCGATGGCGGAGAAAGGGTCAGCGACTCCCGCATCTCACGCTCGCCGAACTTCTCCGCGTACCGCGCGTCCACCCCGTTCAGTTCCTCCACCAGCCGCTCGGCGGCCGGAAGATTCTTGAGGACACGCCCCGGCGCGGACCGGGCGATCTCGCGCCACTTCTCCTCCAGTTGGAGCACGATCGAGATTTTCTCCCGGTAATACGCCCGGAGATCCTTTTCGGTAAGCGTTGTCACGGCCTCACCCCGAGACGCTGAAACCGCCCGCGTCGGTCGGCCCCGGCGGTTGGGCCTGTCCAGGCTCGGCGCTCACGTCCCGCGCCGGGCCGAGCTTCTTGAACATCTCCTCCCAGGTCTGGTGAAGCGTGCTCAGCATTTTTTCGATCTCGTCGAGAATCTGCGGATTTTTTTTCATGTTGGCCTCGATCAGCCGGCGGTTGACGTAATCGTAGATCCGGTACAGGTTCTGGGCGATGGGACCGGCCTCCATTTTGAGGGAAACCATCAGTTCCGTCACAATGTCCTGGGCCTTGATGATGTGGTTGGACACCACATCATATTTCTTGCCGGGCATGGCCTCCCGCGCGGTCTGGATCGATTTGATCGCGTGCGCATACATCATCAGGATGAGTTGTTCCTGCGAGGCCGTCTGGATCTGGACTTCGCGGTATTCGCGGATCGGATTTTTCATTCGGTCTCGAGTGCCTCGGTGATGTCCCGGCGGCGCCCGGCCTGTGGTCTAGGCCCCAAGCGCCCGCCTCAATTCGTCGGCGACCTCACGGGCCGTTTCCGACAGTATGTCTTTGGGGGCTTGCCGCGTTCTTCTCATCCGGTTGAACACGGCGGATTCCACGGCGATCCGGAAAAGCGGATCGGCCTCGACCCCCGACGACAGCCGCCCCAGAAGCTCGCGGCGGACGGCCTCGTATCCCGCCGGCGTCGACCATGCGCTGGCCGTCGCCGACGTCTCTTCCATATTATATATCGGCACCCCCGCAAGGCTGCTCAAATCCTCGACGCCTTCGACGCCCCCAAGTCCAAGGGCCGGACAGAGCTGCCGGCAACGGCCACGGTATCCGGCCACCAGGCGTTCCAGTTGCCGCCGGTACGCCAGGAGATTCTCGCCGGTCCGGAGCCTGCGTCCGCCGGCGATCTCCAGCCGCGGCGCCCTTTTCTCCGCCTCGTCGTAAGTCCAGTTTTCGACCGTATCAAACCGGCCAGCCGACAACAACGCCCTTCGCACTTTGGCGCTTTGCCGGCTGTGCGAAACACGGCCGGGTCCCAGAGAAAAGTCGGCGCCCGCAAGGATGATCTCCGACGCGCCGGCGCGGCAGGCCAGATCAAACGCCGGCAGAATCACCGATCCGCCCCCGGCGAGAGTTCCCGGATCGCCCCACGTGTCACACAGCCACCGCTCCAGCGGATGGTCGCCGGCAAACACGCACAAGCGATCCGCCGGAAGTCTCCGCAGAACCTGTGGATGGACGGCGGCTGAAACGGCCCATCGACCCGGCGACCGCGACGACTTGCCGAGCCCCGCAAGATGCTCTGCGGTGTCCGGCCGCGGATCCAAGCACACCCCGACGTCCACCCGGACGCCATACTCGAGCAGCGGCAACACCGCGCTGTCGACGGCGATCACCCGCAGACGGTCATGCCGGCGCGCAATTTCCGGAGCGGACCGGTCCAGACTCGGCCCGGACCCCGCCACGCAGACAGCCTCGCCGGCCCACGCCGAAAAGAGCGTCCGCACCGGTCGCATCGCCGACAGCGCCGAAAGATTCGCGATGAGGTTGCCGGCCACGAGCCGGCCGATTTCCGACAGCGTCATCACGGCGGCGATCCGCTCCTCAAACGCCGCACGCGCCGCGCCAGACAGCGCGTCCAGATATTTATCCAGGGGCCGCTTCAACGATGGATGCGGAATGAAACGGTATTGGATCATGTCTTCAACGCCGACTTCGCGAAGGAACGCCATTAGGTCGGGCGCGTGCGTGAAACACCGCGCCCGGCCATCGGCCGGAGGCGGCTGCAACGCCAGCTCAGAGAAAGGCTCGAAGTACGCGAGCAGAATGGCGCGGCCGGTGTTCAGGATCGACTGCGCCGCGCGCGCGCCGCCGCCCACCAGAACCACAAGGTCCCCGTCCTTCACGTCCAGCCCCGCCACCCATCGTTCGGATTCCCGCGATGGGTCATATCGGCTGGCCATGTAAAATCGCTCGCCGCCCACTTCAAGGACCGGCGCCGGCTCGCCATTCTGCGCCTTTTCCATCCGCAAACGGTAAGGGGGAAGCTCCGGGCATCCGGAGTCGCTGGCATCAGGCATGGCTGCATTTTGGCATTGAATCGACCGATGTCAATAAGATTAGATGCGGTCATGAAGGTTCTTGTCACGGGGGGATGCGGTTTTATTGGAAGCTACGTGGTGAAGCTCCTGCTCGCGGAAGGCGTCCGCGTGGTCAATCTGGACAAGCTGACCTACGCGGGCAATTTGGCCAACCTGCGGGAGGTGGAACGCCACCCGAAGTATCGGTTCATTCGCGGGGACGTCTGCGATCCGGGAGCGGTGGCAAAAGCCGCCCGGGGCGTCGACGGGATCGTGCACCTTGCGGCCGAAACGCACGTCGATCGATCGATCCTCAGTCCCGGCGCGTTTGTCCGGACCGACATGCTCGGAACGTATGTGCTCCTGGAGGAGGCGCGCAAACAGCGGCTGAAATTTTTCGCGTACGTCAGCACCGACGAAGTCTACGGATCGATCGCGCGCGGGAAATTCCGGGAGACCGATCCCACGCGGCCCACCAACCCGTACGCCGCGTCCAAGCTCGGCGCGGACCGGCTGGCCCACAGCTATTTCGCGACGTACGGGCTCAAGGTCGTGATCACGCGCGGGAGCAACACGTACGGGCCGCGCCAGTTTCCGGAGAAGCTCATCCCGCTGACCATCATCCGCGCGCTTCAGCGGCAACCGATCCCGGTGTACGGCGACGGCCGGCAGCGCCGCGACTGGCTGCATGCCGAGGACCACGCGCGAGCCATCTGGCGTGCCGCCACACGCGGTCGCGCCGGAGAGACCTACAACGTGTCGGGACACGGCGAGCGCGAAAACATCTGGATGGTGCGGAAAATCCTCGCAGAATTGCACGCGCCGGACTCGCTCATCCGCTTCGTCCGCGACCGCGAGGGCCATGACCGGCGGTACGCGCTGGAGGACGGCAAACTCCGCCGCGACCTCGGATTCCGCCTGAGCCGGCCGGACATCGGCCGGGAGCTTCGCCGGACCGTCCGCTGGTATGTCGACAACAGACGATGGTGGGAGCCGGTGATCCGGCGGAACGCGGCGTTCAAGGAATACTTCAAAAAACAATACGGTGACCGACTGCGGCGTTCCAGGAGTTGACCCGGCCGATAATCTTCGACATACTTATAACCGATAAGATGAGAATGGAGCGGTTTGAGGGGAATACAGGATCAGCCGCCCGGCGGTGGGGATGGGTCGGGATCTGTGTGGGGGTGATGGCGCTGCCGGCACTCGGTGTCGAGCAGACCAAGTCGACCACCATCGACAAACCCAACGTCGCCGCCGCCCGCACGTCCTATGACATCAATCGGAACGTCGGGCAGACTACGTATCTGGATCGCCAGATCTCCGGGCTGTCCTTTGCGCCGAATGGATTTTCCTCCACGAAAGCCCAGCGAGGCATGACCCTCGACATGTACTACACGCTCGTGACCGGGTCCCTCTTGGGGAGCCGCCGTGGCATCGGGAGCGAGTTTGCGGACCCGATCCTTTCCCAGATCGCGTCGATCCAGGGGAAATGGACGCTGCTGCGCGAAGGCCCCTTGTGGCCGGCCATGGCCGGCGGCGTCGATCTCAACCTCGATTTCAACTGGCGCGGCGGGTTCCCGTTTTCCAAGTACCGCGTGCTGACCTATCCGAGTTTCATCGCGTTTTCCAAAACGATCTATCCGCGCACCGGGACGTTTCTCACGGTCGGCCGCTATTCGTCTCTCCAGATGGAACACCTGGCGTATCTGACGAGATTCCTGGATCCCAAGGCGACGAGCGTGCCCTTCGCCGGAATGGACTTCAAGGTGAAGGACCCCTCGAAGGGATTCCGGATGGAAATCTTCGCGCCGGCCGCGCACATCGACGGCGCCAAGGTCATGAATATTTACATCAAGGCCCTCGCGGCGATGCCGATGACGCTGATCAGCTACGCGCGAAGCGACGCCGGCCGCGCGGTGGTGCTGTCCTTCTCTTTCCGGTACGCCTTCTTTCCGTCCCTCACCCGCGAGGAGCGCTACAAGAAACGCTGGTGGAACCCCCTCTCGTGGTATCAGGATGACAACAAAAACATGGCGGCCCGGCTCGCGCAGCAGGCCGACACGTTTCTGGCGCGCAAGGAATACGAGAAGGCAAGAAAGAAATATCAGGAAAGCCTCTTTCTGAACGCCAATGTTCCCGAAGTCCACTACAACATGGCGACGACCGCCCTCCAGATCGGCGGCCCCGAGGAGGTGGCGCGCGCGATCTTCCATTACAACCGCGCCATTGAACTCGGCGGCGCCGACGCCGCGAAACTCTACGCGCTCGGCCTCGCGTATTTCAAAGTCGGCGAAAAAGACCACGCGCAGAAAGTCTTCTCCGACGCGCTCATCTTCGACCCCGAATACAAACCGGCCAAGTACGCGCTCGACCGCCTCAACGGCGGCAAGAGCTGATTTTCTATTTGATCTTCAACACCACCAGAAGCATCCCGACCCCCACGCTGAGCCAGAGGGTCGAGTGCCAGAATCGCAGGGAGGCGTTGCGGATGTAGACGGCCGCGAGACCCCACGCGAGCGGCAGGGAGACCGGCATGCCGGTCGAGGGGAAGGCCGGCTGGGTGTAATGCCAGAGGCCGTTCTGGATCGCGAGGTACTCGCCGAGCGTGCCGCCAAGGCCCGCGACGACCAGCGTCATGACATCGATCGGCGTGCGCCAGATCGACAATCCAACCGCCAAAAACAGGACGTAATAGCAGGCGATCCCGACGTGAATGCGAAGGAAAACTTCGCGGAGAAAAAGAAAGAACAGGACGCCAAACACGATGGAGAGAATCGTTCTCAGCCGCTCGCCGAACTTCCGCCAGAGTTCCTCCAACGGCTCCGCCATCAGGACGAAGAGCGCGTAGAGATAACCCCACACAAGGCCGATCCAGACCGGCAGGCCATCCCGGAATGTCGGGAAATGATATTGCCACAGATTGAATTTCCGGACGCAAACCCACTCGCCGATCGTTCCCAGCGCGGCCGCCACCAGCATCAGTTTCAGGATCTGCATCCGGCGCGCTCCCGACCACACGAAAAGCCACGCCCACCCGGCCGACAGCGCCAGCGCGCATACCCACGGCCACCGCGAAACGTACAGCACGACGCCGATCACGTACAAGCTCGCCAGTGCCAGAAACGCTCCTCGCATCAATATTTCCTTCCGAAGAGGAGATATCCCGTAAACCCGATCATGCGTTCCGACGGCCGCACGCCCTCTTTCTGCCGCACCAGCATGCGGCGTTCGAGAATTTCGAGGGCGGTCAGGTCCTGAAAGCCGGCCGATTCGGCGGCGCCCTGCGCCGCCTTGAGCTGCTCCGCGTTCGGAATGATCAGCCCGAGCGCGCCGCCCAGCCGGAGCGACTCGTGGGCCGGCCGGATCGCAAGCCACGGTTCCGGCATGTCCAGCACGACGGCGTCGACGTCCGACTGGCCGAAGGGCTGGCCCGCTTCCAGAACAAAGAATTCCACAAACGCCGCCAGACCCGCTTTGCTCACGTTCTCTTTCGCCACCTCCTGGAACTCCGCGTTCCGGTCGTACGAATAGATCCTGCCGTCGGGCCGGACCAGCGTCGCCATGAGGAGCGTGAGTGCGCCGCTGCCGCCGCCCATCTCGATCACGCGGGCGCCGGGCGCAATCGAAAGTTCGAGTGCGATCCGGGCCGCGTCCTTCGGATAAATGATCTGCGTCCGGCGTTTCACTTTCATCATCTTCTGCACCAGCGTCGGCCGGACCGCCACGAAGGGCATCTGCATGTGCGAGAGAATGGCGGATCCCTCCGGCCGGCCGATGACGTCGTCATGTTTGATGACCCCGTCATGCGTGTGAAGCGTCCGGCCCGGCGTCAGCTCCACGAGAAACGTTTTCCGGCCGGACCGGGCCTGCAGCAAAATCCGCTCGCCGGCCTGCAGGGTCGTGGGCGCCGTCACGATCCGGCCACCAGTTTCTCGAACGCCTCGCCCGTCATCGTCGCCACGCCCAGCGCGCGGGCCTTGTCGAGTTTGGACCCCGCGTCCTCGCCCACGATCAGAAAGTCCGTGGCTTTTGTGACCGAACTTCCGGCGACCCCGCCGAGGCGGCGCACCGCGTTTTCCGCGGCGCTGCGCGTCAGCGCCGGCAGAGCCCCCGTGATCACCACCCGTTTGCCTTTCAGCGGATTGTCCCGGGCTTCTATTTTTCTGGGGGCGGCGGGACGCAGCCCGACGCGTTTGAGATCGTTCAGAAGTTTTCGGTTTCGCTTGAAAAAGGAAACCAGGCTGTCCGCCATTTTCGGGCCGATGCCGTCGATCGCAATGAAGTCGGCCGCGACCGCCTTCTGCAGCTTGTCCAGCCCTCCGAACTGAAGCGCCAGGTCCCGCGCCGCCACCTCACCCACGTTTGGAATGCCCAGCGCGCAGATGACCCGCTCCAAGGGCGCGGATTTGGTCCGATCGATGGCCGACAGGAGATTTTCGACGCGCTTTTCCGCGAATCCCTCAAGCTCCAGCATCCCGGCGCGACGGCGGTCGAGCCGGTAGAGGTCGGCGATCGAGCGGATCCACCTCTGCCGGACAAACAGCTCAACCACCTTCTCGCCCATCCCCTCGATGTCGACGCCGGCTTTCGAGGCGAAATATTCTATCCCTCGCTCCAGTTGCGCCGGACACGACAGGTTCGCGCATCGTACCGCGACTTCCCCCTCCACCCGCGTGAGCGGTCCGCGGCAGCTCGGACAGGTCCGGCCTTTGTAGGTGAACGGCGCGCTGCCGCGAGGCCGTTTCCGCCGGACGACCTCGACGACCTGCGGGATGATCTCGCCGGCCTTTTCGACGATCACCGTGTCCCGGATCCGGATGCCTTTGCGCTCGATCTCGTCGAAATTGTGGAGGCTCGCCCGCGACACGGTGGTCCGCGACAGGTACACGGGCTTTTCGAAAACCGCGGTGGGCGTCACGGTTCCGGTGCGGCCGACGGAGAGTTCGATGTCCTGGATTTTTGTCTCCTTCCGTTCGGCCGCATATTTGTAGGCGATCGCCCATCGCGGGGCCTTGGCGGTCTCTCCCAGCCGCCGGCGGTCCGTGAGGCGGTCGATCTTCATCACCGCACCGTCGACGTCGAACGCGAGATTTGATTTTTCGAGATATATCCGCTCGATCTCTTTGAACAGAGGGTCCAATCCGACGGCGATGGCCACGCCGGGCGGGATCAAAAATCCGGCCGAATCGAAAAATTTCAGGGCTTCGGAGTAGGTTTCGAAGAGACTGCTGTCGGCATGACCCAACGAATGCGCAATGAACGCCAGCTTGCGGCGCGCGACCTCGTCCGGGTCCAGGAGTTTCAGGGAACCGGCCGCGGCGTTGCGCGGGTTGACGAAGGGCGCCTCATCGGCGAGGGCCCGCGCGCGGTTCAGATCCTCGAAGGCCCGGTTGTTCATGAAGACCTCGCCGCGGACTTCGAGGGTGACCGGCTTCGGCAGGGTCAGCGGGACGGTGGAAAGCCGTTTCAGATTCTCGGTGATGTCGTCTCCCGTCTCGCCATCCCCGCGCGTCAGGCCGCAGGCCAGGCGGCCCTTCTCAAACTGAAGGTTCACCGCCACACCGTCGATCTTCGGCTCGACCGCGAAGGCCACATCGGTCCGCTCAAGCCCCCGATGCACGCGCTCCACAAATTCCGCAAGCCCCTCCCGCGAATAGACGTTGTCCAGCGACAGCATCGGCAAGCGGTGCGGACGGCTCACGAATCCTTCGAGCTTGCCGCCCCCCACCCGCCGCGTCGGAGACGACACGTCCGCCAGCTCCGGATGCCTGTCCTCAAGCGCCAGAAGTTCGCGGTAGAGCCGGTCGTAGTCCGCATCCGAAATTTCCGGCCGGGCGTCCACGTAGTATTTCCGGTTGTGTCGATCGAGTTCCTCCCGAAGCTCCAGGAGACGGTCCTTTTCGCTTTTCATCGTACCCTGAATGTCCATTCCTTTCGGCTCACATTTCCGATCCGGTCCGCCACCGTCACGGCCAGCCGGTGCGGCCCACGCCCGACGCGCGTCAGAATCACCCGCACCCAACCGCGGTCTGCATCATAATACCACTCCTCATGCGCCCTGCCATCCACCTCCACACCTCCGGTGTCGGCCATACCGGAGCCGCGGTCGCTCACGACCACATGAATCTCGTCGTCACGGGACCACCGCCCGGCCGCCGGAAAGGAAACCCGCGGCGCAACCGAGTCGTCGGAGAGAATGTAAAAGGCCGTTCGATCGATTTTTGCGGACACGGCGCCGGCGGCCGTGTCCGCAAGAGCGCCGACGAATGACCATTTTTCGGGCTGCCCGTTCAAGGACGCCCGTCGATAAACAGCTAATTTCCCCGTTGGAATCTGCATCGTGACTGGCACGCGGAAGCGGAGAACGGCCGGCGAAGCCAGCGGAACACCTGTCGGCTCGAGCAAACACGCGGAGACAACGGGCAGAACGGATTCGTGAGGCGGCGTGAAATCGTTCCCGGAAGATCCGGCCCACACGCTCACGGCTTCCGAGGAATAGAACATCGAGGGCGCAAGCAGACATTCGACGGCGCCGTCCGGAGACGCCAGTTGACGCGTTTCCCCTTCGGAGGGCCGGAACATTAACCCCTCCCCCCTTGTGGGGGAGGCCGGGTGGGGGGTACCTATTCCTATCTCTGTCTCTGTTGCATTCCCGCTGTTGTCCTCCGCCCGGATCCACAGAACGTGCGTGTCCCCGCGCACGCGCGAAACATCGAGCGCCGGAGACTCGGCCGCCGATGGCGCGCGCGGCCGCGGCAATCCCGTGAACAGCCGGAATCGGTAACGGCCGCCGGCGCCGGAGGAACGCAAATCGTAAATCAAACCGACCCGCTTGTTCTCCTGCGACGCGTAACTCAAACGATCAAACAGAATTGTTTTCGTGTCCTTGTGATCAAGCGCGTAAATGATTTTCCTCGGACTCAGGTGATAGGCCGGAGCATATTCCGACGTGTCGGTCGCCACAAGATCGATCCAATACCTGCCGGGAAGATCTTCGGCGCCTTCAAAGACGCGGGTAAGAATAACGGACGACACGATCGGCGCCGTCCTGTCCGTGGGCGCCGGCAAAAATTCAAACGGATGGATCGGCGTCTCTTCGTCCCGGCGCAACTCAAAATGCAGGTGCGGCAGGCCCGCGCCGCTTTCGCCGCTGTATCCGATCAGTTCGCCCTTCCTCACCGGCGCAAGTTCCCCCGGCGCTACGGCGGCGTCGAGCTTGTCGCGAAATTTCATTCCGCGACGCCGGTGCGCCACCCACGTCTGGATCGCGCCCGCGAACCGGTCCAGATGCGCGTAGACCGACCGGCGGCCCTCCGGATGCCTGAGATAAATCGCCTTGCCGAATCCCGTCAGGCTGTCCGCCACGCGGTAGACTTCTCCGTCGGCCACCGCATACACCGGCCGGCCGACTTCGCCGTTCGTCGAAAAATCGATCCCTGTGTGAAAATGCCCCTCGCGGTATTCGCCGAACGTCCCGGTCACAGGCGCCTCTTTGCCCAACGGCCACGCGTAATCGCCCCGGACACCGGAGCAGAAGACACCGGAGCAGAAGACAGAATACAGAAGACAGAATACAGAAGAACCCAGCAGACGCAGACGCAGATTTACGAGTCCATCCCGAATTTTTTCAGCTTCATCAGGAGCGTCGTTCGCTTCAGGCCCAACAGCGCGGCCGCCTCCGTCTGGTTGCCGCCGCTTCGGCGGAGCGCCTCGGTCAGAAGCGTTTTCTCGTACGTGTCGACCAGCGTGTCAAAATCGGCGAGACCCACGTGCGCCGGCGCGTACACGCTGTCCGGCGCGAACGCCGCCGCTTCGCCGTGCTCGACCGACTGGAGCACGCCCGCTTGCGCCAGCGCGACCGCGCGCTGGATGGCGTTTTCAAGCTCCCGGACGTTGCCCGGCCACGCATACATGAGAAGGGAGGCCTTGGCCGGTTCGGCGAGGACGATGTCGGGCTTGCCGTACCGGGGGCCGTATTCTTTGACAAAATATTCGGCCAGAATGGGAATATCGCCGGGCCGTTCGCGTAGCGGCGGGATTTGAATGGGGATCACGTTGAGCCGGTAAAAAAGATCCTCCCGGAAAAGATTCTGTTTCACCAGCTCCGTAAGATTCTTGTTCGTGGCGGCCACCACCCGGATGTCCGCGCGGAGGGTTCCCTGGCCGCCCACGCGCCGAAATTCGCCGCCTTCCAGAACCCTCAAAAGCTTCGGCTGAATCTGCACCGGCAGTTCCGCCACCTCATCCAGAAACAGCGTCCCGCCGCCGGCCACCTCCACCAGGCCCAGCTTGCGCCGCTCCGCGCCCGTGAACGCGCCCTTTTCATAGCCGAACAGTTCCGCCTCCAGCAGGTTTTCCGGGATCGCCGAACAGTTGACGGCGACAAACGGACAGTCGCGGCGGCGGCTCAGGTGATGAAGGCCTCGCGCGATCAGCTCCTTGCCTGTCCCGCTTTCGCCCATGACGAGAACGCTCGCGTCGGTCGGCGCCACCCGCGCAACCAGATCCAGCAGGTCCTTCATCTTGGCGTCCTGCGTCACAAACGCGTCGGCCATGCCCGCGCCCTCCGCCGTCTCCCGGCGCGCCGGCTGATCGAGCCGCTGGAGCACGCGGTCGACGTCCGTCACGGAAAAGGGTTTCATCAGGAAATCGTCCGCGCCGAGCTTCATCGCAGAAACCGCCGTGTCGACGGTGCCGTAAGCGGTGATCACGCAGATGTGGCACCGCGGATGCCGGGCGCGCAGGTCCCCGAGGATGCTGAGACCATCGCCGTCCGGCAGCCGGATGTCGAGGAAGGCGGCGTCGTACGGCGCCGCGCCGATCTTCTCGCGCGCCGTCCGGATGCTGTCCGCGTGCGTGACGACAAACCCGATGCGCTCGCCGGCCTCGCACAGAAAATCCCCCATGATCGGCTCGTCGTCGACCACGAGGAGATGCCGGGCCATGATCAGGCGCGCGGAACCACGATCCGGACGGTGGCGCCGCCGCCCGGCGGACTTTCAATCTGAAGCGTTCCGGAAAATTCCTCTTCCACGATTTTTTGAACGATCGGGAGGCCCAGGCCCAGGCCCTTGTCCTTGGTGGTGTAAAAGGGATCGAAAATCCGGGACGGCTCCTCGTGGATCCCGACCCCGTTGTCCGACACCTGCACCTCGACCTTCCCGTTTTTCTCCTCCGCCGTCAGACGCACGCGGCCGTCGCCCATCCGGCACGCCTCGACGGCGTTTTTCAGAACATTCACCAGCGCGCGCTTGAAATGGTCCGGCGAGCCGACCATCGGGATGTCCGGCGCGGAAACCCGCACGGACACGCCGCGGCTCTCGGCCAGAAACGAAATCTCCGCCGCCGCCTTCTCCGCCACCTCCCGCATCTCGAACCGGCGCTCCTGCTGCGGCTGCCGCTCCAGCGACAGCTCCAGAAACTGGTTGATGGTGCTCGAGATGCTGGCCACGCCCTCGATGACCCGCTCGGCATGCCGGGCCAGCTTGGGATCGCGCTCCAGTTCCTTTTTGAGCAGCGACGCGAATCCCTCGATGCCGCCGAGGGGGTTTTTTATTTCGTGCGCGAACTCGGCCATGAGTCGCCGGTAAATGCCCAGATGCTCCTTCCGCGCGATTTCCGCGCGCAGACGCTGGAGTTCCGCGATGTCGAGCGCGGTGAACAGCACCCAGGTGGTGCCGTCGCCATGGACGAATCGCGTGGTGGCGTACTGGATCGGCACCTGCGTGTGATCGCCGCGGAGGAGGTTCCCCTCCGCGATCCGCACCTCCTCGGAAAGATGCAGGCACCGGAGAATGGGATCCGCCTCCTTGCTCGGAAAAAGATACACGTCCTCGCACAGGCGCTTGTCGATCAGCGCCTCCAGCGAAACCTGGCCGGTCAGAATCAGCGCGTTTCGGTTGACCAGCCGGATCCGGCCGCCCGAATCGACGGCGATGACGGCCGCCTGGCTCGCTGCCAGGACACGGTCGAGAAAATCGCGGGTCTGGCGCATGTCGTCGTGGATCAGACGGTTTTCCATGAGCAGCAGCGAATAGTCGCGCATCGCCCGGGCAATCTCAAGGTCCTCGTCTTTGAACCAGATGTCGTTTTGCCGGTCGGCCAGCACGAAACAGGCCGTGATGTCCCGGATCCGGAACGGCACGACCATCACCGAATGCGTGTGCGGCGGAATGTCGCGGCCGCGCTTGAGAACCCGAACGTCGCCCTCGAGGTCCGCGCTTTTCAGCCACTCCTCCAACTCGGGATTCGCCGGCGCGTTGATCGAGTGGTCGATCGTCCGGTCCCGCCCGCGAAACCGGACCATCGCGGAGGAAACCGGGCGCAAAACTTCGACGAGTTGCCGGAAATTCTCGCCCAGAAACAAATCGGGATCCATCCGGCCCTCGATGTTCGACACGTTCCGCAGCCGGCGCAGGGTCGTGACCTGCGCGATCTTTTGAAATGTCTCGCGTTCCTGCCGGACCTTCTGCTCGACCTGAAAGCCGAGAATGATCGCGACGGTGTAGAGCGGAATCAGGAGCGTCAACGTCCCCGGGGAGAACAGCTCAAAACCGGGATCGCCGGAGGCCGACGAGAGATAATACAGGATCGTGTTGAAAAACGCCGCGCCCACGCTCCCCACAAGACCAAACGACAGCCCGCCCGAAAACACCGGCAGAAGGTACAGCCAGAACATGACCTTCTGGTACTCGTGGCTGGCCATCCAGGCGGCGTGGGAAAAGAAAATGTAGAGGAGCAGGATGGTCAGGTTGGCCTCGGTGTACGGAAACCGCTTTCGAATCGACGGCTCGATGATGAAAAACAGCACGAAGGCCGCGATGATGACGACGTTGACCTTGTTCGGAAGCTCCTGAAAATAGCTGAAGGCGATGACCAGAAAGAGCGCAAGCCCGAGGAGGCTCAAAAACAGAAACCAGCCCCACGTCTCCCGCCGCGTCTCCGTTCGCAGGTAGCGGTATAACTGTTTGAAAGCTTCGATCGCGGCTATTTCACCAGGTTGATCATTTCGAACATCGGGAAAAACATGGCCATGACGATGATGCCGATCGCGCCGCCCATCGCGACGACCATGAGAGGCTCGATCAGGGACGAGAGGGCGTTGACGGTCTCATCCACGATGAGGTCGTAGTTGTCCGCGATCTTGGTCAGCATCGAGTCCAGCGATCCCGTTTCTTCGCCAACCGCGATCATGTGCGTGACCATCAGCGGAAAGACCTTGGACTTGTGGAGGGGCTTGGAGATCGTCTCGCCCTGGCTGATCGAGGCCGAAACGTCATCCATCACGGCGGCCAATACTTCGTTGCCGATCGTGTCCTTCACGATCTTGATCGCCTGCAAAATCGGCACGCCGCTGGCCACGAGCGTGCCCAAGGTCCGCGTGAACCGCGAGATCGCGACTTTCTTGATGAGGTCCCCGAATACCGGAAGTTTCAGGCGGACCTTGTCGCACTGCAGGCGGCCCCGGCCGGGCTGGTCGTACCAGTTCAACGCAATGATGGCGCCGATAATGCCGAGGATGCACATCCACCAGTAGCCGACCAGAAAATTGCTGATGGTCATCACGACCCGGGTCGGCAGCGGCAACGCCACGCCCATCTGCAGAAACATGGTCGCGAAGGTCGGAATGATCTTGATCATCAGGAACGTCACCACGGTCGTCGCGACCAGCGCCATCACGGCGGGATACGTCATCGCGCCCTTCACTTTCGTCCTCAGCTCCTGCTCCTTCTCGGCAAATTCGGCCAGCCGGTTCAGGACCTTCTCCAGCACACCGCCGATCTCTCCGGCCTTCACCATGTTGTAATACAGGGGCTGAAAGACCCGCTTGTGCTTGGACAGCGCATCGGAAAAAGAACTGCCGCTCTGAATGTCCGAGCTCAGCGTCGTGATCAGCTCCTTCAGCTTCGGATTTTCGGCCTGGTCCTGCAGGATGGTCAGGGCCCTGAGCAGCGGCAGGCCCGCGTCGAGGAGCGTGGCCATCTGGCGGGTGAACATCGTGGTTTCCTCCGTCTTGACGCCCCGCTGAAGAAACGGAATGGAAAACCCGGCCGCTTCCTTCTTCTCCTTCACCTGGTACGGCCGCAGGCCCATCTCGCGCAGCCGAGCCGACGCCAGCTTCTCGCTGGCCGCCTCGATCAGGCCGTTCATGTCCTTGCCGGCCGCGTCCATCGCCTTGTATTCGAAGACCGGCATCCCTCAATCCCTCCCTGCGGCGTTCATATTTGTTTCTGAATCTCCTCGCGGTCCTGCGCCTTCAGCAGGACCTCCTGATGGGTGATCAGGCCGCGCTGATAGAGATAGATCAGATGCTGATCCATCGTCTGCATGCCGAGTTGCCCTCCGGTCTGGATCGCCGACACAATGTTGTGGGTTTTCATTTCGCGGATCAGGTTCCGGACCCCGGGCGTCACAAACATGATCTCGAACGCCGCCACCCGGCCGGCGCCCTGGGACTTCGGACACAGCGTCTGCGAAATCACTCCCTCCAGCGCCACCGAAAGCTGCGTCCGGATCTGCTCCTGCTGGTCCGTCGGAAACACGTCGATGATCCGGTCGACCGTCGCGGACGCGCTGTTGGTGTGGAGGGTGCCGAACACCAGGTGCCCGGTTTCGGCCGCCGTGATCGCCGCTTCGATCGTCTCCAAGTCCCGGAGTTCGCCGACCATGATGACGTCCGGGTCCTGCCGCAGGGCCCGCTTCAGCGCCTCCTTGAAGGACGGCACGTCCACGCCCAGCTCCCGGTGGGTCACCACGCTCTGCTTGTGTTGGTGGATGAATTCGATCGGATCCTCGACTGTGATGATGTGCGTCGACCGCTCGGTGTTGATCCAGTCGATCATCGCGGCCAGGGTCGTCGTCTTGCCGGAACCGGTCGGGCCGGTCACCAGGACCAAGCCCCTGGGTTTGGTCAGAAGGGTGAGGATGTGTTTCGGGAGGCCCAACTGTTCCACGGAATAGATTTTGTTCGGAATCAGCCGGCACACCATGCCGTGGTAGCCGCGCTCCTTGAAAATCGACACGCGGAACCGGCATTTGCTCTCGTAAGAGTATCCGTAGTCGGACCCGCCGTGCTGTTCGAGCCGGGTGATATGCTCGTCCGGCGTGATGGACTTGACGATGATCTGGGTGTCGTCCGGCGTGAGGACCGCCGTTTCGATGTTCACCAGTTCCCCGTCGATCCGAAGCACCGGCGGGCGGCCCACCCGGAAGTGGATGTCCGACGCCCCCCGCTCGATGGCCAGCTCCATCACATCGTGAATGTACATAGGTCAGCACATTAACTCGATCCTCAAGTGTTGGCAATAACCTCCTCGATCGTCGTCATGCCCAACGACACCTTCCGGAACCCGTCCTCGCGCAGACTCCGCATCCCGTTGCGCTTCGCGGCGTCGGCGATCACATAAGAGGGCTTCACCTGAAGAATCAGCTCCTTGATCTCCTCGTTGAGAACCATCATCTCGAAAATACCGCTCCGGCCCTTGTAGCCGGTGTTGTTGCAGACTTCGCAGCCGGCCCCCTTCTGAAATTTGGTCGCCGCCGCCATCTCGGGCGGAAACTTGACTTCCTTCAAAATCTTCTCCGACGGCGTGTAGGCATGCTTGCAGTTCTTGCAGATCGTCCGCACGAGCCGCTGGGCCATCGCGGCCTGGAGCGAGGAGGCGATCATGAAGGGGCTGACGCCCATGTCGATGAGCCGCGTCACCGAACTGGGGGCGTCGTTGGTGTGAAGGGTCGAGAAAACGAGGTGGCCGGTGAGGGCGGCGCGGATGCCGACCGACGCGGTCTCGAGGTCGCGCATCTCGCCGACCAGGATCACGTCCGGCGACTGGCGAAGAATCGACCGGAGGCCGGCGGCGAAGGTGAGGCCGATTCCGGAGTTGACCTGCATCTGGTTGATGCCGTCGAGCTGATACTCGACCGGGTCCTCCACCGTGATGATCTTGCGGTCGGGCGTGTTGATCTCGTTCAGGGCCGAATAGAGCGTCGTCGTCTTGCCGGAACCGGTCGGCCCGGTCACGAGGATGATGCCGTTGGGCTTGCGGATGAGATCGTTGAAGATCCGCAGGTTGTCCTCGATGAAGCCGACCTGCTGAAGGCCCAGGGACACCGAGGCCTTGTCCAGAAGCCGGAGCACCACGCTCTCGCCGTAGATGGCGGGTAGGGCGGAAACGCGGAAATCGATTTCGCGGCCCATCATCTTGATCTTGATCCGGCCGTCCTGCGGCGACCGCTTTTCGGAGATGTCCATGCCCGACATGATCTTGATCCGCGCCAGGACGGCGCCCTGGAATTTTTTCGGAATCTTCGGCTGATGCTGCAGAATGCCGTCCAGCCGGAACCGGACGTCGAACATTTTTTCATTGGGCTCGAAATGAATGTCGCTGGCCTTGTTCTTGAGCGACTGCATGAGCAGCATGTTCACGAGCCGGATCACCGGCGCCTGCTCGGCGGCGGCGGCCTCGTCGGCCAGCGACATGTCCTCCTTCTCCTCATCGACCATCTGCAGCTCGCCGAGAACGTCGTTCAGGTTCTCCTCGGCGACGGCGTAAAAGGAGTCGATTAGCGCGGAGAGCTTGCGCGGGTTCACCATCACAAAATCCAGGTTCGACTCCAGAACGTGCCGCAGGTCCTCCTGGGTCCGCAGGTCAATGAACTCGGCGCAGGCCATTTTCAGGAAACCGTTCTCCGCGGCGACCGGGAAAATCTGGTACTGCTGGGCGCTGATGGTGTCCAGGCGCTTGATCAGGTCCTGGTCCGGCGTGTAGGCGTCGATGTCCTCGTAGGGAAGGCCGATGTGCTGGGCGTAGGCCTCGTAGACCTGCTCCTCGTTCATGATGCCCATGTCCTGCAGGGCGAAGATGGCCGACTTCTCCTCGGCCTGCATCGTCGCCTCGACGGCCTCGATCTGGCCGTCCGCCAAAAGGCCCTGCTTGGCGAGAATCTTCAACAGCTCCGCGGACTCAACCATGGATCATCAATCCTTGATCGCGACGCCGGTCTCGATCGGCGCCACCCGCAGGACTTCCTCGAGGGCGGTCTGGCCCTGCAGCACTTTCAGCCAGCCGTCCTCCCGCATGGGCCGCATGCCCATCTCCATCGCCTTCCGGTGGATCACGTTCGCCGGCTGCCGCTCCACGATCAGGTCGCTGATCTCGTTGTTCAGCTCGAGCACTTCATACAGGCCGATCCGGCCCTTGAACCCGGTCATGGCGCATTCGGAACACCCGCGCCCCCGGAAAAATTCCTGGCCCTCGTAGTCGGAGGAACGCTTGCCTATTTTTTTGAAATCATCGGAGTTCGGCGTGTATTTCTCCCGGCACGCCGGACAGATCTTGCGCACCAGCCGCTGGCCGATGATGGCCCGGATGCTGGACGTGAGCAGAAAGGGCTCGCAGCCCATGTCGATGAGACGGGTGACGGCGCCGGCCGCCTCGTTCGTGTGGGCCGTCGCCAGCACCAGGTGGCCGGTCAGGGCGGACTGGATGGCGATCGAGGCCGTTTCGGCATCGCGGATTTCGCCGATCAGGATGATGTCCGGGTCCTGGCGGAGGATGGACCGGAGGGCGGCGGCGAAGGTCATGCCGACCTTTTCGTTCACCTGGCACTGGACGAGTCCCCGGATCTCGTACTCGACCGGATCCTCCACCGTGATCAGCTTGATGTCCGGCGTGTTCACTTCCTGCACGCCCGCGTAGAGCGTGGTGGTCTTGCCCGAGCCGGTGGGGCCTGTGACGAGAATGATCCCGTTGGACGCCCCCAGGTTCTTTTTGAATTTCTCCGCGTCGTCCGGCTGGAAGCCGAGCTGGGCAATGTTGAGGACGGTCGCGCTGCGGTCCAGAAGACGCATCACGACGCTCTCGCCGAACATCGTCGGCAGGCACGACACGCGGATGTCGATCTCCTTGCCGGCCAGCTTCACCCGGATCCGGCCGTCCTGCGGCAGGCGCGTCTCGGCGATGTTCAGGTCCGCCATGACCTTCACGCGAGACACGATCCCCGACTGCAGCGCGCGGGGCGGCGACGGAAGGTCCTTCAGCACGCCGTCGATGCGCTCCCGCACCTGGAACCGGTGCTCAAAGGGCTCGATGTGAATGTCGCTGGCGCGGTCCCGCAGCGATTGAAGAATGACCATGTTGACGAGCCGGATGATCGGCGTTTCGCTCCCGACCTGCTCGGCCCCGCCGCCCAACACGCCGTCGACGTCCTGGATGATCTGCACGTCGTCCTCCGTCAGCTCCTGCAGGACGCTTTCGACCGAAATCTGCTCGCCGTAGAGATGCTCGATGGAACGCATGACGTCCGACTCGGCGGCGATGACCGGCTCGATGTCCAAGCCCAGCATGAGCTGCAAATCGTCCAGGGCCGTGATGTCGAGCGGGTCGGCCACCGCGACGATCAGCTTGCCGCTCACTTCCTCGATCGGCAGGAGCTTGTGCTGGCGGGCGACACGCTCGGGAATTTTTTGGATGAGTTCCGCCGTGATCGAGTAATCGGAGAGGCGCACGTAGGGGATGCCGAGCTGGGCCGAAAGCGCGGCGGCAATCTGTTCCGGCGTCACCAGGCCAAGCTCCACCAGGGTCTGGCCCAGCCGGTGGCCCGTCTCTTTCTGGCGCGCGATCGCCTGCGCCACGGCCTCCTCCGACACCAGCCCCGCCTCCATCAGAATGTCGCCGAGCCGGCGCCGCTCCGGGATCGCCATGATCGCTACCTTTCCGAATTTCCGACGCCGGCCGGCGGAAGTTCGTCGCCGTCGGGGGCGACACACGCTTCCAGGAAAAGGGTGACGAGGTCCGCGTTCAGATGACCCGCCGCGGCCGTGTCCCGCAAAATCTTCTGCGCCTCCGGCTCAGGGATCCGCTTCTTGTACGGCCGGTCGGCCGCGGTCAGCGCGTCGTAGATGTCGGCGACCGCCAGAATCTGGCCTTCCAGCGGAATCTCGTCGCCTTTCAACCCCTGCGGGTAGCCGGTGCCGTTCGGCCGCTCGTGGTGCGTGGCGGCCCAGACGGGAATCTCCTTCAGATCCTTCGGCCAGTGGATCTTGGCAAGAATGTCCCACGTTTTTCGTACGTGGTCCTTCATCACTTTGAACTCCTCATCGGAAAGGTTTCCCTTGGCCAGAACCAGGTGTTGATATTCGGTCTCGGTAAGCTGCGGCGTCGGATCGTCGGCGATCCGGTACACCGACCGCCGCATCCGCTCGAACGCGCCCTTGTCCTCCGCGCTGACGGCGCCTGGCGTGATGTTCCGGCGGATCCGATCCAGGTCCGAGTCCAGCCCCGCGCAAAAAGACCGGTAGGACTCCGGATTCAGGCCGCCGTTTTCCAGAGCGCGGATCTTCTCCGCCAGCTTGATCTGCCCGAACCTCAGCCGGATCGCTTCGATCTCGTGCGGCTCCAGCTTGTCACGCTTGTTCAGGATCGCCTCCGGCACCGTGATCTTGCCGATGTCGTGCAAAAGCGCGGCGAACCGAAGCTTCCGCAGCGACTCCTCCGAGTAATGAATGCGCTTGAACGGCGCCCGGCCGCTCGCGCTGATCGCGCGCGCGATCCGGTCGGAATAGAGCGCCACCCGCACGGTGTGGCCGTAGGTGATCCGGTCGCGTTCGCCGAGGGCGTGGATGGAGGACTCGATGAAGGACTCGAAGAGATTGATCTGGCTTTCGATGAGCAGGGAATTCTCCAGCGCGACGGAGGCGATGGAGGCGATCGACATCAGCATCTTTTCGTCCTGCGGCCGGAATGCTCCGGACTTTTTGTTGAGGACCTGCATGACGCCCGTCACGCCGCCGCCGTGCGACCGCATGGGCGCGGCCAGAATGTTCCGCGTGTGATAGCCGGTCTGCTTGTCCACGTCGGGGTTGAAGTCCGGATGGCGATGGACGTCCGGGACGTTCACCAGCTTGCCCTTCCGGAGCGCCAGACCCGCGATCCCGCGGTCCGACGGCACCCGCAGCATCTTCCGGCCCGTGCCCTCCGCAACCTTCGACCAAAGCTCCTCCCGGGACTCGTCGTAAATGAAAATGCTGGTCCGCTCGGCGCCGAGCAGCACCGACGTCTCCATTGCAAGAAATTTCAGAAGCTGATCGACCCCGCGGGTCGACGAAAGAAGGGTCGACAGCTCAAGGAGCGTGTAGAGCCGGTCGTTTTCCTCCGCAAGCGCCTGCCGCGCGGGCGCACGACGCCCGCCGCCGCCTTTCATGCTGACACCTTCTCCCTTGGCGCTCTGGGACCGCAGAGCGCGCTTGGCCCGCACGGAACCCGGCCCCGGATGGGTATTCCTTGCCATATTCCAAAATTATATGGGTGAGGAGTGCGACTTGTCAATAAATGCTCATTCGGTGGGAATCAACCGCCCGAAATAGACGACCTTTTCGGTTGCCGTGTCGCCTGAGTCCATCTGCGAGAGGCGCTGCCCGAGCTTTTGTTTGAACGTCACCCGCCGCACCGCCTGGCCCGTGCCCGGGCCTTCGATCAGATATTCGCCGCCCGCGAAGATCATCACGTGAACAACGCGGTCCGGTTTCTTCGCGTTCGCGAGAAACACGAGATCGCCGCGCCTCAAGTCCCGGCGGCGGATCGCCCGCGACACCATCCATTGCTCGTGCGAGTCCCTCGGAATCGAAAGCCCGGCCGCGCGATAGGCCACATGCGCGAGGCCGGAGCAGTCAACACCTGTCACCGCGCGGCGATAGTCCGGCCCGTACGGACTGAGACCGCCCCAGTAATATGGAGTACGGATGAAGCCCTGCGCGTTTTTCAGAATCTCCAGCCGGGTCCGCCATTCGGAAGACTTCGGCCCATCGACAAGCCGGACGTCCTTTTTTCGCATCCAGCCTGTCAGACCCCCATGATAGGAGACTTCCATCCATCCGCCGCGCCGGCCCAGAACCGAGAGCCGGCTCCCGAAGGGAATCGTCAGCAACGGATCGCTCTTCTCTCCGAAAAGCCCCGCCGGCGCCGGGAAAATGTCCGACCACCCGCGCCGCGCCACGCCCGACGCCCCACCCGGCGCCGCCGGCACGGCACTCAGCGCCGACCGCCGAACCCAGCCCGGATATCCCTCCCACTGCTTCTTGTGCGTGTACTCCGCCTGCCCCGGAACCTCAACCAGCGCCCAGTCGTCCCGCCATTCGCGGATGACGACCGTTTCGCCAAACAGAAGCTGCGTTTCCTGCAAAGGATCGTGAACGTAACTGTCGATCGCGTCCTTCGGCTCCGACCGCACGTCGGCCACGGGAACAATCACGCGCATGATCTCATCCGACGCGCCCGCCATCGACGCGCAGAGGACAACGCAGACGAGGGCGGATAAAAAATACCTCATGAGCCGTGCCCGCCCAGCTCCGACAACAACGCTTCTGCCGAAAACTCGCCGACCCAACGGATCCGCTCCACGCCGGCGGTGTCGAAGTAGATCAGCGTCGGCACGCCGGAAATGCCGAATCTCTCCCGCGCCTCCTGCGCCTCCGGCGCGTCGTACAGGGTGAGGTCCACCTTGAGCCGGACGGCCTGCTCCAGCGCCGCGCGCACGCGCGGGTCCGCGTACGTTGTCCGGTCCATCAGCTTGCAGGGCAGACACCACTCGGCGGAAAAATCGAGGGCGACGGGCCGGCCGGCGGCGCGGGCCGCGTCGAAACTCGCAGCATCGTACGGAAGCCAGAATTCCCCGGCGGCGTCCTCGCGCGGCGCGGTCAGAAAAAAGCTCGCGCCGACAACCGCCAAGCCGATGGCGGAAAGACCGGCCCACAGGCGCGGCCACCGGCGCGCGCGTTTCACACAAACCCACGCCGCCGTCCCGCACGCCGCCAGTAATGTAAGGCCGAACAACGCCCGCTCGGCCGCGTCCGGAATCAGGGGCGCGCAGAAATAGACGGCCAGCCCCAGAAGCACAAATCCGAAACACCATTTCACCACATCCATCCACGCGCCCAGTTTCGGGAGCGCTGGAATACGCTCCGAAAAAAGGCCCAGGAGCAAATACGGCAAGCCCAGTCCCGCCGACAGCACCGAAAACAGCAGAAACCCCAGCGCCGGAGACTGGCGCGAACCGACATACGCCAGAAGCGCCACCACGAAGGGCCCGATGCATGGCGCGGCCACCACGCCCATCGTCGCGCCCATCCCGAACGCTCCCAGCGGCGCGCTCCCGCCGCTCACGCGCTGCGCCCACGAGGCCGGCAGGCCAAAGCCGACCCAGCCGAACATGCCGGCCGACAGATACAGCATGAGAAGCGACAGCGCGATCAGGACCGGCGGATTCTGAAGCGCCGCGCCGAAGAATCCGCCCGTGAGGCCCGCCACGGTCCCGAGCGCGCTGAAGACGAGGACGAGACCGAGAAAATAGGCCACCGCGTCGGTCACCGGGCGGCGGCTCGGCCCGCGGCCGCCGAAAAAGGCGACGGTGATCGGAATCATCGGATACACGCACGGCGTGAGGTTCAGGGCCACGCCGCCCCAGAAAATCAACAGGAGCGCAAGAAACACGCCCTTCTCTTGCATGAGATGTGCGATCGCGTTCCCGCCGACCGATTCCTCCGGCGGGTTCGGGATGCGCAGGCCGCGCGCCAGACCATAATCCAACTGGGGACTCGGGTGAGCTTGGGGAAGCGGCGCGACCGTGAGCGGAATGTCAAGCCGCGCCTCGGCCGGCGGCAGGCACTTCTCGTCATCGCAGGCCTGATACCGGAGCGCCGCCGTCATGCGATGAACGCCTGCGCCAACGTCCGCGATGTGTACTTTCCATTTGAAAACGGTCCGCCCTTCATACAAATCCAGCGGTGACTCGTCAAAGGACAAAACCTTGCGGACGCCCGCCGGATAGGCGACCTCCGAAACCGTGAACCCCTCCGGCGCCGTCACCCGCACGTCGGTCGGAATCAGATACTCCATGGCAGGCCGATGAGAATTGATGTGCCAGCCGCCCGCAACATCCGCGGTCAGCCAGACCTCCACCGTTTGCATGGCCGTGACCGTTTCGGCGCGCACGTCCGCCGAAAGCCGCACCGGCTGCTCCGCATCCGCGGGCCCGGCCGCGAAGGCCGGACACACCCCGATTAGAAACACAGACAAGAGGAAAAACGTCGATCGACGGACAGCGCCCAACCGCATGCTATGTGAGATACCGGACATCCCCGCAAATGTCAATTCCCAGCGACGACCCCGTCCCTTTTATTTTCAGGATTTTTCTTGTATTGAGATAGATGGACGTTCAAATTGGGGCGTCGTCTAACGGTAGGACTGCAGGCTCTGGACCTGCCTGTCCAGGTTCGAATCCTGGCGCCCCAGTATCACAGTCTCTGACAGCCATCCACGGCTCCCTCCGCTTGCGTGTCCGCCGTGTCGCATCCTATGCTCCGAGCATGCGCATCGTGATCACCGGCTTGAACGGTACGGTCGGGCCCAAGGTCGCGCGGGTGTTTCGGGGGCAGGGGGCCGACGTCGTCGGGTGGGACAGGAGCGAGGTTCCTCCGGACGACAGGAACGCCGTGGCGAAGTACATCGAGCGGACGCGGCCGGACGCGATCTGCCATCTGGCCATGGGGAGCGAGGCATGGGCGGGAGTTCTGGCCAGGTATGCGGCGGCGAATGACATCCCGTTCCTGTTTGCCAGCACGGCGATGGTCTTTGACGCAAGCCCCGACGGCCCGCACCGCCCGGGCGACCGGCGGACGGCGAAAGACGACTATGGACGATACAAGATACGCTGTGAAGACGCCGTGCTGGAGAATCATCCCGGCGCCATCGTCGCGCGATTTGGATGGCAGATCGATTCTGATGCAGTCGGAAACAACATGCTCGCGCATCTGGATCAACAACAGTCGCGGGACGGAAACGTACAGGCCAGTCGCCGGTGGATTCCGGCGTGTTCGTTCATGGACGACACGGCAGTGTCGCTTTGGGCGCTGATCGCCGGGCGCGAGCGCGGCGTGTTTCACCTCGACAGCAACGCCCGGGACGCTTGGACGTTTGACCGCATCGCCCTCGCCGTCCGGCGCCGGTTCGGCCGGGAGAGGTGGGCCATCGAAGTCACCGAATCCTACACGCACGATCAGCGACTGGGCGGCCACGAAAACCGCATCACAAGCCTCTCCGACCGCCTGCCTTTACAAGGGCTGGGGGATAGGTCATGATGCCGGGCCTAGGATGCGGGCTACAAATTATGGAGTCGCGAAAGGAGTTTCACATGGGAGAAATCAGTTTTGACGAGTACAAGGGGCGCGCCATGATGGTCATCTCGAACGGTCCGAACGACCGGTTTCCGTTCAAGTTCGGGCTCAAGAAGGCGAAGATGGTGGTGGAACACATCGAGGACATCAAAAAATGGGTGGCCGAGCAGGAGGCCATGCAGGCGAGCTTGAAGGCCGACGGCGAGCCGGAGGAATAGGTGGCGCCCGGCGGCGCCTGCGATCTGTGTGATCGCCAAGTCGGGGAGGAAAATCTTCACGAACACCACCTCATCCCGAAACTTCAGTTGCGCCGCATGAAACGCAGAGGGAAAAAAGTCGCGTCCGCCACGGTCCGGTTTTGCAAGCCCTGCCACAACGAAGTCCACGGGCTCTTTGAGCCCCCCGTTCTGGCGCGGGAATATTCGACGCTCGAACTCCTGCGCTCCGCCGGGGCGATTCAGCCGTACCTGGAGTGGATCAGGAAGAAGAAATAGGCGCCGGACGCGTCATTCGTACCGCAGCGCGTCGATCGGCTTGAGGGACGCCGCTTTTCTCGCGGGCCACAGGCCGAAGAGGACGCCGACGGCGACGGAGAATCCGAAGGCGAGGGCCACGGCCGACGGGGCAACGGCGGCGGTCCAGCCGGCCCAGTGGGATAGGCCGAGCGTGATGAGCCAGCCAAGCACAATACCGGAACAGCCGCCGACGATGCTGACCGCGACCGCTTCGATGAGGAATTGCCACAAAATATCTTTCGGGCGCGCGCCGATGGCCTTCCGGAGGCCGATTTCGCGCGTTCGTTCCGTGACCGAGACCAGCATGATGTTCATGATGCCGATGCCGCCGACGAGGAGCGAGATGGCGGCGATGGAGGCGAGGAGCGCGGACAACGTGCGGCTGGTTTCGGTAAGCGTTTCCTGGAACTGGACCAGATTGCGTATCTGGAAACTGTCGTACCGGGCGGGCGGCAGGCGGTGGCGGCGGATGACGGTTTGCCGCACCGATTCCTCCACGCCCGCCATGTGCTCCGGCCCCTCGACTTCAATGTCGATCTGGTCGACATATTCTTTTCCGAAGAGCCGCTTCATCGCGGTGCCGAGCGGCACCACGACCAGGTCGTCCTCATCGCGCCAGGTCGTGGCGCCTTTTTCGGGCAGGATCCCGATCACCTGAAAATTCACGCGGTTGATTTTGATCATCTCCCCGATCGGATTGACCGGGCCGAAAATTTCCCGGACGATCGTCATGCCGACGACGGCGACCCTCATCCGTGACTGTTCCTCGGCCGACGTGAAGAACCGGCCGACAACCGGCCGGGACGCGCGCATGTCGGCGTAGTCGGGGAGCGTTCCCGACACCGTCGTATTCCAGTTCGCGGCGCCGTACACAAGCTGGCCCCGGCCGGACGCGGTCGGCGACACCCGGCGGACGCGCGCAAGTGTGCGGACGGCCTCCGCGTCCTCCAGCGTGAAACGGGTCACCGTGCCGGCCTCGAGCATCACGCCATGCGTGCGGAGCGACCCGGGCCGAAGGACGAGGAGGTTCGACCCCATCGAGGCCAGACGCTCTTCGATCGATTTCTTCGCGCCGTGCCCCAGCGCCAGCATGGCGATCACCGCCGCGACGCCAATCAGAATGCCCAGAACCGAAAGACCCGTTCGGACCTTGTTGGCCGACAGCGCGCGCACGGCCTGCCGCAGGTACTCGCGGGCGTCGCGCCAAAAAAGTTTCCATCGACTGCCGGCCACCGCCGGCGGCTCGGCCGCCTCGGCCGGGATGGGCGCAACGGATGCCCGGGCGCCGGGATGCGCCGCGTCGTCCACGATCCGGCCGTCGCGCATGCGGATGATCCGCCGGGCCTGTTTCGCCACGTCCTCTTCGTGCGTTACCAGAACCACTGTGATGCCGCGGTCATTCAATTTCCGGAAGATGTCCAAGATTTCGACCTGGCTCCGGGAATCCAGGTTGCCAGTCGGCTCATCCGCGAGAATCATGCGCGGGCGGTTCATCAACGCCCGCGCGATCGCCACCCGCTGCTGCTGCCCGCCGGACATCTGGTTGGGCATGTGACCCGACCGCTCGGCAAGCCCGACATCGGCGAGCAATTCGCGCGGGCGGGAGGCAGGATCGACGCCGTTGGCGCAATAGATCAGCGGGAGAGCCGCGTTTTCGAGGGCGCTCATTCTCGGCAGGAGATTGAATTGCTGAAACACGAATCCAAGCCAGCGCGACCGCAGCGTGGCCAGGTCCTGCTCCGCGAGCCGCGAAACCCGGCGGCCCATGAGTTCATACACGCCGTCGTCCGGCGTATCGAGAAGCCCCAGCACATGCAGAAGCGTTGACTTGCCGGACCCCGACGGCCCCATGATGGCCACCCACTCGCCCGGCTCGATCGCCAGGCTGACCCCGTCCAGCGCGCGGACGACCGTGTCGCCCATGACATAGGATTTGCGGAGATCAACGCAGCGGACGATCATTCTGCTTCGCGGTCCCAAAGCCAAAGTGATATCATGATATCATGATAGCTATCATGATATCATGATATCACTTTACTCCCGGCGGGAACTGCGGCGCTGGCCGAAGGGCGAGAACGGATTGGTCGGCGCCTGCGATGCGCGGTCCGGCAGGCGGGACCGTGCGACCAGGATTTCCTGGCCCTCCGCCAGACCCGAAACGATCTCGGTGCGCTTGCCGTCCGTCAATCCCGTGCTCACCGGCCGGCGGTCCGGGTCTCGGCCGCCCGGGGCCGGCAAAAGCACCCAGCGGTCGCCGTCGCGGTCGCGCACCGATTCGGCCGGCACGAGGAGGACGCCCGATTTTGCCGCGACCTTGAACGTGACGTTGGCCGTCATGCCGCTGCGCATGAAGGGCGGGACGTCGCCGGGCAGGACGTCGACGGCGTAGACGGTGACGTTGTTGACCGTTTGGGCCTCGTACGCGATGTGATCGACCACGGCGGCGATGGAATGTTGGGGATAGGCGTCGAGGACGACCGATGCGGCCTGCCCGACCTGAACGGCGCCGATGTCCGTTTCATCCACCTGCGCCTTGACGATCAGCCGGTCCGATAGAACCACGACGGGATCGGCCGACGTGACCGACTGGCCGGGTTCGACGCTGCGCGCGATGACGGCGCCGTCGATGGGCGAAACCAGCGGCGCCGGCTTGTACAGCTCGCTCCAGCGCGCGACCTCCTCCGGGCCCTTCATGCGGGCCGCGTCGAGCAGGGCGGCGCGCTCGGTCGAACTCATCCACGCGACGATCTGGCCCCTTCGGACGGACGCGCCCTCGCGCACGAGGATGTCCTCGATCCGGCCGCCGATCGGCGGTTTGACCTCCACCCGGTTCTGCGGCTCCACCCCGCCCGTCGTCAGCACGACCGTTTCGATGTCCCCGCGCCGCACGCGCACCGTGTCCCATTCGATTCCATCGGCCCGACGCCCGCCGCCGCGCCACCAGCCCCAGGCGCCGATGGCCAGCGCCACCACGACCAGCGCGATCATCCATTTGACCCTCACGGCTCCAGCTCCTTTCCTGTCGCGTTCAGCCACTCGGCCTCGGCTAGGACGGCGTCCCGGCGGGCCGCGAGCGCGGCCCGTTCCTGTGAAATGAGATCATTTTCGATGATATCCCAATCCTGATACGTGAGCAAACCGCTCGCATACTGCGCCTGCGCGATTTCGGCCCGGACCCGCGCGGCTTCCAGAAACTCCTCGCGAACGGCGACGAACTCCGCCGCGTCGACGAAGCCGGCGTGCCGGTCCCGCAGATCCAGCGACGCGAAGTTCCGCGCCGACTCCTCCACAAACGCGAGCCGCTCCGCATCCGCGCGCGCCGACTCGACGTCGCGCCATTCCTTGCCGCCGGAAAAGAGCGGGAGCGACAGCGCCAGGCCGCCGGACCAGTCACCCGTGGTTCGTCGCGGCGGCCAGCGGCCGTCCGAGCGTTTGGCGGACCCGGACAGCGACAGGGTCGGATAGAAATTCCGGCGCTCGATGGTGACGCCCAGTTCCCCGGCCCGCCGGTCCGCAACTGATTTTCGCACGGCGGGCGTACGATCGGCGAGCGCCGCAAAGTCCGGTTCCTCCGGCGGCACGCCGGCTTCAAGCCCGCCCACCGCGCGAACCTCGCCGTCGTCCCGCCCGCCCAGCGCGCGGCGCAGTTCCTGCTGCGCGACCCGCACGGCGCGCCGCGCCTGCCGGACATCGAAATCGGCCTCGTGGGCCTGAGCCTTTGCGCGCAAAAATGACCCCTTATGCTCGCGGCCGGCGTCAAACCTCGCGCGGACCAGATCGACGTTCTGCTTGCGGCGGTCCGCGATTTTTTCCGCCAGCGTCAAAAATTCCTGCGCGTGCAAAAGGCGGGCGAAGGCCGACCGAAGATCGATCTGCACATCGGCCGACGTTGACGCGAGGTCCGCCCGCGCCGCGTCGAGCGCGGCCTTCGCCTTCGCTACTTCCGGCTGGTCGGTCAGGCCGGGGAACAGGCGCTGGCTGGCGGAAAGGCTGTAGGCATACTGATCGCCGGAGGCGGACGAATGAGACCGCGAGTAATCGACGCCTCCATCCAGATCCGGCCAGTACTCGGCCCGCCCGGACCCGACCGCCGCCGCGGCCGATCGAACCGACGCTTCGGCCGCCCGAAGGTCCGGATGCCGCGCGCGGGCTTCGCGCGCGCATTGCTCCCAACTCACATCGCCGGCCCAAGCCACCATCGCCCCGAATGCGACGGCAGCGCCGACCGCAAACGTCCTTGCGATCTTCATCGACAATGGTAATATCACAAACTTTCAAATCTGGCGATTCAAAACCGCCCAAAGGGGAGACGCATCCTATGAATACCATCTTGCTCTTGGTTTTCTCAAATGTGTTCATGACCATCGCATGGTACGGGCACCTGAAATACAAATCGCACGCGCTCGGGGCCGTGATCCTGATCAGTTGGCTGATCGCGCTGCCTGAGTACATGCTCCAGGTGCCCGCGAACCGGTTCGGCCACGGGGCGTTCACGGCGCCTCAGTTGAAGATCATCCAGGAGATCATCTCGATTTCGGTGTTTGTTCTCTTCTGCATGACGTACCTCAGGGAACCGATCCGGTGGAACTACGTGGTCTCGTTCCTCCTGATCGTCGCCGCCGCCTTCTTCGCCTTCGCCGATCTGCCCCGAATGCCGGCCTAACTTTTTTTGCCTGACATCTCCTCCTGAAGCTGGTCGGACCAGGGGTCGGAGGCGGCGGGGCCGGCCGGGGCGCCTTTGAGGACTCGGTCGATCTTGGTCGAGAGTTCCGCGAGCGTGTAGGGTTTGAGGAGGAAGGATTTCAGGCCGAGCCGGAACATGGCGTCGGTGTCGCCGCGGATCGAGTAGCCGGTCGTCAGGATGGCCTTGACGTCCGGGCGGATCTTGCGCATCTCCGCGAAGGTTTCAAGCCCGTTTTTTCCCGGCATCTTCATGTCCACGATGACAAGATCGATCTCGGCCCGGCGCTCCTGAAAGATGCGGATCGCCTCGTCCCCGTCCTTTGCGGAGTGAACCATGTATCCGATTTCGCTCAGGAGTCGTGCCGTCGTTTGCAGCACGGACGGCTCGTCATCGACGACGAGGACGGTCGCCGTGCCGGGCGCCACCTTTTCTTCGGCCGACATTTTGACGAGCGCGGCGTCGGACTCGAACGCGGGAAAATAAAGATGGACCGCCGTCCCCTTGCCCTCTTCGCTGTCCAGCTCCAGGTACCCGCCGTGGGCCTTGACGGTCTTGTAGGCCATCGTGAGCCCCAGCCCGCTTTTGCCCTGCGCCTCCTTGGTGGTGAAAAATGGTTCGTAGGCGCGGCGCAGAACCTCCGGCTTCATCCCGCCGCCCGTGTCGCGGATGGTCAGTTTCACGAGCCGGCCCGGCGGCAGGCCCGGCCGCATCTCCCGAAACGCATCGTTGGGCGAGAAGGCCGAGGTTTCGACGGACAGCACGCCGCCCTGCGGCATCGCGTCCATGGCGTTCAGGCTGACCGCCATCAGCGCCTCCTCGAGATGTTCCTGCGACCCCACGATCGGCGGCACGGCATCGGCCACGGCAAGCTGGATCTTGATCTTCGCGGGAACGGTCCGCTTCAGTGTCTGGAAAAATGCGCGCGCGAATTCATTGACGTCCATCTGGACCCGCGAGGCCGGCGCGTCGGCCGATCCGCCGGCGCGCGCGAACGCGCGGAGTTCCTTGATGACCGCCGATCCTTTCTGGACCAGCGCCTCGATCTGGGAAGCCGATTCGACGAGCTTTCCGTCCTGGGCGACCATCCGGATCAGGGTCGCGTAGCCTTGAATCCCGAGCAGCAGGTTGTTGATCTCGTGGGCCACGTCGCTGGAGAATTTGTCCAGAATCTCCATCTTCTGCGCTTCGTATAATTTCTGCGCCGCCTTCTTGCGCTCGGTCACGTCCCGGAAGAAGGCGCAGGCAAAGAGTTTGTCCCCGAGGGTCAGGCCGGTCAGCAGCGCCTCGCAGCGGATGTTCGACGCGCCGGCGCGCATCGCGGTGACTTCGATGGCCGTGCGCTCGAGCCTCTGCGCGGGATCCTTTTCGAAAAACCGGGTCAGAATTTTCCGGAACGCCTCGCGCTGCGGCTCGATCAGCACCTCCTCCAGCGGCATGTCCATCGCCTGCTCCTCGCCGATCCGAAAGAGCCGGGCGGCGGCCGGATTGAAATGCGTGATCCGGCCCTTCTGGTCCGCGCCGACGACGGCCTCGCGGGTCGACGCGTAGATGTGAGTCAAAAATCCCGCCGGGTCGGCGGTCGTCACGTTTGCCATGATCTTAAACGCCATCATTCTTGACACGCGATATTTTGTAAAGGGTTTCTCTGACCAGCGCATTCAGCCGCGCGAGGTTGTAGGGCTTTTCGAGCGTCGGAATGTTGTTTGACTCGACGAATTTCCGCGGCTCCGGGCTCATCACGTCGCCCGTGCTCAGGATGAACGCCGGCAGAAGTTCCGGCCGATGATTTTCGACGTATTCGTAGAGCGCCTTCCCGTCCTTCTCCGGCATTTTCAAATCGACGATCAGAAGGTCATAGCGCCGCTCCCGCAGGCGTTCGACCGCCTCATCCACCGAGGAGGCGGCCGTCACGCCGTAGCCCTGCCCGGTCAGATGACGTTTCAATACATTGCGAATCGACTCTTCATCGTCCACCACCAGAATCCTCGCATGGCCACGGCCGGCCGGCGTCCCTCCCTGCGCATCGACCCTCTCCGGCGGCGGGACGAGGCCGGCGGGCGCCACCGGCAACTCGACGATGAAGCGGGTGCCCCGGCCGGCCTCGCTGTCCACCGAGAGCACGCCTCCGTGCTCGGCGACGATGCCGTGGCTGATGCTGAGGCCCAATCCCGTGCCCCGGCCCACATCCTTCGTGGTGTAGAAGGGATCGAAAATCCTGGAAAGCTGTTCTGCCGGGATCCCGGAACCGGAATCTTCAATGATCATCCAGATGTGAGAGCCGGTGTGCCGGCTGCGTACCGCCACGCGGCGCGTTCCGGAGACCGGTTTCACCGCATCCAGCGCGTTGTTCAAGATATTGAAGAACACCTGCTGAATCTGGTTCGGATCGGCCATCGCCGGGGGAAGGCCCGGATCCAGCCCGGTTTCGATTGACACATTTTCTATTTTGAACTGATGCTTCATCAGCTCCAGCGTGTCGTTCATCACCCCGTTCAAATCGCAGTTCAGCCGGGCCGGCTCCCATTTCCGGGCGAAGGTCAGAAGGTTCTGGACGACGCGGGCGCACCGCGCCGCCTCTTTTTCGATCATGTCAATGTCGCTTCGGACGCCGGACATGCTCCTTGAGTGCCGGATGAGCTCGGCGTAGCCGAGGATGCCGGTCAGGGGATTGTTGATCTCATGGGCGATCCCGGCGACGAATTGCCCCACCGCCGCCATTTTGTCGGCCTGCCGAAGTCTCTGTTGCAGCCGTTGCTCCCGGTCGGCGGCGGCCCTGCCTTCGGTCATGTCTCTCGAAATGGTGGAGTAGTATTCAATGTCCCCGGTACCGTTCCGATGCGCGACCAGGACCATCAGCGTGGGAATGGAGCGACCGCCCAGGCTCCTGAATTCTATTTCCCCGCGCCAGAATCCCCGCCGGCTGACCGCCGGGAGGATCTCGCCGACGAATTGCGCATCGAGTTCCGGCGGGTGGAACTGCCTCATGTGGTACTTCCTGACATTCTCATCCCAGCCGACGCCGAGAAGTTCCCGCCCTGCGGCGTTCATGTAGAGCGCGTTGCCCTTCGGGTCGGCGATCGCCACAATGTCCGGCGTCGACTCAAGGATCGCGGTCAGGCGCTCGAACCGCGCCGCCTGACGGCCTTCGTGGACCAGATGCGCTCCGAGGATCAGTGTGATGGCGAGCCCCACGAACAGAACCATGAGCGACTGCGTGCGGTCCAAGGTCGCGTCGAAGGCGGGAAGCGACGCGTAGTGGACCGACCACTCCCTGCCGTAGGCGTTGATATGGACCGTGGAGACAAACAGCGGGGGGCGGCCGGTATCCTGCCGGCCGAAGCAATGGTCGGCGTCATACAGAAGCGTGGTCCCGTTCATCTCGCGTCCGTCGAATATCTCAAGGTCGATGTCCCGGATGCTGTCGCCGAGAATGCCCCGCATGAGATCGTTCATCCGGTACGGGCTGTAGACAAATCCCTCCAGCGCCGCCCAGCGTTCCTCCGTCGTTTCTGCCGGCGCGTTCCTTCGATAGAACGGCACGTACATGAGAATGCCGTGCTGAATGTCCGTTTCGGTCTCCTGAACGAGACGGACCTTCCCGGAAATGGTCGGTGCGCCGGAATCGACGGCCATCGACATGGCCCGGCGCCGGACGGTCTCCGATAACATGTCGTATCCGAAAGCGCGAAGATTACGTTGGACGAAAGGCTCCAGGTAAATAATGGAAGTGTAGACGGAACGTTCGCCGGCGGGCCAAATATGAAAGTTCGGGTACCCCTCGGCCCGGATTTTCGCGACAAACGAATCTTTTTCCTCCGGCCGAATCCATTTGGCATATCCGACACCCTGGATTCCCGGAAAATTCTCCTCGAGCTTCAGGGTGGTGACGTAGTCCCGCCACTCGTCCCGGTCGACCGTATGAGATCCCCTGAAATGCCCCACGCCGCCGCGCAGGACGAGTTCGTGGTCGAGGAGCCGCTTCCTGATGGCGAGATTGGTCCGCTCGACATGGGCGTCGAACCGGTCCCGGGCGAGTTGGAGTTCCTGCTCCTGCGTGAAGTTCCACGCCACGATCGTTCCGATGACATCGAGCAGCAGGATGACCACAGCCGCCATCCGGCCGACCCGCAGTCGGCGGGGCCGGCGTTTGCCCATGGACTTCATACCAGCGGGATGGGTTTAATGCCGCGTCGAGTGGCGTCGTACTTGAACCGGACCCACGAGAGGGCCTCGGAGACGTAATAGGTGGCCGGCCCGATGAGAATGCGGACGCCGCGATGGACGCGGCCGCGCACATCGAGTTCGCCGTCGGTCCGGTTTTTCATCGAGTCGATGAAGCCCTCCTCCTCCTGCTGGATTTTTTTCAGGCGCGTGCAGAGCACGATGACGGTCTTGGCCAGCTTCAACATCTGCCGGCCCTCGTCGGTCATCGCCTGCTCCTGGAGCGCCTCCGAGGAGAGGCCGAACCGGTTCAGGGCGGCCTCCGCGTCGTCCAGCGCCTTCTGCGCCGCCTGACGGCGCGCCTTGAGTTTGGTCAGCGCCATCAGGTTCTGGCCGGTGACGCCCAACTGGACCACGGTCGATTCGCCCGACCCCGCGCCCAGATCCCGGACCTCCACGCGCGCGCCCGCGTAGATTCGGCCGCCGATCACAACCCCGCGGCCTTCCGTCACCACCACGGCGTCCCCGCCGGCCAGCTCGCTGTTCACGGCGCTCTGCGTTTTCAAAATCCCGCCCGCGATCACCGTCGCCTGCTCCACGAACTTCGCCGTCACGTCCCACGCCGCCTGCACCATGCCGCGGCCCGAACCCTGCACGCCCTTACTGATGTAGATGCTCCCGTCGACGGCCCGCACCGTCGCGGCCTCCACGCCACCCTCGATCACGATGTCCTTGTCCGCCTGGATCGACAGCCCGCTCCGGACCCAGCCGCGGATGGCCAGCTCGCCCGGAAAGAGGATATGGCCGACCGAGATGTCGGCGTCCCCGGGAACGACCATCAGATTCTCGACGTCGATCCGGTTCCCGTCGATCACCACGCGGCCCGGGCATTTCGCGTAGAAGCATCCCTCATGCGCGTCCAACGACACGTTCTTGCCGACCGCCGGCGCGATCGGTTTGCCTGCACCGGCCGCAATGTCTCGTCCGTGGACGTCCCGGCCGGGCGTACCGGGGACCGGCGGCAGAAGCCGTGCGATTTTCTGACCGTTGGCAACCGTTGCCAGCTCGGAAAACGGAATGGCGACGGCGGACGCCGGCACGGCCACGGGCGGCGGCGCGGACGGCTGCTGAGGGACGACCGCCAGGCGGCCGTCTTTGCCCGGCTGCATGGGAATGCCTTTGGCGACCTGATATCCGGTGACGCCGGTGACGCGCCCGGATTCAACGGCCTTTTCGACGGCCGCGTCATCCAAGCCGAAGACGACGCTCTGCTCCTGCAGAATTTTCCGGACCTGTTCGACCGTCACCGGCAGCCCATCGCCTGTCGCCGGCTCGATGTCGACAACCGCCCGCATGCCCTGGTCCAGCACCCGGACCTTGCACGTGCCGGGCGCGGGCGGAAACCCCAACAGATGCACGAGCCGGGGGCCGAATCGGCGGGACATTTCGCGGATTTCGGTGAAGGCCTCCTCCGAGGGCCCGGACTTGTTGAACATGATTTCCTTAAATTCCGAATCGACGTCGAGGTTGCCCTCCGTCGCGGACAGGCCCGCAAGGACATTGCACAGCTTGTCCTCGAGTTCGAGGATTTCCTCGGGCCGGAGCGCGCGGCCGGTCACAAGTCCGACCCGCCTTCGGGTTCGCGCCGGTCTTCCTGCGCCATCCGCGCCGCCAGGCCGCTGCCGCGCGGGCGGCGATGGCCGTCGCCGTCGGCGAATTCGGAAGCGTCGTCGATCGGCGCCTGCGGGGACGGTTTTTTCGGATCCAGCACCGCCCGTATTTTTCTGACGAGGGTGTTCGAATTGAACGGCTTGGCCAGGTAATCCGCCGCGCCCGCCCGGACCGCGGCCATGACGGTGTCGCGGTCGGCGACGGCCGTCATCATCACGACGGGGATGTGGCGGGTGGTCGGATTGGCATGGAGGCGCCGGCAAACTTCCAACCCGTCCAGGCCGGGCATTTTGACGTCCATCAGCACCAGCGCCGGATTGAACTCGGCGACGTGTTCAAACGCCTGCTGCCCGTCATCGGCGGAGTCGGCCTCGAACCCGGCCTGGCTGAGCAACAGCACTGTCGTGATCCGCACCGACATCTCGTCGTCCACCACCAAAATCCGGCAGGGATCGGCCGTCATGCGCGCCTCACCATTACATCCCGAATCACTTGCGCCAGATGGCCCATGCTGTACGGCTTTTCCACGATCCGCACGCCCGTTTCCTCAACGAATTTCCGCGGCTCGTCACTCAGCACGTCCCCCGTGCTGAGAAGAAACGACTCCAGAAGTTCCGGATGATGCCGGGCGATGTGCCGGTAGAGAACCGTTCCGTCCTTGTCTGGCATTTTGAAATCCACGATGAGGGCGTCGAACACCTGCGTTTTCAGGGCGTCGATGGCCTCATCCACCGATCCGGCGGCGATGACACGGAAGTCGCGGCCGCCAAGGTACCTTGACACCGTCTTTCGAATCGACGCCTCGTCGTCCACCAGAAGAACCGACGCTTTGTTTTCCCCGTCCCGGACGCGACGTTCCGGACGATGTTCAACGTCAGATGGAGGAAGACCGTCGGGCAATTCGACCGTAATCGTGGCGCCACGCCCCTCCTCGCTCTCCGCCCGGATGGTTCCCCCATGCTCGGCGACGATGGCGTAACTGACGCTGAGCCCCAGGCCCGTGCCCTGCCCGACCTCCTTGGTCGTGAAAAACGGATCGAATATTTTCTTGAGGTTCTCCCTGGCGATTCCCGGCCCCGAGTCCTGAAAGACAATCCGGACGCGCCCGTCGGTTTTGCACGTCTGGACCCTCAGGCGCCGCGGGCCTTCCGTTTTCTTCAACGCGTGGTGTGCGTTTTGCGCCAGATTCAGGAAAACCTGCTGGATCATGTCGCAGTCCACCCGGATCGGAGGCAAGTCGGAACACATCAGGGTTTGAACTTCGATGCTGTCCAACCGCATCTGGGCCGAACAGAGTTCCAGAACATTTTCGAGGTGATTGTGAATGTCACAGAGACTCCTCTGCGGGTCTCCTTTCCGGGCGAACGTCAGCAGGTTCTTCACGATCCTGGCGCACCGCTCGGCCTCTTTGGCTATGGCCGCAACGTCGGCCTTGCACTCCCCCAGATTCTGGGAATTTTGGACGAGTTCCGCGTAGCCCAGGATGCCCGTCAGTGGATTGTTCAGCTCGTGGGCGATCCCGGCGATGGTCGTCCCGAGGGCCGACATTTTTTCGGCCTGGTGAAGATGTTGTTGAAGCGCCCGTTCCCTCGTTTCGGCGGCCCGGCGATCGGTCAGGTCTCTCGAGATGGTCGAGAAGTAATCAACGCCTCCACTCGGGTTGCGATGCGCGATCAGAATCATGGAGGTGGGAATGACCCGCCCGGCCCGGCTCTGAAACTCCATGTCCCCGGCCCATATCCCCTCCTGGAAAATCGCCGGGAGCGCCGTCCGCGTCAACTGCCGGTAGCCCTCGCGGCTGTGGAATTCTTTGATGCGCAGTTTGGAAACATCCTCATTCTCTCCGATTCCCAAGAGCACCCTCCCGGCCCGATTGACGTAAAGAATGCGTTCTTCCGGAGTGGCAATAGCCACAATGTCCGGCGTCGCGTCGAGGATGGCGATCAGGCGCTCAAATCTCTCCGTCTGGCGGCCTTCATGGGCCAGATGCGCGCCCAAGATCAGTGTAATGAGCAGTCCCACGGCCAGCACCATGATCGATTGCCGGCGGTCCAACGTCGCGTCGAACGCCGGAAGAGAGTAGTAATGAAGCGTCCAATCGCGTCCATAGGCGTTGATATGGGACGTGGACCGAAACAGCGGCCGGGCGCCGGTGTCCGCCAGGCTGAGCGGTGGCGCGGCGTCGAAGAGAATCGCCTCCTCCTGAATCTCCCGGCCGGCGTCGGAGACGCCGGCACTTGGGGCGCCGGAGGCGCTGACCCGGCCGTCGTAGATTTCGAGACAAATGTCCTTGATGCTGTCGCCGAGGATGCCGCGCATGAGGTCTTTCATCCGGTACGGGCTGTAGACAAACCCGACCAGCGCCGCCCGGCGATCCTCCACGGTTTCGGTGGGCGCGTCCTTTCGATAGAACGGCACATACATCAGGATGCCGTGCTGGATGTCCGTCTCGGTTTCCTGAACCAATTTGACCTTCCCGGAAATGGTCACCATGCCGGAGTCTCTTGACAGGGACATGGCCTGGTTCCGGACAGGTTCCGCCCACATGTCATACCCAAAGGCGCGAAGATTTCGTTTGACGAACGGCTCGAGATAAATAATGGAAGTGTAGGCGGGACGATCGCCCTCCGGCCAGATCCGGTACTTCGGAAACCCTTTGGCGCGGAAGCTCGCCTCATGGGCCGCCTTTTCCTCCGGGCGAACCCATTCGGCAAATCCAACGCCCTGAATCCCGGGAAAATTTTCCTCCAGCCTCATGTTGGCGATGAAGTCGCGCCATTCCGTCCTCTCCACCCGGGCGGAGCTTCTGAACAATCCAACCCCAGACCGGAGGACCAGTTCATGATCAAGAAGCCTTTTTCTGATCGCCAAGTTCGCGCGTTCCACATGGGCGTCAAATCTGTCCCGGGCGATTTCGAGTTCCTGCTCCTGTGTGAAATGCCAGGCCACGATGGTTCCGACGACGTCGAGAATCAAAATAGCGATGGCGATGAGCCGTCCGATCCGTATACGCGCTTGGCAGACTCTATTGATCTTCATCACCGCCCCCCCCCACCCCTCAACTACTTGGAGATCAGAAGGTTGGGATTTCATGATCATAAATCCAAAATGTGCCAGGGGCGACATATATATATGGAGAGGAGGCTTCCGATTTTCATTTCGTGGCCTCCGCAGAGTGTCGCAGGGCCGGCAGATACTGCGGCAGAACGTCCAGCAACTCCTTCATATCCGTTCCCTTCTGAAAAAACGCGTCGGCGCCGGCCTTGAGAACCGCCTTCTCGTCCTTGACGTAGCCGGACATGGCGAGAATCTTGATGCCGGAATAGTCCGGCACCGACTTCAGGCGGTAAATGACCTCAATGCCGTCCATTTTCGGCATCAGAAGATCGAGGATCAGGACGTCCGGGAGGGCATGTCCGATGTGGAGGAGCGCCTCGACGCCGTTGTCGGCGGTCTGGATCGTCACGTTCGGAAACCGGGCGAGAATCCGGCGGGGGAGCGTCTTCAGGATGGATATCTCGTCATCGACGATCAGGATGCGGGGGACGCGGGATTGGAGTTCCGGCGGCACGGGAAAATGCTGGTTCCGGAGCATCCGGGCGACTTCCTCCCGGCGGAACCGCGCATGCCCGCCGAGGGTCTTGATGGCCGGAATCTTCCCGGTATGGACCCAGTCCGCCACCGTCACCCGGTTGACTTTGAACATCCGGCAGATGTCACGCGTGGACAAAAGCTCCGCCTCTTCAGCCATCGTACCGCCTCCCCGCCACCCTCCAGCGCCGGGGTTACTATTCTCTAATATCAAACATTTCTAACAATGTCAACTAAAATTTCAATATTGGGGTCAGGGCGGCAGGGGCGGGCGGCGGGCGTTGACGAGGGCGTCGTTGATCGTGGAGGTGGCGGCCGAGGTTGACGATTGAAGCTGGTCCGATTGGAGCTGTTCCTGCGAAAGCCGGGCGGGGGGTGCGTCCAGAATGTCCGCGGACGTTTGCGCAGCCTCCCGCTCCGCCTCGGTCGCTCCGGCCGGCAGGAAATCTCCGAGCGCGGCGTCCCGGAGCAGGTCCAGCGGCCGCCGGACCGCCCCGAGTACCGACGGCTCAGACACAACCGCTGACATCCCCTCGCCCACCGGCATCGACCGGTCCGCACGGACCGTCTCCGGCCCGCCCGTGTTGAAGGCGGCTTCCAGGAACGCGCCCAAGTCGGAGGGCTGTTGCGGCGCGAGACCAAAAAAACCCCGCAACGCAGCCGGCAGTTGACCCGGATCCACCGGCGCGACGTACCCCGCGCCTTCGTCCGTCCTCACCGCCGCGCCCGGGCCCTTCAGGTACGAAACCTCCTGGACCGTCCCCGTCACGCCGGCCACCGCGGTCGGCATGATCACGCGCGCGCGGATTTCCCGGCCGGGCGACTTGGAGGAGACGGTGCGGACGCGGCCGAAGTCGAGGAGAACCTCGACCGAATGTTCGTAGCCCTCCTGAACGCACAGGCCGACGGCGAGGTGGGTGAGGGGCGAGATTTCGAAATACACTTTTTCAAATTTCAATACGGCGCGCCCTTCGATCCCCGTGGCGATTTCGTCCCCGCGTTCGATCTCGATTCTGCCGGCGCCAGCCGCCGTCCAGCGGGTCTCGCCGCTTTTCCGGATCTCCACTTCTCCTGTCACTTCCGTGAGCTCCGCCGTCATTGGGAACCGCAACATCGACACGGGGCCGGAGCTTCCCGCCCGGAAGGCGCGCAGACGGCGCATGAGCGGCATCCGGGCCGGATGGCGGGATTCGGCTGCGCCGAATCGCTGTTCCATGCGGGTGAGGAACGCCAGAAGTTCCGGGCCGCTCATCCACTCGTCCGGATGGGTTTCGGGCGGAACGAGTCCGATATTCGCGGCGACCCGGAAGGCGTATCGCCGGCTGTTCGGAAACCAGCGCCGGAGCCAGCTTCCTTTGTATTCCAATCCCGACAGCATCACGGCCGCCGCCGCGCCATGCGTCACCGGCCGGCCGGCCTCACGCCAAAGATCCGGATCCAGCGGAACGCCCGCCTCCCTCAGATGCTCGATCTCGTGGTCCGTTCGGTCCGGACCCGCGTACCGGCGAAACCGGGCGGCGGCCCGAACCACATCGGCGACGGTGGCGGACGGCCTGACGGCCAGCGCCCGATAGAACTCCGTCGCGGCGCGGTCTTCGGCGTGGGACGCGAACGGCAGACAGAAAATCTGGACAACCCACAAAAACGCTCGGAGTAACCGGGCTGTCCCCCTCTCCCGCCATAGGCGGGAGAGGGTTGGGGTGAGGGTGGCAGGCTTCGCGCGGCGCCAATCCACCCCCCTCACCTCAATCCTCTCCCCCCTGCGGGGGGAGAGGAGGTGAATAACCACTGCGTGCTTCACAAATCCACCGACATTTTAAACCGCAGGAATTCCTCGTGGCTGCGGTTCAGGCCGTAGGCCGGGCCCGGGACGAACATGCCGAGCTGCAGGAGATAGCGGAGGTCGGCGAGAGGTTTCCAGGAAAGTTGCGCATCGTATTCGTGGCCGATGTTGTCTCCGAGTCCGCCGGGCGACACGTTGTACACCGGGTCGGACGTCGGGCCGGCTTCGTCTTCGGCGAGGAAATAATAGTAGGTCAATTGCAGGGTGCAGTCGTTGAGCGCCATGTGCGAGCTTCGGGCAAACGGCCGGACGCTGAATCCCGATTTGAAGGCGTGCAGGTTCGCCAGGGCCGGCGCCAGCGCCACGCCGAGATTGAGTCCGCCGAATCCCCGGAACACCGTGTCCCGCCCCGCCGTCGATCCGCCGCTCGAGGAGAACACGTTGCCGATCCGGTCCCGGTCACCCGACGCGCCGGCAACTTCGGCGAAAATCGAGGGCGCAAGATCCGTGCCGCCCACAAAAAACTGCATCCCGAGATCGTAGGCCGTCGCGTAGACGCCGATCCGCTGCGTCGTGCCGAGGTGCCCGTAGGTCAGGCCCCGCTCGAGGACAAACTCGCCCCAGATCGACAGGCGCGAAAGGGGGCTGGCCTCCATCGTGAAGCCGTAGTAGCGCGAGTCGAGCTGGTGGCGCTGGCCGTTCACGGCGAAATCGAAGTTATGATCGAGGTTGAACAAGAGGTAGGCCCCGAAGGACTGGCCGCGGCGAATCTGATAGCGCGTTTCGAATCCGTAGAATTGCCGTTTCGTGCGGCCGGGGCCCGGCGCGAGGAAATCGAGGTTGTCATCGCCGGGATTCTGCCGGAGCGCCATCGCCCGGAGCGACCACCGGCCCCGGTCGGCCTGCCACGACAGGCCGTCCGCCGTGAGGCCGAACGCGAGGCCGCGCCCGACCGACACAAAGTGCCGGCCGAGCCGCAGGCGGTGGCGGAAATGCGCGGAGAAGGCGCGTTCCCAGTAGAGCATTTCGATTTTGGGCTGGATAAAATCGCTGCCGCGGATCGCCGGAGAATTTTTTTTCGTCTCGGTGTATCGCGCGGCCGACCGGAAGTAGAATTTGCTGGTCCGCGGCGCGTTCTGGACCAATGCGTACACCCGGCCGTCATACACCCACGCGTGGTCTTCCGCGTCGGCCACGGTGTCCTGCCGGTCGTTGTCGTCCGAGGTCGTATAGGTCGTCGAAATCGTCGAGCCGATGTCGAGGAGCCATCCGCGCCGCCGGCTCGCCCCGAGCCCATCCTCGGTCCGCCGCAACTCGTCCACGGATTCGACCCGCTCGCGCCGCCGGTCCTCGCCCGACATCTGGGCGGCCGCCGGGGCGGGCAATAGGCAGAAGACAAGAAGCAACAGGTAAGCGGGGAACGGTACCCCCCCTCTCCCGCCGTAGGCGGGAGAGGGTCGGGGTGAGGGTGGCAGTCTCCGGTCGTCGTCATCTGCCCCCCTCACCTCAATCCTCTCCCCCCTTCGGGGGGAGAGGAGGTGAATAGACAGATCAATTCTCATAATACGCGTAGACAACCTTTCGGCCTGATGAAGACGAGATCAGCCAGTCTCGCAGGTCTCGGAGGAAACCAAACGGCGGCCGATTCGCGCCGGGCCACCAGCGTCGTATCAAGCACGCCGCCGGATACGCCGCCAAGCCGCCGCTTCCGCCGCTCGCCGTGAAGAGAAACGCCCGGAACTCGCCCGGCGCCGGCGTGTACACGTACTCGGGCGACGCACGAAGATCCACGACCGCGCCCGAGACGAGATCCTGCAGCGTCAGCGGAATGTCCGGCGGGATGGATTCGATCCCCTGCGCGCGGATCGTGACCTCGCCCTCGGCGTCGGTGCCGACCTTCAGGCGCCACGATCGCGCGTCTGTCGGCGCGCGGTACACGGCGCTGTAATGCTCGCCGGCCTCCTCCCATCCGACCCAGATGCCTGTGGGGGCTGAGGGCGCTTTGGGCGCGCGCGAGGACCGGCTCCGGACGCCGGCCTCCGTCTGCCGGTTGGCGTCGCCCCGTTGATTGACGACTTCGAACCGCACAGACCAGTCATACGCTCCGGTAGCCAAAGAGGGCGCGGAAAATCCGGCGCCCGGCGGCGCGAGCGACGCATACGGCGGGACCAGCATGGTGCAATTCTGCGCGGCGTACAGCCACAGGCCCTTGAACGGCTCCAGTGCGGGGTTCGTCACCGTGGCGCCGGCGAGGCTGGGGCCGTGGATATATCCGGTTTCGGGTTTGTAGTAGTAAACCTCGCCGTCCCGAAGCAGGCCGTTGGTGATCGCGGCCGAATAGGTGTAGGTCGATCCGGCGGTCGAGACGAATTTCAAATCTTTCACGAGAATTTTAAATTTAAACGGATTGCCGATCTGGTTCCATCCGGAAAACAGCGCGACCGGCACCGTGTCGTAGCGTGTCGTATCGCTGAGGGCCGAGGTCTGCGCGGTTTCCTGAATGTCCTTCGACGTCGAATCGGTCAGTCTGGCCCAGTAGCCGTATCCGGCCGAGAAGGCGGAGGTCAGGGACAGCGCGGAATATTTTTGCAGGATCGGATCCTCCTCGCCCGAGGAAACCTCGGGGTTCCAGCGAAAGAGCTGGGAGGCGGAGAAGGTGACGCCGAATTCGTTCAAATCGCGGACAAGGCTGTCCGCCGTGTATGTGATTTTGTGCAGGGGAAACGGGAGAGAAAACAGGGCCCACTGATCGGGCGCCGTCAGAAAGGAGTCGACCGGCGCCTTCACATCCGCAAAATCGACCAGCAGCGTGAGTTTGCTGTTCTGCAGCGTGATGTACTTGATCGAAAATCTCGCCGCTGCGTCGCTGTTGGGCCGGGAATTCGGCGTCGTATTGTCGGCAAAGGCCGTCTTGCCTTTCGCGCCGGGCCACGGATGGGACGAGGTGGCGACATAGGACCCGCTGAGCTTGCCGATGTCGGTCCCGTCGGCCTCCTCAAGGTCGAGCCGCCGGAACTTGACGACCGTCGTGTTGTTGACGTCGTTGTTCGTGATCGTTCCCGTATCCTGGTCAATGTGCCAGATGAGCAGCCCCACGCCCGCGGCCGTGTCGGGATCGCCGGCGCCCGGGTAGCGGAACTCGAGCAGAAAATATTCGGACGTGTCGCCGGCCGCGGCGAGGATTTTATAGATGCGGGAGTCAGATTCGACCGGGTTCATCGTGACGTAGGTTGTCGTGTCGATCTGCACGGTATCGCCCCAGTTCAAGTACTCCCGGCTCCACGGGTCCATCCACGTCGGGCTGTCGCCGAGAATGGGCGCGGCGGCGCCCTGAAAATTTCCGTTGCCGAGGAGTGTCCAGTCGCCATTGCCGCCGTCGGCCGACGTCGTGTTGTAGAGGTCGGGCAGGCCCAGCTCGTGGCCGAATTCGTGGCAGAACGTGCCGAAAAAGCTGATCGAAAGCGACGAGGTGAGCTTGTAGGTTTCGAGCGGCGTGATGATCGCGTAGCCCACGGTCTCGTTGGTCTGCGTGTCCGTGAACGGCATGGACGAAATGTTCTGCACCTTGGTCTGAAGGTCTCCGGTCTTGCTCGTAATGGATTTGCCGGGCCCAGCATGAAAGAGCGTCACGCTGTGGTACTGGGAAAAGTCGACGTAGGTGTCGACGCGCGCCAGGACTTCCCGCACAAGCAGGATCAGGCCGTTCGTATCGGTGCGCATCGTGTAACCGGCCTTCGTGTCCGACACGGTCACCATGAGCGTATCGAAGACGGTGTAGGCCAACTGCATTTTTCCGTACGAGATCCGCCGGTAAAACGTGTCGGCGCGGTCGAGCAGGACGCGCGCGTAGTTGCCGAGCGTGGTCGTATCGGCATGAAACACGCCGGTGTCGGCCGTCAGAGACGTCGACGCCTGCTGGAACTGCACGAGGAACGCGGCGATCCTGGCGGTCCCGGCGGGCGTGACATTGGCAAACCCGGGCGCGGCCTGAGCGGCGCAGACCGGCCACAGGCAACAGGCGATCGGCCAGAGCAAGATCGTGCGGAACCCCGTCCTGAAATGCTTCGACATTTGCTTATTGTATATATCGGAAAAAAGCCTCAAAAAAACAAAAAAACCGGAGGCCCGCTTCTTCGCGGACCCCCGGTCGATGTATCTTGAAGGTACCCTAGTTCAGCCTCAAACCGCTTCCATCGGAATCGGATACGGCGGCGGCGGCGCCAGCGGCGCCACGTAACCGCACCCGTCCGGCTCACAGCCGGCTACAAACGTGTTGGTGCCTTCCGGCGGAATCGTACACTGACTCGTCGCCGGATCGTAGGTCGTGCCCGGCGGGCAATCGATCATCACGCTGCCCGGAGGCGGCGGCTCGGGAGATCCCGGCGGAGGCGGCGGCGCGTCCGGTGGAGGTGGCGGCGCCACTTCCATGCCCGGCGGCATCACCGCGTACTGCGACTCGTTCGGAATCGTCACCGTTCCCGAGGTGGCATCGACTTCCGATCCCGGCGGGCAGGTCCATGCGACGGTTCCGTCCGGATTCGCCTGGACATCCGGCGGCAGGACCGCCGACTGGTACTCGTTCGGAACCGTCATCGAGCCCTCGCCAAACTCCGTGCCCGGCGGCGCCACAAACGTCACGGCGCCGTCCGGTCCCACCGCCACGTTCGGCGGCAGAACTTGGTACGTCTGGTCCGGCGGGATGACGCAGGTGCCTGTGGCCGGATCGTACGTCGCGCCCGGAGGGGGCGTAACGGTTACCGATCCGTCCGGATTGCATGAAGCTCCGTCCGGCATCACCATCGCCGAGTACTCCTGCGGGATCGTGAACGTGTTGGAATTGGCGTCAAACGTGGTGCCTTCCGGCATCGCGCACGTCACCGTGCCGTCCACGGGACTGACCGTGATGTTCGGCGGCAGTACCGCGCCGGCCTCGGCCGGCGGCAGAACGACCATGGGCGGCGGAGGCGGCGCCCCCGGCGGAACATCCGGCGGAGGCGGAAACTCCGTTCCCGGCGGCATCGTGCAGGTACACGTGCCGGCGTTCGGATCGAAAGACATCGGCACCGTCGCGTACGTCTCGCCGAAGGTTTCGGGCGGCATGACGCACATGGGCGGCGGCGGGGGAGGCGGCTCCGCGCCTGGCTCGAGCGGAGGCATGGGCGGCAGAGGCGCCATCTGGACGCCGTCGGCCGGTGTTCCCACATCCACCGCGATCGCATACGCGGGCGGCGGCGGGGGCGCTTCTCCCGGAGGCATATCCAGGGGCGGCGGCGGCGGAGGCGGCGCGTAACCCTCGACGTCTCCGGCCGGCACCAGTTCCCCGGTCCCGGTGTTCTCGCAAATCATCGCCGTGCCTTCCGGCGGCATCGTGAATTCGCCGGAATTGGCTTCATAGGTACAGCCCGGCGGAACTTCGCAGGTGCAGGACCCGTCCGGATTCACCGTGACTTCCGGCGGCATCACCATCGGCGTGTACTCGTTGGGAATGGTGCAGGTCCCGGCGTTCGGATCCACCGTCCATGCGGCGTCCCCGGCCGTCGGATAGGCCATCGTGCAGGTACCGGCGTTCGGGTCGAACTGCATGACCGGCGCGATATCGCCCGGCGGGGGCAACGGAGCTCCCGGCGGAATCGTCTCGCATCCGGTGATGGCGGCCTGAACTTCCGATGTCGGCGGGATCGCAAACGTCCCGGCGTTCGGATCGATGTTCGTACACTGGATCGTCAGCGCGCCGTCCGGCTGAACCGTACAGCCTTCCGGCATCACAGCGGGCGCGCCTTCGGGCGGAACCATGAACGTTCCCGCATTGGGATCCATGGTGGTTCCCTCGGGACACGTCATGGTCATCGTCCCATCGGGATTGGCCACCACGCCCGGCGCGGGTTCGGCCATGTAGGGCGGGCAGTCCGGAGCGGGGCAGGTGATCGTTCCGTCCGGGGGATTCATCGTCGCTTCCGGGGGACACTCGCACGTGACGCTCCCGTTGGCGTTGATGTCCACGTAAGGCGGCACATAATCCGCAGTGGCATCGGGCGGAATCGTCACGGTGCCGGCGGCCGGATCATACTGGGTGCCCTCGGGGGCCACGCAGTTGATCGCGCCGTCCGGCGCATAGGTCATATCCGGCGAGGGCAAGAACATCCCGCCGGCGCCGTCGGTCGGCATGGTCATCTGACCGGCGTCCGGATTGTACGTCGTCTCGGGCGGCATCTCGCAGGTGCAACTGCCGTCCGGATTGACGGTCGCATAATCCGGGCAGACCATCTCGGAGCCTTCCGGCGGCAGCGTGAACTCGCCGGAGTTGGCGTCGAAGGTGGTTCCTTCCGGACATGCAAGGGTACACGATCCGTCCGGCGCGATGTCGACGCCCGGCGGAACGGTGGGACAATCCTGAGGCGGATAGTTCAACGATCCCGCGTTGGGATCATAGACGGTGCCCGGAGGACACTCCACACCGATGTTGCCGTCCGGCATGACGGTCGCGTCGACCGCGGGCGCGAACGTATCGATCGCGTCCTGCGGCGGCATCGTCACCGTGCCGGCTTCTGGATTGACTTCACACGTCGGCGGCAGCGCGCAGGTCACCGCTCCGTCCGGAGCGACCGCCACGTTGTCGGGACAAACCATGCTCGCCTCGGCGGGCGGCAGCGTGACGGTCCCGGCATCGGGATTCATCTCGCCGCCCGGAGGCAGGCTACACATGCAGTCGCCGGTCGGCATCACCTGAACGTCCGGCGGCGTCACTGCGTACGCGCCATCCGGCGGCAGCGTGAACTCGCCGGAGTTGGCCTCGAACGTCGTGCCTTCCGGCATCGCAACCGCAACCGACCCGTCCGGCATCGGAGCGCATCCGTCCGGCATACAGGGTGGGGGCGGCGGGGGCGGAACGCCTGCGTCGGCCGGAGGCGGGGGCGGATATTCCACCGTGCCTCCGTACGGAGCGTCCGGCGGCGCGGGCGCGACTACCGCGTCCGGCGGCAGGGGCGCCACGACGTCACCTGTCGGCGTCACCGTCGTCTCAGGCGGCAACACCATCGCCGCTTCGCCGGCCGGGAACGTCACCACGGGCGGCGGGGGCGGAACATCGGGCGGCAGATACGGCGGCGGGGGCGGGGGTTCCTGGAAGGTACACCCGTCCGGGCAGCTCATGACCACCGAGCCGTCCGGCATCGGGGCGAGGCCTTCCGGCATCACCGCGTCCGCCGATTCGTATGGAACCGCCAGCGCTCCCGCGTTGGGGTCATACGTGCAGTCCGGCGGGCATGTCATCACAGCCGCGCCGTCCGCGTTGTACATGCAGTCCATCGGGTAGGCATCCACCGGCGGCGGGGGCAGTGCGCCCTCCACCATGGTGGCGTCACCGGTCGCGGGAATAAACGTGTCCGCGCCGGCGGTCGCGCCGCTGTCGTACTGCGTCATGTCGTACGACGTCGACGTGTCGGCCGTCGATTCGGCATCGGCGGTCGTGTCGGTCGGCGCGTCCATCGGGATTGCCCCTCCGAGCGCACCGGGCGCTACAATCTCGTCCAGCTTCTCGACTCTGACTCCCTTCTTCTTACCTTTACCGGGATCCTTTGGAGCCAATCTTCCACCTCCTCAAATGTGATTGTTGAAGGACATCGAAACCTCGATCGTCCCCTCCCAATCCCCCTTGTTGCCACTCGTATTTTTATCCGCAGTCACGCGGAATATCAATGAATTCGTTGTCAATATTGGCACTTCCGGAAAGTAGAGTCTGACACAGAATGCGTGTGTCCAAAGACACAGGCAAAATGTGAATAAATTCACTTTTGATTATCCACACATTGTGGATTCTGTTGCAACACAAATGTTATCAATTGGTTACAAATCAAGCACGCGCGCCCCGCAACGCCGCCCAGGACACTTGTTGTTTTGTCTTGACACATCCCCTTTAAAATTGGATTATATAGGGTCATGCCCGAAGCAGCCCAGAAACGGCTTGGACCCAAACTTCGAGACGACCTGATCCTGGTCGAGAAGATTCGCCAAGGCAAGCGGCTCCTTGTCATCAAGGACCCGCTGAAAGTTCAGTACTACCAGTTCGGCGAGCTGGAGATCACGCTCTTTCGCCTGCTGGACGGAAAGACGCCCCCGCCGAAGATCGTCGAGGAATTCAACAAGACGCACCCGGACGCCGAGATGGCGATGGACGAATTGAAGGAATTTCTCGGGGAGATCGAGAAGATGCACCTTCTGGAAAAATCGGCCGCCGAACGCAACGCCCTCCTGATTGAACGCCTCAAAGAAGAACGCAAGAACAAATTGATGAGCAAAAAGGGATCGATCCTCTTCAAGCGCTTCCCCCTGGTCGACCCGAACGACTTTTTCGACCGGATCCATCCGTACATCGCGTGGCTGTGGAGCGTGCCGAGCGTGATTTTCCAGTGTCTGGTGATTGTGGCGGCGGGGGTGGCCCTGGCGTACAACTGGGACCGGTTCATCGACGGCATCGAGGCGGTGTTTTCGTTCGGCGAGCAGACAGCGTCCAGCTTTCTGTGGCTGTGGCTGACGATCATCTGCATCATCATTTTTCACGAGCTGGGGCACGGCCTGACGTGCAAGCATTACGGGGGCGAGGTGCATGAGATGGGGTTTCTCCTGCTGTTTTTCCAGCCGTGTTTTTACGCGAACGTGACGGACGCCTACATGTTTTCGAACAAGAACCACAAGATGTACGTGACGTTCGCGGGCATCATCGCGGAATTTTTCGCCGGCGCCATCTTCTGCTTCCTGTGGCTCCTGACCGATCCCTCGACGGGCTTCAACGCCATCTGCTACCAGGCGATGACGGTCTGCAGCGTCTCGTCGGTCGTGTTCAACCTCAATCCCCTTCTCAAGTACGACGGTTACTACGCCTTTTCCGAATGGGTGGACCTGCCGAACCTCAAGCAGAACTCGGGGGACGTGCTGGAGAAGTGGCTGCAGAGGATCTACAAGCGGAAGGAGGACATCGAAGAGGACGAATTGACGATGCGGGAGCGGCGGATTTACATCTGGTACGCGATCATCTCCAACCTTTTCATGATCTCGATGCTGACGGGGCTTTTTTTCATGATCAAGGACATCTTCTTCGAGGCGGCGCCGGAACTCGGGTGCCTCGCGTTTCTCTTTGTCGTCGGGAAACTCCTGAACAGCCAGATTTCCGCGACCGTGAAATTTGTCAAGGATTTCTACCAGTACGAAAGCGCGGCCTTCGGCGCGATCAAAACGCGGTTCGTGGCGCTGGCCCTCGTCGCGTTTCTGGTGGGGCTCTGTTTTACGGTGCCGTATCCGATCGTGGTGGAGAAACAGGTGACGATCGAGGCGAGGGACCGGTGGGTGGTGCGCGCGCCGGTGGAGGGATTTCTGGAGGAGATGTACGTGAAGAGCGGAGACGAGGTGAAAAGCGAGCAGCCCCTGTTTCTGATCGCGAATCCCGAAAAGAGCCGCAAACTGGCGGACCTCGCGGCCGAGGGGCCGAAATACCAGATGCAGCGCGACCAGGCGCTCGCCACGGACGAAGTCGGCAAGCTGGCCGACATTCAGCTTCGCGAATCCCAGACGGCGGCCGAGCGCAGGGCGATTTTGCGGGACCTTGAAAAAATGAAGACCTACGCGCCGGCCACCGGCCTCTTGCTGACGACCGGCGTGGAGGAGCTGAAAGGCAAGTACTACAAGGCCGGCGACAAGATTCTGGAAATCGTGTGTCTCCGCAATCTCTATTCGGTGGTGGAACTCGAAGAGCGCGAGGCGGGGGAGGTGCGGGACCAGAAATCGGCGGCGCGGATGGGCGGCGGGGTGGAGCCGACGACGGCGCGAGTGAAAGTGAACGCGATGCCGGGCCGGCTGTTTGAGGCGCGGGTGGGCGAGGTCGATTCGTTTGCGGACACCGGCGGCGTCACGCGGAAGTTCCGCGCCAAGATCGTCATCCCCAACCCCGACTTCGACTACGGCGTCAACATCCTCGCCTCCGGCCAGATGCTGCGGCCCGGCATGACCGGCATGGCCAAGCTCGACATCGCGACCGCCACACCCGCCGGCGCCATCGGCCGGTGGCTTGCGGGATTTTTCAGAATGGATTTGTTCATGTACTGAGATGCCGCCCCAGAAAATCGCGCACCGGTTCGGCCAGAGAAAAACGATGGCGGCCCCGGTTTCCTCCTTTGCGCTCCTCTCCCAGCACCCCATCTTCTCCAAGATCCCGGAAGGGGTCCGCCGGGAGCTGGTGGCCAGCGGGAGCCTCGTGCGTATACCGCAGTATTCGCTGCTGTTTCACCAGGGCGATGAGGTCACGGCCGCCTATCTCGTCATGGAGGGCCTCGTCAAAATTTACAGGAACATGGGCGAAGCCGACCGCACACTCGGATTTATCTACAAGTCGGGCATGGTCGGCTTGGACGCGCTCCACGCCACGGACGGCCATCCCTACAGCGCCCAGGCGCTGGGCTCGGTCGTCGTCTGCGCCTTTCCCAAGGAGGCGATCCAGTCGATTCTGGCGCGCACGCCCGAGTTGGGGCCGCTGCTTCTGGCTGAAGTCACGCGCCAGTGGGAGGAGGCGCTGCACGAGCAGGACATCCTGACGCGCCGGAGCACGAACGGCCGGATCGCCGACAAGATTTTGCGGCTGGCCGAAAAGTTCGGCCGGGTCGAGGCCGCGGGGACGGTGCTCCTGCTGAAGATCACCCAGCGCGAGCTGGCCTCCATGGCCGGCACCAACCGCGAATCGGTCTGCAAGGCGCTCGTGACCTTCAAGCGGGAGGGCTCGATCGACATTCAGAACAAGCTGATCGTGGTCAAGAACAAAACCAAACTCGCCGCTTGGCCATAAGCCCGATTCTGCCGATATTATTCATATGCGGACTGCCTTTTTTCGGACAGCCTGTTTCCTGATCTGTCTGATAACTATTCACCTCCTCTCCCCCCGCAGGGGGGAGAGGACGAGCGAAGCTCGGGTGAGGGGGGTTGATTGGCGCCGAGCTAAACCGGCCACCCTCACCCCAACCCTCTCCCGCCTATGGCGGGAGAGGGGAGGGTTCCAAACGCCTCCCGCCCACGCCGAGGGGACGAGGAGACTCTCCATCACCGACGCGCTGAAGCTGGCGCAGGAGCGGAACCCCACGTTTTCAAAGGCCAGCCTAACCTACGAATCGTCGCGGCTGACGTACCTCAAGACCCTCCACGGGCTGGGCTGGGTCGAGTCGTTCACGGCGTCCAGCGACTACAAGCGGGACGAGTCGTTCAGCTATTCGAAATATTTCAACACGACCGGCGAACGCGTCAGCGCGACCCGGAGCCGGACCCTGAGCAACACGACGTCCTGGAACCTCAAACGCACGTTCGGGTCGGGCATGGCCACCGACTTTTATTCCAAGCTCACGACCAGCGACGGATCCAGCCGGTACAACGCGTTCAAGGGCGCGCTCGCGGACGACGCCAGCAGCAGATACAAATACATCACGCAGAAGTTCAATCCCGAAGTCGGCGTGAATCTCACGCTGCCGATCATCGGCAAGGACAAAAACAGCACCGACTACAGCCGGAAACAGGCGGACGCCTCGTGGGCGCAGGCCGAGATCGATTTTGAGGAGGCCAAAAAAAGCCTCGTGCTGTCCGTCCGGCAGGGATACTTTGATCTCCTCAAGTACCGGCGGATGGCCGCGCTTCGGAAAGAGGTGCTGGCCGAGGCCGAGGAACGGCTGGAGGTGACCAAGAAGCGGCTGAGTGTCGGGATGACGACCGAGATGGACGTGTCGCAGGCGGAGCTGACGGTTCTGAGAAACAGGGCGGACCTCGCCGACGCCGTTTTTTCGGAACAGCAGGCCCAGAGCCGTTTCAACAGCCTGATCGGCCTGCCGCTGGACGACTACTACGACCTGACCGACGGATTTCCCCCGGAGCCGGTCCGCGAAGTGACGATGAAGATGGTGCAAAGCCGTGTGATTTCCGCGAGCGGGGATTTGCGGCGGATGAACAAGGACATCGAAGTTTCGACGATCTCCGTCGAGCAGGCCAAGTCGAAGATGCGGCCGGCCTTCGCGTTCAAATCGAATCTTGCGCTCGAGGGCGAGCGGCGGGACCTGCCGAGGGTCCTGCGCAATCCCGAGGAGAAATATTCCTTCACGCTGACCTACGATTTTCCGTTCGGCGAAAAGGTGACGCAGAAGGCGGACTTGGAGCTGGCTGAGGCGGGCCTGAGCACGAAGGTCCTGGAGCGGGACGAACTGAATCAGAGCCTGATCCTCGACGCGACCGAGACGTACCAGGAGCTGTTGAAGGTCCAGCGGCGCCTGGCGATCGCGCGGCAGTCGCGGGAGGTGTCGGAACGGAGTCTTCGGATCGCGCAGGCGAAGTTTGACGAGGGCCGGGGCGAGATCACCGACGTCATCTCCGCCAAAACGTCCCTCGTGAACGCGCAAGTCGAAGAGCTGAACAACCTCTACAGTCTGGCCGTGGCGACGGCCGAACTCGAGATGCTCACCGGAGAGTCGATCTAGGATGGCGGCCGACACGCAGACGGCGAACCTAGATGAGCTGCAGGCCAAGCTCGAGCGGCTGACGCTCCTTTACGAAATCAACCGCGATTTCCACTCCACGCAGGACCTCGCGGAACTCATGCCGAAAGTCTTCGAGGACGTCCTCAAGGCGATGAACTGCGAGGGCGGGTCGCTGTGGATGTGGGATGACGATGCGAAGATGATCACCTGCGAAAACGCGTTCGGGCCGGGCAGCGAAAACGTCAAGGGCTTGAAGCTTCCGAAGGGCACCGGGATTGTGGGCTGGGTGATCAACATGAAGAAGCCGACGATCGTGAAGGACGCGACGGCCGACAAGCGATTTGCGGGCACGACGGACCAGAAGACGGGCTTTGTCACGAAATCGATGATCTGCGTGCCGCTCCTGACGCAGGCCGGGGTCCTGGGCGCGATCCAGGTCCTCAACAAGAAGGGCGACACCGGCCAGTTCAACGACGAGGACCTCGAGCTTTGCAAGGTCATGGCCGAAAACGCGGCCGGCGCCATCGTCAACGCGCGGGCCTACGAGTCGGAAAAGACGGCGCGGGAGCGCATCCAGGTGTTCAACGAGTTCAACAAGGCCCAGAGCACCACGCTCGATTTGGACAAGCTGCTCGACATCATCCTCAAGCGCGTCGTCACCATCCTCGACGCCGTCGCCGGCAGCATCTGGCTCCGGCAGGGCGGAGACCTCCTCGCCAAGGTCGCGGTCGGGCCGACCGCCGGGAAGCTGGTCGGCGCCAAAGTTGGGGTCGGCACGGGGATCGTCGGGAGCGTCGTCCAGAAAAAAGCGCCGGTGATCGTGGAAGACACCTCGAAATCGGAATTGTTTTCCGGCAAGGTCGACGATGCCACCGGATTCAAGACCAAGTCCCTCATTACCGTGCCCCTCATCCACCAGGACGAGGCGATCGGCGCCATCCAGATCATCAACAAGAAAAAGGACGACGACTGGTTCACCAAGGACGACATGGACCTTCTGTCGAGTCTCGCGGGCCTGTCGACCAGCGCCATCAAGAACGCGACGCTGTACGAGGTCGAGCGCAAGGCGAAGGACCTGTCGATTTTGCTGGACATCTCGAAAGAGGTCTCGTCGAACCTCGACATGGACAGCGTCCTTGTGACGGTCGTGAACCTCACCAACCAGGTGGTGCCCTACGAGCGGGCGGCGATGTTCGTGAAGAACGAAAACAAATACGATTTGCGCGCGGTGTCGGGCGCCGCCAAGATCGACAAGGCCGACCCGGCGATCATGGCGCTCGACAACGCGGCCGACGCGATCGACAAGGACCTGTACATCGCCGACGCGGAGAAGTATCTGGCGGAGGGCGGGGGGATTGCGGCGGTCAAGGACTATCTGAAACAGGCCGGCATCGCGTCGTTTTACGCGCGGGTCCTGGCCGACGACCAGGGACCGCTGGGCATGATGACGATGGAGAGCAAGAACAAGGATTTCGTCCAGCCAGCGCAGATGGAGATGCTGACGATCCTGGCCAACCAGATCACCGTGTCGATCCGCAACGCCGAGCTGTACAAATCGGTCCCGATGTTTTCGGGCTTTGGCAAGGGCGCGACCCTCAAGAAGGTGCTGGTGGGCGGCGCGATCGCGCTGGGGGTTCTGGCGGGGCTCGGGGCGCTTTTGTGGTTTCCGAAAGTCGAGCACCGGCTCGGCGGGCAGGTCGACATCGAGCCGATCGTGCGCAACAAAATTTACGCGAAGGAAAGCGGGATTCTTGACAAGGTCCACTTCCGGGAGGGCGACACCATCAAGGTCGGAGACCTTTTTGCCGAACTTTCCCAACAGGACATGGAGCAGGAGAAACTGAAGATCCAGACGAAACGCGAGATCGCCCGCCAGTCGTATCTGCGGTCGGTGGGCCTGTCGAACATGGCGGAGGCACGGATGAAGGAGGCCGAGATCGCGCAGGCCGACCGCGAGATGTCGAACCTGTCGAACAAGATGGAGAACACGCGGATCATCTCGCCGCACGAGGGCCAGGTCCTGACGGCCGACCTGCCGCAGAAGGTCGGGGAAAACATCAGCCGGGGCGCGGTCGTCGGCGATGTCGTCGATCTGTCGAAACTTCAGGTCAAGTTCGGCGTGCCGCAGGAGCAGATCCGGTACGTCGCGGCGGGGCAGGAGATCCGGTTCAAGGTCTCCTCCTACCCGACGCGGACCTACACGGTCAAGATCGAGCGCATCGGCATGGAAGGCTCGACCCAGGAGGACAAGACGATCTACAACGTCTACGCGACCATTGAGAACGCCGACCGGACGCTCAAGGCGGGCATGTCGGGCCGCGGGAAGATTCTGGCGGGCAAACAGCGCCCGTTCCAACTCCTGATGGAGGAACCGGTCCATTGGATGCGGATGAACTGGCAGTGGTGACCAACTACCTGCCACCCTCACCCCGACCCTCTCCCGCCGGAGGCGGGAGAGGGGGGAGAGCCGGCGTGTTTCGCACGGTCGTGCCCGGACTCTTGTTCGCTGCCCTTTACCCATCATTACCCGTTACCCGGTGCCAGGCGGAGGTCTACACGAACGGTCTGACGATGATCTACCGGGAGGTTTCGGTGAGCCCGAGGTCCTCGGGCGTGATCGAGAAGCTCTACGTGCAGGAGGGCCAGTGGGTGTCGGAAGGCGACGCGCTGGGGGAATTGGACGCGACGAAGGAAAAAATGGATTTGCTGTTGACGGACATGGAGCTTGAGGAGCTGCAGCTTTCTCTGGAAAAAATGAAGCTGCCCCTGCGGCCGAAAGAGATCGAGAAAATGGAGATTGACCTGAAAAAGACCCAGCTCGCCGAGGACAAGACCAAAACGGAGCTTGAGCGCACCAAGCGCCTGTATGATCAGAAGGCGGTATCGGACAAGGATGTCGCGGACGCCAAAAACGCGGCCGAGGCCGCCGCGCTCGCCACCAAGGCGCAGAAACTCTCGCTGGAACTCGCCAAGGAGGGGCCCCGCAAGGAGGAGATCATGCTTCACGAAATGAAAATCGCGCAGAAACTCCACGCGCAGGACCAGAAAAAGCTCGCGCTCGAAAAAATGACCGTCCTCTCCTCCGCCGCCGGCGTGATCTCGAAACTCTACTACGCCGCCGGCGAAAACGCGGCCGCCGGCCAGCCCTTCTGCGACGTCCTCAACACCGACTCGCTCTACGTCGAACTCAATCTGCCCGTGTCGGAGATCAACCGGATCACGGTCGACCAAAAGGCGACCGTGACGGTTCCGTCGGTCACCTCAAAATCCCATCCGGGCCGCGTCGTGTTCATCAGCCCCACCGTCGATCCGGCCAGCCGGACGTTCAAAATCCGCATCGAAATCGCCAACCCGCAGCGCGCCCTCAAACCGGGGCTCTTCGCCACCGTTTCGATTTAGACCTCCTGAGAATCCCTGTTGCCGGTTCGGAGAGATTCACCATCCATGGCGAATCCGGAGCCGGAGGCAACAGGGATAGTCCATCCATGGACAAAAACAGGGGGACGCTTGGAGCGTCCCCCCTTGGTTCTCGATTCTGAACCTTACCGGTAAAAGGGCGAAACTACCTGCTTAAAAATTCACCCCGAGCGAGAGGGTCAGCGCGTCGGCGTCCTGAGAAGCCCGGTCGTTCGTATTCGCGGCGAGCTGGTTGCCGAACCCGTCCCCGTCTTCATCAAACGTCGTCCACTCCGCCTTGACCATGGCGCTGTCCGCGAGCTTGTAGCCGGCCGCGACGCTCCAGAGGCTGGGCTCGCCCAGTGTATTGGAATTCACGTAATCGGGATCGAGCTGGTTCCACCGGACTGCGAGATACGAATTCTCGTCGAAGGTGTAACGGCCCTGCAGTCCCATGTAATTCCATTCACGGCTTGCGCCGGTCGTGCCCGTGTCCGCGTCGATGTTGCCCCAAAAGCCGATGAGATATCCGTCCCCGTAGTCGTACTTCGCGGACACTTCCCACATCTGCCGGTCGTAGCCGTTCATGAAGACCAGACCCTGGAGGTTGGAGTTGACCCCCGCGCCAAGCGTGGAGTTGACATTCTGAACGAGGAACGAGCTTCCAACGTTCAGGGGATCCTGATCGCCGTCCTTCGTCTGGTCGCTGTTGTAGAAACTGGCCTGGACCGTCAGGTTGTCCTGAACCTGCGTTTCGACCCGCAAGGCCCATGCCAGATCGTCGTTCGACCTCACCTGATTGCCTGTTCCCGCCGGATTTCCGTCGACCACGCCGCCGCCGTTCATGAGGGCGATCTCCCACGTCGACGGGGTTTTGATGTGTCCCTCAAAGGACCCGGACAGCGAGATGCCGTTTTCCGTGCCGTTGATGTCCAGCAGGCCATTGGTGATGAACTCGTTGTTGCGGTCATCGCCATGGTTGGTCCGCTTCGCGTACTCCCAGCCGTACGGAATGTCAATCAGGCCGGGTTTGAGGTTGAGCCCGCTGCCGAGAAAATCCTTGATGACGATGCACGCGTTGAGAAGCTCGAGAGATTCGGCGATGCCGGGGTTGTTGCCGGTCACCGGGGTGCCGCCGTCCGCCACCGTTCGGGTATTCTCGTGGCTGTAGTCATTGCCGGCCCAGATGCCAAGCGCGATGGAAATCTTGTCGGAGATGTCGGCGTTGACATACAGATTGATCCGCGGGTCGTTGAAATTCAAATCCTCATCGACGCCGCCCGTCGTCGAGTCGAAATCGATGTCCTGCACGCTTACGAGCGCCGCTCCCGACAGTTCGATTTTCGCGTCCGAACCCTGCGGGAACGCGAAAAGGAGCGCCGCAAAAAGTGCGGCCGTCCACAGATTCTGCTTCACTGAAATCAGTCCCCCTTTGCCTTTGTGATGTGGGTCGCGAACTAACCGATCGCGACGTTCCCTGTCTCGCTGGTCCTGATCCGAATGCACTCCGGCAGGTCCAGCACGAAAATCTTGCCGTCGCCGATGTTGCCCGTCCTCGCGCCCTTGATGATCGCATCGACCGTCGGCTTGACGAAATTCTCGTTCACCGCGATCTCGAGCTGAACCTTGTTCAGCAGGTTCACCTCCTCGATCGCGCCGCGGTACGTTTCCGAAAACCCCTTCTGCTGGCCGCAGCCGACGACCGGCATGACCGTCATTTTGAAGACCTCGGCCTCATAGAGCGCCTTTTTCACGTCCGGCAGTTTCTCCGGCTGGATAATCGCAATGATCAATTTCATCGTCGTTTCTCCCTTCTCAGGCGCGCCGGCCTATTTGGTGACGAAAATGTTGAAGCCCGCGTAGGCTTCCATGCCGTGTTCGCCGATGTCGAGGCCTCGAAGCTCCTCGTCCCGGCCGACCCGGATACCGCCGACGGCTTTGAGAAGGCCAAACCCGGCCAGCGCCACGATGAAGGTGAACGCGCCGACCCCGACGACGCCGATGAGCTGCGTCATCAACTGGTCCGTCCCGCCGCCGTACAATAAACCCACTTTCGGCTGCGCGGCGCCTCCCGCGAAGGGGGCGCTTGCAAACAGCCCCACGCACAGGGTGCCCCAGACGCCGTTCACGAGATGCACGGCCAGCGCTCCGACCGGATCGTCGATGTGAAGCTTGTCGAAGAGGATGACACCGAAAACCACGAGGACGCCCGCGACGGCGCCGATGAGCACCGATGCGCCGACGCTCACGAACGCGCACGGCGCCGTGATCGCCACCAGCCCCGCCAAACATCCGTTCAGAATCATCGACAGGTCCGGCTTGCCGAGCAGGACCCACGCCGTGAGCATCGCCGTCACGACGCCGGCGGCGGCGGCGGAATTGGTCGTGATGCAGATTCGCGCCATGGACTCGGGGTCGGCCGCCATGGTGGAACCGGGATTGAATCCGAACCAGCCCAGCCACAGGATAAACGTGCCGAGCGTTGCGGCGAGCATGTTGTGTCCCATGATGGGATTCACGGAGCCGTCAGGCCGGAACTTGCCGATCCGCGGCCCCAGGAGCATCGCGCCGGCCAGCGCCGCCCAGCCGCCGACCGAGTGGACCACCGTGGATCCCGCGAAATCAAAAAATCCCTTCTGGGCCAGCCAGCCGCCGCCCCAGATCCAGTGGCCGGTGATCGGATACATGACGCCGACGAGGAGAAACGAGAAAAGGACAAACACGTGAAACTTGATCCGCCCGCCGACGGCGCCCGATACGATGGTGGCCGCCGTGCCGGCGAAAACCAGTTGGAAGAAAAATTTCGCCCAAATCGGAACACCGGTCCAGTTCATCGAGGAATAGACGCCCTGGTAGGCGGCGCCGGTGGCGGGGCTGTTGTCCGCGCCGCCGACCATCCAGAGACCCTGCAACCCGGAGAATCCGTTGCCGTCTCCGAACATGATTCCCCAGCCGACGAACCAGAACGCCAGGGACGAAATGGCGAACACGACGAAATTCTTGGCGCAGATGTTCACGCAGTTTTTCGCCTGCTGAAGCCCCGCCTCCAGCATGCCGAAGCCCGCGTTCATCCAGAAGACCAGCATGGCCGTCACCAGGACCCAGAGGGTGTCGGCCATGACCTTGCCGTTCGCAATCGCCGCGGCGTGTTCCTGCGTAAATGCGGGCGACGACGCCGCCGCGTCTTCCGCGGCCACCGCGCCCGCGCCCGCCAGCGTCACCAAGCCGGCCAGGAGCAGTGTCCCCATCCAATTCACCCTGTTGTTCATCCGCTGTTCACCTGCTTTCGAATATTATTCCGGCGCTTGGCCGTTTGTCATGGACGCGGACGGTACCAACCCGTTTTTCATTTGTCAAGATTATTTCAAAAAAAATTTTCAAACGTTTAGATTATTGTCAGCCAACTGAATAGATGCATCGAAAGCATGGGGCGGCACGGCCATTTGGCGGACGGCGCCGGAGACGCCGTCAGCTCCGCCAGTCACCCTTTTTCCGGAACGTCCATTTGAGTTTTGAACGCAGGCCCAGGAGGGCGTTGATCCAGGAGCCCGGGAGGGGCCAGAGGGCGAGGAGGGACCAGGAACGGAGGTTGGCCGGGTCGTGGCGGAGGCTGTCGAGGAGGTTGCCGAGGGCCGGAAGTTTTTTGCCGAGGAGCAGCTCGTAGTAGGCGGCCCATTGCAGGAAATATCCCAAACGCTTGGGTGCGCGCTTGAGGACGTGGCGATAGCGTTCGGCGAGGTAGGTGTTGTACTCGTCCGTCATGGCCCAGAGCCTGCGGCCGCCGCTCAAGACCGTCACGTTGTCGGTGCCGCTCCAGCCGGCGACGCCCAGCGGCCGGCGGAAAATCCGGAGCTTGCCGTCGGGCAGGAGCGCCTCCCAGAGGCCGGTGAACCAGTTGAAGGGGTGCTGGTAGAATTGGAAAAAGTTATCCCAGAATACGCGTTTCCCGATGAAGAGCACGTCGGCGAAGCCTTTCGTGCCGAGCAGGAAATCCTCAAACGTCAGCGCGAGCCGGTCGTTCTGCCAGCCGGTGAAATAGTCGATCGGCGCATGGGTCCGCTCGTCGATCCAGAGGTATCCGTGGATGAACTCGTCGTCGGGCGACGAGGTGAGGTTGCGGGCGATGATGTCGAGCGCGTCGGTCGAGAGGAACCGGTCATCGCTGTCGAGCCGCAGGAGGTAATCGCCCGAACACTCCCGGAAATGCTGCGGATACCGGACGGCGTGGGTCTCGCTGGAGTTAAACCGGATATAGCGCAGGCGCGGGTCCTTGAAGGATTCCATGAGTTCGGGCGTCGCATCGGTCGAGCCGTCGTCGATGACCCAGTACTCGAAGTTCGCGTGTGTCTGCGCCAGCACGCTGTCGATCGTCTGCTTGAGGCGATAGGCGCGGTTGTAGGTGGCGGTGAGGATGCTGAATTTTTTCATGGATTTTTCACCCCCTCTCCCTCTTTAGAGGGAGAGGGTCGGGGTGAGGGTGTTCTCTCAATCCGGTCAATTATTCGTCCGAGGACTACATCCATCTTGTTCAATACATCATTGTCCCAGAACCTCAGGACGTGAAAGCCCTCCTGCAATAGAAAGGCCGTCCGCTCGCAATCCTTCTGGAGGTTGACATCTTCGGCATGTTGGCCGCCATCCACTTCGATGACCAATCCCCGCTCCACACAACAGAAATCGGCGATGAACCTGCCGATGGGATGTTGCCTCCTGAATTTATATCCTTCGAACCGGCGCGACCGAAGATGCTTCCAAAGTTTCCGTTCGGCGTCGGTCATTTCTTTGCGCAACCTTCGCGCAAATGCGATGTTCTTCTTCATGCTCCCCTCACCCCAACCCTCTCCCCTCTTCGAGGGAAGAGGGGGGAATGTTCAATCCGCCCCCCATACGCTGGGCCATGCTTATAGAAAACATGATTATACAGAGACAAAGGACAATCCCTATAGGGGTGAATTCTTCGAGGCGCGAATGCGAATTCGAAAATGTGGGAACTTTAAAATCACCGAAAATTAACCCTTCAAGATACGCCCTGAAATATGTGAATAGAACAATCAACAAATATGTGAATGGAATACTCAACGATTCAAGCATCGAGCTTTTAATCGTAGATAATTGACGAATACTTCTTACAATCCCAACTACAAATAAAGTCAGGATAAATCCATAGGTCCCTAGAATCTTTTCGGTGAGCCATACAGTGCCCCCAGATAAATCGAACGGGATGTTTTTGAGTGTAAAAAAAACGATACATCCCAATGCAGGATACATCAGATAGCGGCGCTTCCTCTGTAGTGGTATTTTACATGTGATTATTTCTATAAAACCCAACGTGGCACCCCAAGAGCAACCCAATAAAGCAGCAATAATACACACGGGAAATATGTATTTTGTACATTTTAACGCAAAATCCAATATGTCACCTGCCAGAAGCAATTTACTATACACTACTACGACGCAAACAAACGCCCCAAACCAACCTCCTAAAAACCCACCCCATATTCCACTTACGATTGGATTGAATAAAAATCCGTGTCGAACCGCTTTAGACTTTGTCGTTGGCGGAGGCACACTCTCTTTCGCAGAATTTGATTCCATCATAGAATCCGTTCAACTTTAATATACATATTAGAAGTCAAAAGAACCCCCTCACCCTGACCCTCTCCCCCTGCGGGGGAGAGGGGATCATCCAATCTTCTTCCGATTCTTCGTCCCAACATGACGCTATCATGCTGAAGCCTTCGCCTAAGCCGCGCATGTCACTCCGATACGGCGATCCTGTCGAATTCGGCGTAGGACCGGAAGGCGTCGCTGATGGCGCCAATGAGGGACAGGCGGTTGGCCCGGAGCGACGCGTCGTCAACCATGACGAACACTTTATCGAAGAACGTGTGGAGCGGCGCCGCCATCTCCAGGATGGCGCGGAGCCGGTCGGTGTACTTGCGTTCGGGCATCCTCCGGACGGCGGCCTCCCAGTCCAGAAAGGCCTTGTGGAGCGCACGCTCCTCCTCCTGCTGGAATGCGCCGGGGTTGAGCGGCGGGAGATTTTTTTCGTTTTTGACGATGTTGTGCGCGCGTTTGGCGGTGCGAAGCAGCGTCACCCAGCGGTCCTTGCCTTCGCGCGCTATTTTCGAGAACGCCTCGACCTTGCCCGCGATCTCACACGGGTCGTCCGACACGTTGAGGCACGCCAAGACGAACTCGGCCGGATGGGTTTCGCGCAGGAGCGCTTCGAGCCGGGCGCGGAAAAACGCGAGCACCTCCGGGGCGGCCTTGCGGACGGCGCCGGGGTCCGGGAAAATCGGGGCGGCGCTTTCGGCCATCTGGCCGATGCGCAGGTGCCAGGCGCGCGCGAGGAGGATCCGGGCGATGCCGATGGCCGCGCGGCGCAGGCCGTAGGGATCGCCGGACGCGGTAGGCCGAAGGCCGACCGAGTAGGCGCCGAAGAGCAGTTCGAATTTATCGGCCAGAGCAAGGAGCGCGCCGAGCGGCGTTTCCGGCAGAGGGTCGGCCGGTCCGCGAGGCTGGTAGTGTTCGGCGATCGCAGCGGGAATTTCCGCCGGCAGGCCCTCCTTTTCGGCGTAGATGCGGCCCATGACGCCCTGAAGTTCCGGGAATTCCCGGACCACCTCCGTGAGCAGGTCCGCCTTGCAGAGATAGGCCACATCGGCGTACCGGTCGAGATCGAGGTCGATGCCGATGCGCGGCGGCAGAATCACGAGGAGGTCCCGGAGGCGCCGCGCGCGGTCGTGCAACGTCCCGAGACCCTCGAGGTAGACCACGCCCTTGAGGCCGTCGATCCGGTCGGCCAGTTTCTTTTTGCGGTCGGTTTCAAAAAAATATTTCGTATCCGAAAACCGCGCCGTCAGCACCCGCGCGTTGCCCTTCGCGACGATGCCCTTCGGGTCCGGCGGCCCGTTGCGGACGACCAGAAAATGCGGCGCGAGTTTCCCGCCGGCGGCCGTCACCGGGAAATACCGCTGATGGTGGCTCATGGCGCTTTTGAGAATCACGGCGGGAATGTCCAGAAAGGACCGGTCGAACCCGCCCAGAAGGACGGTCGGGAATTCCGTCAGATGAACCACCTCGGTCACCAGGTCCTCCGGCAGGTCCGCCGAAAGGCCGCGCCGCGCCAGAATCATTTTCGCGCCCCGCAGGATTTTTTCCCGGCGTTTCGCCGGCGAGACCATGACCATTTTTTGTTCGAGCTTGCGGAAATACCCGGCGGCGGACGCCGGGCGGAACGGTTGCGGATGAAAAAACTTGTTGCCGAACGTCACCGCGCCCGACTCCAACCCGTGGGCCGCGAACCGGAGCGGGCGGCCGTGCAGGAGGCACAGGATCCAGCGGACGGGCCGGGCGAAGGCGGCCGCGTCGCCGGCGCGCCAGCGCATGGCTTTGGGGAAGGAGATCGACGCGATCAGCGCGGGTAGAATCTCCGGCAGGATCTTCGCCGTGGGACGGCCTTTTTCCTTGAGCCGGACGCCGACGAAGGCGCGGTCCTTTTTCTGAACCTTCACGATGCTGTTCGCGTCGCCGCCCACCGATTTCAGGAATCCCTCGAGCGCGGCCGTGGGCCGGCCGTCGGCGCCGTAGGCCGCGTCCCACGGCGGTCCCGTCCGCTCCACCACGCGCGTGTCGGCGGCCCGGCCGATGTCGCGGGCCCAGACGACGAGCCGGCAGGGCGTGGCGTACGCATGGACGGCAGCCACCGGGATGCGGTGTTCGGCGAGGATGCGCCGAAGACCCGTCTCAAGCTGTTCGGTCGCGGGCGGGAGGAATCGCGCGGGAATTTCTTCGCACCCGATCTCGAGCAGAAAATCGCGGTCAGGCATGGCGGGGGGCCAATGGAAAGCCGAGCGATTCGCGGAGGCGCAGATACCCCTGGGCCGAGAGCGCCGCGAGGTCCCGGACGCGGAGGATGTATTTCATGCGTTCCGACACGCTGATGGCGCCGCGGGCGTCGAGGAGATTGAACGTGTGGGAACATTTCTGGACGAACTCGTAGCCCGGCAGAACGAGTCCGGCGGCGAGGAGGCGTTTGGCCTCGGATTCGAACGTATCAAACAGCCGGAACAGAACGGCCGGATCAGATTTCTCGAAATTGTACGTCGACTGCTCCCACTCGTTGCGCTTGTGCATTTCTGCGTAGGTGAGACGATTGTTCCACTGCAGGTGATAGACGTTATCGACGCCTTGAAGCGCCATGCAGATGCGTTCGAGTCCGTAGGTGAGTTCGACCGGGATCGGGTCGAGCTTGATCCCGCCGACTTCCTGGAAATACGTGAACTGCGTGATCTCCAGACCGTCGAGCCAGACTTCCCAGCCCAAGCCCCAGGCGCCGAGCGTGGGCGACTCCCAGTCGTCCTCGACGAAGCGGATGTCGTGCGCGCGTTCAGATATGCCGAGGGCCCGGAGCGACCCGAGATAGCTTTGCTGGACATCGTCGGGCGCCGGTTTCAGGATGACCTGATACTGGTAGTAATGCTGAAGCCGGTTGGGATTCTCCCCGTAGCGCCCGTCGGTCGGCCGGCGGGACGGTTCGACGTACGCGCAGTGCCAGTGCTCGGGCCCGAGCGAGCGGAGGAACGTGTTGAGATTAAAGGTCCCGGCGCCGACCTCGAGCCCGGCTGGCTGGACGATGGCGCAGCCGCGGTCGGCCCAGTAGGCGTTCAGGGCGGCGATGAGGTCCTGGAAATACATGTGTTCAGTTACTGCGCGGAGGTTTCGTCGGCCAGCCACCGCAGGTAATCGGGGTTGCCGCCCTCGATCCGGAACGCGATGACTTCCGGGACCGAGTAGGAATGGAGGCGTTTGACCTCGGCGATGAGTGCGCCGAGATTGGCCTCCTGCGTTTTGATGACAAGCACGCACTCGGCCGACTCGTCGATTTTGCCCTCCCACCAGTAGAGGGACCGGGCGCCGGGGAGGATGTTGACGCACGCGGCCAGGCGCTTTTCGAGAAGCCCCCGGGCAATCTTCTCCCCCTGGTCCGGCGACTCGCAGGTGACGAGGCACATCAGAAATTCCGGCAAGGATTCCATGTCGATGACCAAGCTCTACTTCGAGGGCGATGTCCCGTCAACCCCGGCGAGACCCCCCCACCCAGCCTCCCCCACAAGGGGGGAGGGGGGAGAAAAGAGAGTGAGTTTCAACAGAGGTACTGCTTGTTTTTTGCGCCGGACTCTGGCAAGAGGGAGCGCATGAGCTGGTTTCGGAAGGTCATCGACGCTGTGGCGCCGCCGGCGTCCGGGAAATTTTTTCAGAGTCTCAAGGAGATCAGCCGGATGGCCCAGGAAGCCGCCAAGATGCTCGAAGGGGCGGCGCGGGACGGGCGGCTGGGGACGGCGGGGTTTGCGGCCGAGATTCATGCGCTGGAAAACCGGGCCGACGCCGCGACCGAGCGGTTTCTTCTCTCCGTGCGGCACACCATGATCCATCCGATCGATCCGGACGACCTGCGCGAAATCGCCGACCGGCTGGATTCGTGCATCGACACCATGGACCACTACTCGTGGCGCATGGAGGCCTTCCGGCTGAAGCCGACGGCCGTGATGATCGGTTTCATCGCGCTGATCCGCCAGATGGCCGACACGATGACCGAGATGTTCGACCTGCTCCTTCATGCCGACCTCACGGGCCTCGACGCGGGGTATCGGCGGCTCAACGAGCTTGAACGGCAGGCCGACGGCCTCTTCCATTCCGCCGTGCACGAGATGCACGCCTCGGGGGGCCTGTGCTACACGGTCGAAGACGAAGTGATCTCGACGCTGGAGAAATGTTCCGACCGATGCCGCGACGTGGGGCACCTACTGGTCGTCATGACGGAGCGGAACCGGTAGATGGAAGGTGTGGTGCTGCTGATCGCGGTCGCGCTCGTGTTTGATTTCGTCAACGGCTGGCACGACAGCGCCAACAGCATCGCCACCGTCGTGGGCACCAAAACCCTCACGCCCCTGCAGGCGGTGCTGCTGGCGGGCTTCGGCAATTTCATCGCCATCCTTTTTTTTGAACTTCACGTCGCAAAAACCATCGGCAAGGGCCTGGTGGTTCCGGCCGTCGTAGACCAGCATGTGATTTTTGGCGCGCTGGCCGGCGCGATCGTTTGGGACGTCATCACGTGGTATTTCGGCATTCCCTCGTCGTCGAGCCACGCGCTGATGGGGGGACTGGCGGGCGCGGCGCTGGTCAAGGCCGGCTGGGGAGCGATCCTGGTCGAAGGCTGGGTGCGGCCGGTTCTCTTCATAGTGCTGGCGCCGCTTTTGGGTCTTGCCATGGGCATGATCCTGATGACGCTGGTGGCGTGGCTGATCTTTCTGATCGAGCCGCATGCGCCCCATGGCGCCGTCCGGTCGGGCGGCCGGATTCTCCAAGTGTTCAGTTCGCTGTCCTATTCGGTCGGTCATGGCGGCAATGACGCGCAAAAGACCATGGGCATCATCACCGCCCTCCTAGTCGCGGTGGGCTGGCAGGCCACCTATGACCCCCCGTTGTGGGTGATCTTCTCCTGTCAAGCCGCGATGGCCCTGGGAACCGTCGCGGGCGGATGGCGGATCGTGCGGACGCTGGGCACGAAATTATGCGACCTCAAAGTCCCGGCGGGGATATCGGCGGAAGCCGGGGGCGCCGCCACGCTGTTTGGCGCGTCGATGCTGGGGATACCGGTGAGCACGACCCACACGATCACCGGCGCCATCGCCGGCGCGGGCTCGGTGTGGTACCGGCGGCTGTCGGCGGTTCAGTGGGGCATCGTGCCGAGGATCGTATGCGCGTGGGTGCTGACGATTCCGGCCTCGGCGGCCGTCGCGGCGGCAGTCTACCGGCTGAGCCGGGGCATTTCTTTTTAGCCAAGTGCGTTGGCCGGCGGAGTGGGAACGGCAGGACGGAGTCCTTCTTGCGTGGCCGCACGAGGGGACCGACTGGGCGCCGCGGCTTGGGGAGGTCGAAGGTGTGTACGCGCAGATCGCGGCGGCGATCAGCCGGCGGGAGCGCGTGCTGATTGTGAGGCCCGGGGACGCAGGGCCGGTCCTAGAGGGCCTGCGGGCCGGCGGCGCGGACCTTTCGCACATCCAATTTTACGATATCCCAACAAACGACACATGGACGCGCGATTTCGGGCCGATCGGTGTTTTAGAAAAGGGCCAGCCCGTGCTTCTGGATTTCATGTTCAACGGCTGGGGCCTGAAATTTGCGGCGGATCTCGACAATCTCGTGACTTGGAAACTGGCCGAGCAGAGAGCGTTCGGGAAGATGCCCTTGAGAGCGCCGGGGATGGTGCTGGAAGGCGGCAGCGTGGACGGCGACGGCGCGGGAACCGTCCTGACGACCGAGGCGTGTCTGCTTTCCCGGAACCGAAACCCGCATTTGACCCGTGCGAAGATCGAGCGGAAGCTGGGACGGTGGCTGGGCGCGGACCGGATTTTGTGGCTGCGTCATGGCGCGCTGGCCGGAGATGACACCGACTCGCACGTCGACACGCTCGCGCGGTTCTGCCCCAGCGACACGATCGTCCATGTCGCGTGCGCCGACCGGCGGGACGAGCAGTATGAGGAACTGGACCTCATGCGGCGGGAACTTGCGGCGCTGCGAACGCGCCGTGGCCGGAAGTACCGGCTGCTGCCGCTGCCGCTGCCGGGGGCGATCCGGGACGAGGAAGGGCGGCGGTTGCCTGCGACGTACGCGAATTTCCTGGTGATCAACGGCGCGGTCATGGCGCCGCAGTACGGGGACGCGGCGGACAAAGTAGCGCGCGCGACGCTCAAGGCGGCCTTTCCTGGCCGGGAGATCATTGGTATGGACTGCACGCCGTTGCTTTTCGAACATGGATCGCTTCATTGCGTGACGATGCAGATTCCGGAGGGAACACTGTCATGAAGAAGCTGGTGGTTGGGCTTGTTCAGCACAAGGCCGGGGAATCGATGGAGGCCAACACGGACAAGAATATGGAGGGCATCCGGGAGGCGGCGCGGCGCGGCGCGGGGCTCGTGGTGATGCCGGAACTTCACCGGAGCCGGTATTTCTGCCAGAGCGAGGACGCCCGATTCTTCGACTGGGCGGAGGCCGTGCCGGGTCCGTCGACGGAGCGATTCGGGCGGCTGGCAAAGGACATGGGCGCCGTGCTGGTGATCTCGCTGTTCGAGAAGCGGGCGACCGGCCTGTATCACAACACGGCCGTCGTGCTCGACCGAACGGGCGAGGTGGCCGGGACCTACCGCAAGATGCACATCCCGGACGATCCGCAGTATTACGAGAAATACTATTTTGCGCCGGGCGATTCGCAGTTCCGGCCGATCGCAACGTCGGTCGGAAAGCTGGGCGTGATGGTGTGCTGGGACCAGTGGTATCCGGAACCGGCGCGGCTCTCGGCGCTGCACGGCGCGGACGTTTTGGTCTACCCATCGGCCATCGGATGGGAGCCGGCGGACGAGGCGGGCGAAAAGGAGCGGCAGATCGACTCCTGGGTGACCGTGCAGCGGGGCCATGCGATCGCCAACGGGATTCCGGTCATGGCGGCGAACCGGGTGGGATTTGAGCCAAACCCTTTGGGAGGCAGTGAAGGGATCGACTTTTGGGGGTCGAGTTTTGTCGCCGGATGCCAGGGCGAAATCATTTCGCGGGCGGCGAGCGACCGGGAGGAAATCGTGATGGCGGAGCTGGACCTCGGCGCGAGTGAGAGAGTACGGCGGGTGTGGCCTTTTCTTAGAGACCGCAGGATAGATGCGTATACGGATTTGGTGAGGAGATACGGAGGGCAGTAAACAGACACCCCCACCCATCCTCCCCCATAAAGGGGGAGGGGTAAGTAATTCATAGAGATAAGAGAAAACAGAAAAAATAACTTGATTAAAACCAGCAAATCCGGTATAAATAGTAAAAGCACGAAAAGGGGAGGAAAGAATGCCCAAGCCATACTACACTACCGCAGAAATTGCTCGGATGACGCATGTGAGCGCCACGACGGTGGCGGATTGGATTGATTCTGGGAAGCTGAAGGCCTACCGGACGGGAGGGGGACACCGGCGGGTGGGGCCGGAGGATTTGCGGGTATTTTTCAGAAATCAAAATATTCCCCTGCCCGACACACTTTTTTCGGGCCATCCCTCCATATTAATAATAGACGACGACGAGGACTTCGCGGTGCTTTTGAAGGAGCGCCTGGAGCCTCGCAACATGCGGGTCACCATCGCGACGAGCGGGTTTGAAGGGATTTACAAGCTGGGGCAGTTGCATCCGGACGTTGTGATATTGGACATGATGATGCCGGGCATGAACGGGGACGAGGTGTGCGAGGAGATCAAGACGACGGAGGAGTTGAAAGACACCTACGTGATCGCGATCACGGCCTACGAAGGGGAGGACCTGAAGCACCGCGTGATGACGAAAGGCGCGGACGCGTTTATGAAAAAGCCGGCCAAATCCGGTGATTTTGAGGACCTGATGGAATTGATCGTGAAGCACACAGGCTCACCGGCCGCCGCCCGCTGACGGGCGCGGCCACAGGACGGGGGGTGAATTTGTTGTATGAACGCGACGCTCGTGGAGAGGAAGACGGCTGAGGTATTGTATGTAGAGGACAACGACGACGACATTCTGCTGGTACAGAATCTTCTTGGGTCCCGGGGCATTCAGGTGACGGGCGCCCAGAATCTGACGACCGCCCGGGAGCTTTTGTCGGGGCGCAAGTTTGATCTCGTGCTGTTGGATCACGTTCTTCCGGACGGCAACGGCCTGTCGTTCATCGAGGAGCTGTGGTGGTGTTATCCGGACGTTCCGGTGATTCTGATCACGGGCCGGAAAGACGAGTCGCTGGCGCTGGCGGCGATCCGCAAAGGCGCGACGAATTTTGTCCTGAAAGACGAAATCAAAGAAGATCTATACCCGACCCTTGTGGAAAGCCTGGGCTGGCGGCAATCCGAGGAGGCGGCGGCGATCGGCGTGAGCGACTGGCACATTCCTCCGGACGCGACGGACAAGCTGACGCCGTGGCTGGAGCCGTATCATGCGCCAAAGAAGGAACCCGGGAGCCGGTTTCTGCACCGCGCCAGCGAATTCTACCAGACGATGCGGAGGAGCAAGCGGAGCGGATCTTCGAGCTGTTCCAGCGGGCCGTGGGGCGGGAGGTGGAGGGGACGGGCGCGGGCCTGGCGATTGTGCGGCAGATCGCGGAGCAGCACGGAGGCCGCGCCTGGATGCGGCCCCGATCGGGGGGCGGGTCGGAATTCATCGTCACGTTCACGCCGCCGGCGCGGGCGGCCCGGGAGGGCGGGTTGACCCTCATAGAGTTTCTGGTCGTGACGGTGATCGTCGGCATCCTGGCGGTTTCGGTGGTCGCGAAGATCAAGACGAGCCTCAACAAGTCGAGGAAGGCGTCGCTGGTGTCCTACATGGCGGAGGAGGTCCGGCCGGGCATGACGCAGTATTACGTGGACGAGGGGAAGTATCCGTCGAGCGGCCTTGGGGGGCTGGGCCTCGGCGTCACCGATCCGACGGTGACGCTGAAGGCGGGCGACTACGTGACGAGGACAATCACGGAGAAGACCGTCGACATCGACGTGACCGTCGTGTGGGTCTACGCGTCGGGCACGCCGACGCTGGGATCGAATTCGTACTGGTTCGCGTGGTGCCTGATGGGCGCGAGTGCGGACGGGATTGACCTGCCGTGCTACAAGATGACGGACTCGATGCTGGAGGAGTCGTTGAATTTGTTGCCACCGCCGTAGCCAACACTGCCGCCATGAGCACTTGTCTTTCATGTATCGTTGGAGGACAATGGCAAGGTGGAGGTGAGGCGATGAGCAAGCCGGTTCTGGATATCAAGATTGGGAAGAAGGATGGCAAAAAGCGGCGGGCGGCGGCGCTCATCGATCCGGAACCATGCAAAAATGGGACATCACGATCAAAAATGGCCATACTCAAATCTTGGTCGGCCACGACATGAACGACCCCGACGCATCGGCGGCGTTGGAATGAATAAACCTATAAACCTACGCCTGACCCCCGATGCACGCACACGACTTTCTTTCTGCCTCCTCATTTCCTTGTTTTGCATTGTCCGGGACCAGCCCGCTTACGCCGCATGGTTTGTCAATGACACATCCGCAACCGGCGATTCTTACACGTTCGCCCCTGGCTACGACACGCAGCCCGGGTCCGCCAACTCACCCTTCAGGACTGTTTCCCAAGCTCTTAAATCAGCCAAATCCGGAGATACCATCTACATTGATGCGGGCCTCTATACGGAGACTGTTGTCATCGACACGGATTACATCAGTCTCATCGGCAAGGACTCGAACACGACGGTGATCGACCCGCCGGGGGCGAACTGGGTCAGCGGTCTCTACGGCATCTACGCGGCGAACCGGACAGGGCTGGCGATCAAGGATCT